>Ga0111219_1025_pt1 | contig 27597 bp, 20 predicted proteins | sample DeeMarSWOR152_54_FD_80368 | JGI IMG/M metagenome (GOLD analysis project Ga0111219, IMG submission 80368) | Planctomycetes bacterium DG_23
TCTATACTCATCTTCTGCCTGATTAAGTCTTTGCTCCCAGGAGATAAGCACAGGCCGTCCTTTTGCGTCCTTCCAGCCACTCACCATCTTGACAAAATCTTCGGCCACTTGATCAGAATATTCCAATCCCCTGACCAACTGCTTAATCTCAAGAGATAGTTCTCCGATTTCAGTTGATGCAGGCGCAGAAATCTTGACCGGTTCTTTGGGGGGCGATGCCTTTTCAGCAGCATAGACCGGCATTGCCAGGAGCACAGCAAATAACACGATAAGAGGTTTAGTCAAGCGAACTTTTGCCATAATTAGCCCTCAAACGCCTACTCTTCTCGTATCTTTGCTCTCTCCGGCATTTCAGCCTTTCAGCGGCTCCGCCGTCTGCCTGGCCGCCTTCGGCCCCTACGGGCCGCCCGTATGGTGCGGCGGGGCTGCCTCACTGTCTTGCTACTTCTTGACTAATGCCACGGCCCGGATGGGCGAGGAATCCAAACCCTTTATGCGCAAAGGAAAGCCGAAGAATAAAAAGCGCTTGCCCATAACCTTATCCAGGTTTGCCAGCCTCTCGATTAGAGGTATATCTTTCCTCAGGAGTGTGTCGTGCGTAGCCATATTCCCGGGCTCCTCCACGCGTATGGTGCTATCCACGCCCAGCATCTTTACCGGAAGGTGGGCCAGATACTCAGCGCATTCAGGAGATATATGAGGTATATCTTCGCCCGCAAACATACTGTGAAGAAGGACTATATCGCCCGGGTTTATTCCTCCGGAGGGGGCAGACTCCAGCAGCGTATCCGGGGTGACAGCCCCCGCCTTTCCCGCACCGCTTATATCTATACACAGGCCTTCGCCAAAAAATGATGAAAAGGGGCCTCAATATGCGCGCCCACATGGCTCATCATATCTATGTCGTGCATAAGGAGCTGGTCGCTCTCGGCGAGAAAAGGTCGTATGGCCAGGCGCCTATCCTCGTGGCCGGGAACAAGTTCGGGTGACAAATCAACAATAGCGTAATCTTCGAACATTGCCTCCTCCTTAGTTTTTGGTCATTCGTCATCCGGAACCCGCTCCTCAGAGCCCTGAAGGGCTCTTTCGGAGTCCTGAACGGGTCACTCGCAACTCAACTGACGAATCCCGATTAAAGGGTGATAAGTTGTTTCTTTTCTGCCGATTGGTAGGCGGCGAAGACCGCGGCCAGGGTTTTCAGGTTATCCCGGCCACCCGTTTCAAACTCGCCCTGCTCCAGCAGCGAGTGGGCGAAATGGGCCTGCGTGGCCCGGAAACTCTCTTTATAGCCCGCAGGCGCGTCAAGCGTCTCTATGGAATCTGTTTTCCCATCATTTCGCAAAAGATGCACCACGCCGTCCCCCTTGGTAACCATCGTCCCTTCTCTTCCTTCCAGGCGGAAGTCGTCGGCTAAGGAATACTCGTATTCCGGCTGGGAGCACCAGTTGTAATCCACCAGGCCGAGAGGCGACTCTCCCGACTCGTTTGGTGCGAAATTGAGAATGAACACGGCCAGGTCTTCGCCGGCCTGGATGGGACCAATCCTTTTTGTCTGGCAGTAAACGCTTTCTATTTCCCCCAGGAGAAATCTAAAGGTATCGATATAGTGAATGCCGGATTCATAGATAACCAGTTTGGGCATCTCAACAAAATAAGGCTGACCTCCGAAGCGGGGCTCAGGGAGCGTGCGCTGATTGCGCCTGATAAAGCGAGCAAAATAGGACGCGCCCACCTTGCCTTCATCCAGCAGCCTTCTCATCTCCCGAAACCAGGGCCGAAAGCGCCAGTTTTCATTAACCATAAAGGGGACGGAATGTTTTTCGCAAGTTTTCACCATCTCCCGGGCCTCATCAAGACTGGCGGCCAGGGGCTTCTGGCAGAGCACCGCGATGCCCCGCTCGGCAGCAGCGCGAATAAGTTCAAAATGAGAGGCCGGGCGGGTGGCGATATCCACAAAATCAGGGGAAGTTTGGTCAAGCATCTTGAGGTAATCCGTGTAAATCTTGCCTACGCCGAACTCTGCGGCCATCTTTTCGGCCTTTTCCTCAATCAGGTCGCAGACAGCCACAATTTCGGCCTCCGGGATTTTACTCCAGGCCTCCATCTGGTAGTTGGCAATATGCCCACAACCTATGAGTGCACCCTTGAGCATTGGTTTCACTTTTTTCGCCCTCGAGGTTTTCTGCCTGATTGGCTCGCCTCTTCGCTGTCTGCCGGCTTGACCTCGGCGTCCTCGGGTTCACTATCCTCCTTGGCTACGCGGGCGGCGGCCACCAGTCTATCATCTTTTTTGAGGCTAATAAGTTTTACCCCCTGGGTATTGCGGCTGGTCTGGCGGATGGAGCTTGCGGGAACGCGTATGACCATCCCGCCCTGGGTAATTAGCATCACTTCATCTTCCTCGCCCACGGTCATAAGGCTCACCACTTTGCCATTTCTTTCACTGGTCTTGATATTTATGAGCCCCTTACCGCCGCGGGATTGAGACCGGTACTCGGCGATCTCCGTGCGCTTGCCAAAACCATTTTCACATATGGAAAGTAGGGTGGTGCCGTCCTCGGCCTCACGGGAAGGCACGATAACCATAGCCACGACTTTATCATTCCTGGCCAGGTTGATGCCTTTTACCCCGTGGGTGGCCCGGCCCATACTTCTCACCTGCTCGGCCGGGAAGCGGATGGCCTGGCCAGAAGCGGTGCCCAGGATTACATCATCGCCGCCCGGGGTAAGTTCCACCCGGATGAGTGTGTCCTTTTTATCCAGTTTAATGGCGATAATCCCGCCGCGCTGGGGATGGCTAAAGGCCCCAAGGCGGGTCTTCTTCACCACCCCTTTTTCCGTGGCCATAATTAGTTCTCTTTTGTCAAAGTCGCGGACCGGGATCATAGAGGTAATATTTTCTTCCGCCTGGAGTTGGAGGAGATTGACGATGGCCCGGCCCTTGGAGGTGCGGCTCATCTGGGGTATGTCATAGACCTTTTGCCAGTATATTTTGCCCCTATCCGTGAAAAAGAGGAGGTAATCGTGGGTGGAGGCGATAAATAAATGTTCCAGAAAATCTCCCTCTTTGAGGTCGGCGCCGGTGATGCCCACACCACCGCGGTTCTGCCGGCGATAAGAGGAAAGGGCCATCCGCTTGATATAGCCCTCGTGGGTGATGGTGACGGCCACATTCTCCTCGGCGATGAGGTCCTCAATGGCGAATTCCTCGGCCTCCTCCTCCACTATCTCGGTGCGTCTGGGGTCGCCGTAGCGCTCTTTCAGTTCATACATATCCTCGCGGATTATATCCAGAATGAGACGCTCGTCGGCCAGAATGGCGCGGTAGCCCTTTATTTCCTCCATCAGTTCCTTGTATTCGCTTTCGATTTTTCTCCGTTCCAGTCCGGTGAGGCGCTGAAGACGCATATCCAGGATGGCCTGAGCCTGGCGTTCGGTGAGTTTGAACTTCTTCATAAGAGCGCTTCGGGCGGAAGGCACATCTTTGGCCCGTTTGATGAGGGCGACGATGGCATCGATATTTTTTACAGCGATGCGCAAACCCTCCAGAATGTGGGCGCGGTCTTCGGCGCGCTGCAAAAGATACGCCGTGCGCCGGCGTACCACCTCCACGCGGTGCTCCTTGTAGGCCACCAGAAGTTCTTTGAGGTTAAAGGTCTGCGGCCGGCCCCGGGCCAGGGCAATCATAATGACACTGTAGGTGTCCTGAAGTTGGGTATGTTTATAAAGCGCATTAAGCACCACATTTTCATTCTCGCCGCGGCGCAGTTCCACCACTATGCGCGTGCCTTCTTTGTCCGATTCGTTTCGCACATCGGCCACTCCGGAAATCCGGTTCTGGTTTACGGCATCGGCCATCCTCTCGATGATTCGGTCGCGAGAAAGCCCATAAGGGATTTCGGTGAAGACGATATTTTTCTTGCCTCCCTTGGTGGTCTCTATATGGGCGCGGGCGCGGACGGTTATGGTGCCGCGGCCGCTCTTATAGGCCTCCTTTATGCCCTCGCGGCCGAAGATAATGGCCCCGGTGGGAAAATCCGGTCCCTTTATTATTTTCAGGAGTTCATCAATACTACAATCGGGCTCGTCCACGATGCGGATGACCGCGTCACAGACTTCGGCGATATTATGGGGAGGGATGCTGGTGGCCATCCCTACGGCAATACCCGACGAGCCATTGCACAAGAGATTGGGGAACTTGCCCGGAAGGACCACTGGTTCCTTGCGGGTCTCGTCATAATTGGGGACGAAATCCACGGTGTCCAGTTTGAGGTCTTCCAGAAGAAGCATAGAGAAAGGAGAAAGCCGGGCCTCGGTATAACGCATAGCGCCGGCCGGGTCGCCGTCTATGGAGCCAAAATTTCCCTGGCCATCCACCAGAGGATAGCGGCTATTAAATGCCTGAGCCATCCTGACCAAAGTGGGATAGACGCTCTGCTCGCCATGAGGATGATAATTGCCCGAAGTATCGCCGCAAATTTTGGCGCATTTCCGGTGTTGACTGCGGGGGCCCAGGTTCAAGTCGTCCATCGCAATAAGTATGCGCCGCTGGGAGGGTTTTAGCCCATCCCGCACATCGGGCAAGGCCCGCGAAACCAGCACACTCATCGCATAGAGGAGATAAGAATCCTTCATCTCCTTCTCAATGGAAAGCTCCTGAATATTCTCTTTTTCGGCCAACATTTAGGGCAAGTCTCCTTATACTAAAGAAAGGATTTGGAGGTCGGAATTTAGTGTCCAGAAGGGACAATTTATTATAATAGACCCGTGCGTTTTTGCAAGATGTTTTTCCCGAAAAAATGGCTAAAAATCGGGGAATTTTTGCGAAATGTGCGCCTGATGGGAGGCGGGAAAAGGGGGCGCTTTCTGGCCCGTCAGAAGGCTTCAGATATCCAGGTTTTTTGCCTCCAGGGCATGGGTTTCAATGAAGTCGCGGCGGGGCTCTACCGAAGAGCCCATAAGGATGGTGAAGATGCGGTCGGCCTCAAAGGCATCTTCGAGTTTGACACGCAGAAGGCGCCTGGTGTCCCGCTTCATCGTGGTCTCGGCCAATTGCTCGGGATTCATTTCGCTAAGGCCCTTGAAGCGCTGCACTTCCAGGCCCTTGTGGCCCAGTTCTCTAACTGCCGAAAGCACCGCAGTGAGCGCCTCCACCTCCTCCACATCCGAATCCGAAAGAAGTCTGTAGGTAGTTTTGGGCAGCGGCCGGGGCGCTCCAGGAGCCTCCTCTTTCAGGAAGAGTTCCTGAGTCTGGAAGCCTTTTTGGGAAAGTTTTGCCAGAAGGGCCTCAATCTCCGGGATCATATGGAGTTCTATGATCTCGGCCTCGGCCAGGGTTTCACCCTTGGTCTTTTGCTGGGACTCGATGAAGCGGTCCACCTGGGCCTCGGTGAGAAAGAAGTTCACTTCAGTTCCCTGGCGCAGGAAATATTTGGGCAGGCGACCGGATTTTCGACCCCTACGGGCCGTCCCTGTGGGCCGGCGTGATTGAATAAGGTCGCATAGCACAATTCCGCGCCGCAATAATACATCCTTGTACTCTGCCAACTCGCTCAGGATGGGGAGGAGTTCCTTCAGTTCGGCCCCTTTCAAGATGCGCTTTTTGCGCCGACTGCCCTTTTGGGGCAAGACCTCAAGAGTGGTCCCCTCCAGGCCCAAATCCATAAGCAGCGCATTAAAGGTGCGCTCATCCTGGACATATTCCTCCCGGGACTTGCGGCGGATGCGGTAAAGCGGCGGCTGAGCAATATAGAGATAGCCCGTGTCCACCAATTCCCGCAAATGACGGAAGAAGAAGGTGAGAAGCAGCGTGCGGATGTGAGAGCCATCCACATCGGCATCGGCCATAATGATAATTTTGCCGTAGCGAAGGCCCGCTATATCGAACTCCTCGGACCCGATGCCGGTGCCCAGCGCGGTGACGATGGTGCGTATCTCCTCGTTGGAAAGCATCTTGTCTATGCGTGCCTTTTCCACATTTAATATTTTGCCGCGCAGAGGAAGAATGGCCTGATAGAGGCGGTCGCGGGCTTGTTTAGCCGTGCCGCCGGCGGAGAGTCCTTCAACCAGATAGAGTTCGGTGGACTCTACATCACGGCTGGAGCAGTCGGCGAGTTTGCCGGGAAGGCCTCCAGAGGTAAGTGCGCCTTTTCTGCGGGTAAGTTCGCGGGCTTTACGGGCGGCCTCTCGGGCGAGCGCTGCCTGGAGCCCTTTGTTTATTATGGCCCGGGCAGTAGAAGGGTGCTCCTCGCAGTAGGTGCCCAGGTGCTGATTGACTATGGCTTCCACGATGCCCTGCACCTCGCGGTTAGCCAGTTTGGTCTTGGTCTGGCCCTCAAACTGAGGATTAGGGAGTCTCACGGAAAGTACCGCAGTGAGGCCTTCGCGCAGGTCATCGCCCTCGGGCACTGCGCGGCCTTCCTTCAAGAGTCCCTGATTTTTGGCGTATTGATTCAGCGTGCGAGTAAGAGCGGATTTGAAGCCGAAAAGATGCGTTCCCCCTTCCCCGGTGTTTATGTTATTGGCGAAAGTGAAAAGCGTTTCCGAGTAGCCCTCGTTATACTGTAGGGCCGCCTCTACCTCCACGCCATTATCACTGCCTGCGAAATTGACCACTTCTTTATGGATGGGGTTTTTCCCCTCGTTGAGATGATTGACGAAGGCCTTCAAGCCCCCGTCATATTTGAAGACCTCTTCTTCACCGGTGCGCTCATCGCTAATTTTTATGGTCAGCCCCTTATTCAAGAAGGCCAATTCCCTCATCCTGGGAGCCAGAGCATGAAAATTATATTGGGTATCCTCAAAAATCTGCGGGTCGGGCTTGAAGATGACCTTGGTGCCGGTTCTTTTGGCCTTACCGCGTTTCTTGAGGGGGCTTTTAACCTGGCCTCTTTCATATTCCTGATGGTAGATGGCCCCGTCACGACGCACCTCTACCTCCAGCCACTCCGAAAGCGCGTTGACCACGGAAAGCCCCACGCCGTGCAGGCCTCCGGCCACCTTATATGCCCGATGGTCGAATTTGCCTCCGGCGTGGAGGGTGGTCATAACCACCTCCAGCGCGGGCTTTTTCACCTCTTTGTGCATGTCCACGGGGATACCCCGGGCGTCATCTACCACGGTAACGCTGCCATCCGCGCCCAGGGTAACGGTGATATTCTTGCAGTAACCACCCATCGCCTCATCGATGGAGTTATCCACTACCTCTTCCACCAGATGGCAGAGCCCGCGCTTGCCGGTATCGCCGATATACATAGCCGGCCGGCGGCGCACGGCCTCAATACCACCGAGGACCTTAATGGTAGTGGCGTCATATTTGGGGGCCTTGGGGCTCATCCCAAATTCTCCTTTTCAAATCGGCCCCTGGCCGGACCAGAGGCGTGCACAAAGCGAATATCTCTGATATGGCAGTCGGGCAGGGCCTGCTTCAGCGCCGCCAGAAATTCGCCCTTTCTGAAACAGGTGAGTTCCTGAAGTCGCGCGGCGCTATCCACCTCCACCTGTAACACTTCACGGCGAAGCCCCAAAACAAAAGTATGGCGAGCAGTCTCCTCGTCCACTGTTTCCTCCCAGATGCTGGCCAGCCTTGCTTGTCGGGTAGCGGCTCGATGCGAAACCCCCCACATCTTCAGACACTGCCGCACTACATCCTTTATCGGATAAGGCCCACTCAAGTCTTTACCTCTCTTAAAGCAGCGTAAGCGGCATCACCACATAAAGATAATCTTTACCCGCGCGAATAACGGCGGGGCGGGTGGGCTCGCTGGCTTCCAGTTCTATTTCCTCTTCTTCCACCGCCCGCAGGACATCTACGAGAAAGTCCGGGTTGAAGCCAATTTCCAGGGGCTTTCCGCTATATTTCACCTCCAGATTTACCTGGGCCTCACCGGACTCCGGAGTCTTGCTGGAGACAGTGAGTTTGGCCGGGGAGAGGCTCAGTCTAACTGCCTTGGCCTCCTCGGTGGTGAGAAGGGCGGCCTGACGCACTGCGGAGAGGAGACTCTCCCTTCGCACCTTCACCTTCTTGTCCATATCTTTCGGTATCACCTCCCGATGCGGTGGGAAGTTGCCTTCTACCAGTCGGGAGGAGATGAGGCCGCGCTCGGTCTTGAAGAAAACTTGCGTTTCCTCAAGTTTTATCTCTACCGCTTCTTCCTCCTGGGTGGGCAAGCGTTCCAGTTCGGTGAGGGCCTTAACCGGGACAATGGCCGGGGGTAGAGTTGCTTCGGTCTTTTCCAAATCGAGAGTAGCCACGGCGAGGCGGCGTCCGTCGGTAGCGGCCAATTCCAGGGTATGGTCAGTTATGACAAAGAGGATGCCGTTCAGAGCGTAGCGCGTGGATTCTTTAGCCGTGGCAAAGGCGGTCTTGCGCACCATACCCACAAGATCTTTAGCCGCTATGCGCAAAGCCGGCTCTATCTGCATAGAGGGAAGTCGAGGAAACTCTTCCGGGTCTTCCACCAGCACCTTGAAAACGCTATCTTTTCCTTTTATCTGGCAGCCGCTTTGCACCGTCTCCAGCTCCAACTCCCCCGCAGGCGACTCCCTCAGTATCCCGGCGACGCGGCTGGCCGGAAGGAGTATCTGCCCCTGCTCCAACACCTCAACTCCTTCCACCACCGACAGCCTAATGGCCACCTCCAAATCAGTGGCAGAGACGATGACGCCTTGTTCGGTCGTCTCCACCTTTACATTCTGCAGCACCGGCTTGGTAGTTCTCTGGCCGGCGACGCTGGCCGCAAGTTGAAATGCCTCCCTCAGGGCCTCCCTGGCAAACCTCAGTTTCATCTTGCACCCTCCTCACAAGGGTCTCTTAGACACCAAGCATTCAAGTCGTCTCCTTCCCTGCCTCCCCTTATTTAAATAACCTGTTAATAATACGGCTAAAACCGGTAAGAACATGTCTATCGGGCACGCCTATATTTAACCTGCCTTTTCTTGGTTCTTAATTTCTCCATATTTTTGCCACAAAACTAACCATTTATTTCGGCCTCTGGTCAGATCATCTCTCTCTCTAACCTTCGGCCATTTAAAAACTTGTATCATAGGCCCTCAAAAACTAACATTTTTCACAGTATATATTATTTTTAGTGTAGTAAAGTAAGATACTTATTAATAACTTAGAGCTTAGTTCTCTCGTTCTTCCGATTTAGGACTACCGAAAAGGGATTATTTCGGGGATTTTTGGGGATATTTTTTGGGAATTCCGGCAACTTTGGGTCCAGCAAAATACGGAAATTTTGCTTGACAAAAATGGAGATGGCATCTAAAATTATTATGGGAAGTAAGCGCATTTGAAGGGTTTTTACTGCTCAAGGCTCAAGATGGATTTATAGGGTTCGAGACCTAAAGGAAGGAAAAGGTGGCTAAAAAGCAAAAACACAAGGTTCTGGTGGTGGATCCTTTCGGGTAGATTATGATGTGTATACGGCCGCGAGCGCTAAGGAAGCCCTGAAGATTATTGAGGAAAATCCGGATATCGCTCTCATCATTACTGACCAAAGAATGCCCGGGATGACTGGAGTGGAACTTCTCAGAGAAACGCTAAAGGAAAACCCGGATATCGTGCGTATGCTTCTTACCGGCTATGCGGACATTGATGCCCTGATTGATGCGGTTAATGTGGGCCACATATATCGATATATATCCAAGCCGTGGGAGCCGCGAGAATTGAGGATAATGACCAAGGCGGCGCTGGAAAAATTCGAGCAACTTATGGAAAGCAGGCGGCTCACGGAGAAGATGAAGACCTTCTTCATTGATGCCATAAAATCAATCGCAAAGCAGGAACCGGAAGAGGCGGTATTCAGGCTTCTGTGTGAGATATGTCCGTTTGACGCAGGGCTGATTGTCTTGCGCAACGGCGATGTCAATACCCCTATGCTTTTTACCGTAGAAAGTGCCGGTGAGGGTCTCATTGAAAAACTTAAGGAAGAGACGGCGCGCAGGGCCAAAGAGCTGGGCATCGAGGCAGACTACAGGAACCTGAGACAAGTAAAGTTGGATAGTAAGGCCGAGACAAGCCCTAATTCCTTGAACACTTTCTGGGGCTGGCCGCTCAAGATTGGCGATGACTGCTTTGGCTATCTCACTCTCGGTAGCGGCGAGGAAGATGCCTGGACCGAGGACGATAAAGCCACCCTGGCGCTTTTCCTTAACGAGGTGGCCATAATCCTGGATAACGCGATGCTTACTCGTTCTCTCAACCAGAGCCACAAGGAACTGGAAGATAGCGTGAGGCAGTTACGCTCTATGCAGGCGCAACTGGTGCACTCGGGGCGCATGGCTTCTTTGGGTCGGTTGGTCGCTGGAGTGGCCCACGAACTCAATAATCCTATCAACTTTGTCTACGGCAATATTGGCTTTTTGGAAGAATACATACAAAATATGAAGGTGATTCTAAATGCTTACGGCCAGGCCGACCTCTTGAGCCCCCAAGAACTCGAGCGGGTAGACGAAATGAAAAAGGAGATGCGTTTTGACGAGATATTGCAGGATGTGGACCGCATCCTCAAGAGTTGCCGGCACGGTGCTGAGCGCACCAAAGAAATTGTGACCAACTTGAGAACCTTCTCTCGTCTGGATGAAGCCGAGGTCAAGGAAGTGGATATACACGAGGGCGTAGAATCCAGCCTCAATCTTTTGACCAATAGATACAAAAAGGGCATCACCGTGCATAAGGACTACGGCGATTTGCCCCTGGTATATTGCTACTCCGGTCAACTCAATCAGGTATTTATGAATCTCCTGGCCAACGCTGGCCAGGCCATTCCGGACACCGGCGATGTGTGGATTACTACACGCCAGGTGGATGATAAGGTCCAAATTATGGTTCGGGATAACGGCGTGGGCATACCGAAAGAGGATTTGTCCAAGATATTTGACCCCTTCTATACCACAAAGGATGTGGGAGGGGGAATGGGGCTTGGCCTTTCCATAACCTACGGCATAATTGAGCGTCACGGCGGCACCATAGAGGTGGAAAGCGAAGTGGGCAAAGGTACTACCTTCACCGTGACCATCCCGGTTAGGGTGCAAGAACCACAAGCAGAGAATGTGCAAAAATGACCAGCGAAAAAAGACACAAAGTTTTACTTGTAGATGACGAGGTGGACAATCTGGAACTCTTGCAGCGGACCTTTCGCTACGAATATGAGGTGTTTACGGCAACTTCCGGTGGTGAAGCCCTCCAGGTTATAGAAAAGAATCCGGATTTGGCCCTCATCATCACCGACCAGCGAATGCCGGGAATGACCGGCGTGGAGTTTTTAGCCAAGACCTTAGACAGCCACCGCCATACCATCCGTATGATACTCACCGGATATACCGATGTGGAGGACTTGATCGGCGCCATAAACTCGGGCCAGGTCTATAGATATATCACCAAGCCCTGGGAACCGCAGGAACTGAGGATTACCGTTAAGCGGGCGCTGGAAAGTTACGAACTTACCCTGGAAAACGAGGCCTACCGCAAACAACTTATTGAAACCGCACGGGTGCGCCGCGAATTGGAGATTGCCCGAGAGATACAGCAGAGCCTGCTTCCCGGCGCCGCCCCGGAGATACCGGGGTTTCAGGTAGCGGCTATGAGCCACCCGGCTCGTGAGGTGGGCGGCGACTTATATGGCTTCTATGGGGCCGATAGCAAAAAGAAGGTCGGTTCCCAACAGACCCAAAGAGGCAGGCTGGAAATAGCCATAGGCGATGTCTCCGGCAAGGGGCTGCCCGCGGCCATCTATGCGGCTGTCTCCGCCGGGATGCTCCGGATGCGCCCCACCGGCGAGCGCTCCTCCTTAGAGGTGATGCGGCATCTAAATACCGCTTTCTATGAAGATGATTCCGAGACCTTTGTCTGTCTTACTTATGCCATCTTGGATCCCAAGGAGCGCACTTTCTCCGTGGCCAATAGCGGGCTTACTCATCCCCTGCACGCGGGGCGCCGGCGCGTGGCCTTCATAGAAGTGGATGGATTGCCCCTGGGAGTGGCGGAGGAAATAGACTGTGATGAAAAGACGGTGAAGTTGGAAGGCGGGGATGTAATAGTGCTCTCATCCGATGGGGTGGTAGAGGCTATGAATCCCCGAGGGCGACTTTTCGGCGAGAAACGCTTCCTGGAACTGGTGCGTGCCCAGCGAGACCTTAGCGCCTCGGAGATTATAGAAAAAATAGTTGCCGGCGTTACCGAGTTCATCGGCCCTGCCCCCCAGCACGATGACATCACTCTTGTAGTCATCAAGGCGTTAGAGTAAAATCTATATAGTTCATATCCTTGTCCTTTACCCGGGGCGGAGAGTTTAAGGAGACTTCGGCTGAACATAGTCTACCTGCATAATGAAAAGCTTTATCTCAGGCGCGGGTGGGATGTCGGCGTGGTGAGAACCTCTTGTGCCCTGGCCGCTTTTGCAGATAGAGTGTATTTATTAGTCGGTAAGACCGACCCGGATGAAGGGCGTCTATTAAGATACTACGGCGTTTCTGCAAAGAGCAATTTCATCATGGTTCAACTTCCCATCCTGCGCAGAAGAAGAAAGGCGGGCTTTTCCTGGAGTGGGGTTTATAACCTTTTCGCGCTTTGGTGGCTCTGGCGGATGAGAAAAAGAATAGACTTCATTTCTTTGCGTTCAGACGAACTGGCAAATTTCCTGCTCAAGTTCAGATGGGTTTTAGAAATCCCCATAATCTACGAAATTCACCAATTACCCCGGCTCTATGGACCCGAAGGCAAATCCTTCCCTGGCCGGCCAGGGAGGGGAGCGAGCGAGATAGTCCCCCAGAAGCAAGCCCCTGCGGACAACTGACAGATGACCATAGAGTAGGCCTGAATGGCTGCCTGCCGGCAGGCAGGGCTTGAAGGCAGAATGGCCGAAAGGCTAAAAATGAGTTCTCAATATCAAAAGGGGTCTTTAAGGGGCTGGGTAACTGAGGCCGCCAGCAACATAGATTTTTCGCCCCTGGCCCTGAGAGGCCTCCAACCCCTGCCCCTGCCGCTGGAGGTCTATAAAGTCAAGCACAAGAAACGGCGCACCGTTTATCGTACTCGTTTTCCCGGCCCGGACGCCAGATTGCGCGATTTGTGCATAAAGAATTACGGCTTCGTTAATCATCTTCTTCTCATTTGCGGCTGGCTTTTCGGCTCCTATGCCCAAAATTCCTGGAAGGCGGCAAATCTAATGTTGCAGGAGGGCATAGGCACGCCCCGGCCAATAGCGCTTCTGGAGACCGGGAGTTTCGGCAAAACCAGGAGGCGCTTCTTTATTACGGTGGCTCTAAAAAGGGTAATGCCCCTGGAAAGACTTTTGCTGCGCATTCGGCCCACCGCACGCGCCTCTCTCATCCAGCAGTTGGCCGCCTTCCTGGGCACGCTTCACGAGAAGGGCTTTTATCACGCTGACCTTAAGGCCAATAACATCCTGGTGGAGGAAACCAGCCAGCATTTTGACTTCTATTTAGTGGACCTGGACAGGACCAGGTGCTTCCAAAGGCTGCCCTTTTTTATCCTGGATTGGTTTCGCCTGGTCGATTTGAGGAAGTTTTTTAAGACGGTCAGAGACATCCTCACGCAGGAGGAAAGGAAAAGCCTCTTTAATACTTACTTTGCGGCGCTTTCCTCCTCAATGGTAAGAAAAATAGTTTTCAGATTTTTTCTATGACAGCGAATCAGCCAGGCTGTCATTCGTCTCTTAGAACTCGAATGACGAATGACTGGTGACGGATGACGAGTTCTCAAGTGGTGGAAAGGCCGCAAGATGAAGATAGTGAGCGTCGTCGGCGCCCGACCCAACTTCATTAAGATTTCCCCCCTTATAGAGGAGATGGCCAAATACCCGGCGCTCAAAAACTACCTGGTGCATACGGGTCAGCATTACCACAGGACTATGGACCGGGTATTTTTTGAGGATTTGAGCGTCCCTGAGCCGGATGTGAACTTAGGCGTGGGTTCCGGAACCCACGCCTACCAGACCGCAGAGATTATGAAACGCATAGAACCTGTCTTTGAGCGGGAAAGGCCGGATTTGGTCCTGGTGGTGGGCGATGTCAATTCCACCCTGGCCGCCGCTCTTACCGCAGCCAAAATGCATAAGCCGGTGGCCCATATCGAGGCCGGCCTCAGAAGTTTTGATAAAAAGATGCCCGAAGAGATAAATCGCCTCGTCACAGACCACTTATCCGACTTCCTCTTCGTCACCGAAGAGGCCGGCGTAGATAATCTCCACAAGGAAGGAATCCCCAAATCCAAAATCTTTTTAGTGGGAAATGTGATGATAGATGTGCTGGTCAAAAATAAGCCCAGGATTGATAAGCGCAAAATACTGGAAGAACTGGGGCTGGAGACTTCCTCCTATGGGCTTTTGACCCTACACAGACCGAGCAATGTGGATGAAAAGGCAACTTTAGGAAAATGCTTGGAACTGCTGGCCGGGATTACCGCATCTTTGCCCCTGGTCTTTCCTATCCATCCCAGAACCAGAAAACGCCTCAAAGAATTCCGTCTTCTGAAGAAGTTAAATGAGATGAAGCGGCTCAAGATATGTGAGCCCCTGGGCTATCTGGATTTTGTGAAACTTATGAGTGAGGCCAGGTTCGTCCTCACCGATTCCGGAGGCATCCAGGATGAGGCCACCTTTCTCGGCGTCCCCTGTCTTACCTTAAGAACTACTACCGAGCACCTCGCCAGTCTGAGCGTAGGGACAAATCTCCTCGTAGGCCTGGAAAAAGGTAAGGTCCTCCAGGCGGTGCGTAAGGCCGTCTTGACCCCCAAAAAAGAGCCGCCTCGGATGCCCTATGGGGATGGCCAGGCCGCCCAGCGCATCCTGAGCAGCCTTTCCCGGCATTTCAGTTTTTGAACCACGGAGCCGAGCCTTTCCATTTAGTACGAAACTCGTCAGCCGAGACTCGTTATTAGTCATTCTGACTTCTGATGTCGGCCGACGGCCATCTGCCGACCGCCAACGAGTCTCTGCGCGTGACAAAATTAGTTGACAAGCGGCCCTTTTTGTATATCATTATTTGACAGACCGTGAGGAGAAAGACTGACCAATTCGTAAGTTAGAGGTCCGTTCCATGCTTAAGGTTGCTGGCATAAAATGGGCAGTGCGCAAGGGCTATGAGCCCATAATTTTAAAGGTGAGTTTTGCAGAAAATACAGAGGGCAAACTGGCCCCATTCGCCAGAGGTGACATTATAAAGGATAGTTCCATCCGCAAGGTTTATCGAGCATCCGTTCCTTATGCTCAAGAGACTCTTCCAGTTGTGGTCAAGATATATAAGCATAAGATTAAAAAGCTTCACGACCTTAAATATCTCCGGGTGCCCAAAGGCATAGCCGAATATCTTAAGGCACGAGAACTTGAAAAGAGAGGGGTTCCCACTCTCTTTGCCCTGGCCGGCGGGGCCAGGCGGCGATATCTTATTCCCATAGAGCACTTTTTTATCTCCCGGGAGATTGTGGGTGGTCGGACGCTTCGTGAATTTGTCAATGAGGATTTTCCGAGTCTGGGTGCGGAAGAGAGGTTTGTCATCAAGCGTAAACTTATCCGGGCCCTGGCTTCATTTGTTAAAGGCTTTCACGAGCGGGGTGTCTTGCAAAAAGACCTTCATCTGAGTAATATAGTCTTTACGCGAAGTAGTGAAGGAGACTTTAGGTTTTTTTTGGTAGATATTGTATCGGTAAAAGTAAAAAGGCGCCTGCGTCTCAGCCAGCGCCTCAAAAATTTGGCCAAGCTCAGCACCCGTTTCAAAGGTGTATCCTCAGGCGCCGATCGCTTTCGCTTTTTTAAAATCTATGCCCAAGGCGATGAAAAAATAGAGAGCCATCTCAAAAAATACGCCCGAATTGTTGAAAAGCAGATCTGGCGTTACCAATCTCATAAGCGCCGCAAATATTTAAGGCGCGCCTTCTCCACCAACCGCTTTTTTGCGAAGGTACAGAAGGGGAGAATAAAGGGGTTTTTTCGCCGGGAATTCAAGACTGCCCATTCGCCTTTCATGCAAAACCCCGCCGCCTTTTTCGACCCAGATAAGGTAAAACTCTTAAAGGCCGGTCGCCGAACCACCGTCGCCGAAGGAAAGATTACCGTAGATGGTGAGGTTAAAGACATAGTCATCAAGCGCTATAATCAGAAGAAGTGGATAGACCCTTTTAAGGATTTATTCCGGCACTCACGAGCCTTTAAGGCCTGGAAGATAGCCAATGCCCTTTTTTATTCCGACTTTCCGGTGGCCTTGCCCATGGGGGTCTTTGAGGAGCGGCGCCTCAGATGGCTGCGGCACTCATATTTGGTGATGGAAAAACTTAAAGCAATGAAGCTGAGCGAGTTTCTGCAAGAGGAATTCGGCCCTGTCCAGGCGAGTGGGGCGAAACCCGACGAAGTCAAGAAAAAAAGAATTATCTTGAGCGCATTGGCCCGGCTTATTCGTCACCTCCATAATCAAGGATTTGCTCATCGCGACCTTAAATTCACCAATATCTTCGTTACCTCCGACTCCCCAAATCCCATTTCCAATACACCTGTCTCATTTTACATCATAGATTATGACGCTTACAGTCTCAACCGGCGGGTCTCTAAAAGGCTAAGAAAGCGAGACCTTTCGCGAATGGAGTTGGCGGCATCTAAACTGGAAGGAGTCGTAAGCCGCACGGAAAGAATGCGGTTCCTCAAGTCATATCTTGCCGATATAAAGCCAGGTAAGTCAACATTTAAGACCTGGGGCCAGGACATTTTGAGACGAGCTGAGAAAAAAGGAAGATGAGCCTTAAGCCAGAATACCGAAGGATACTTATCGTCAAGCCCAGTTCCATAGGCGATGTAATACACAGCCTGCCCGTCTTGACAGAACTGCGGGCCAATTTTCCTGAAAGCCATATTGGCTGGTTGGTGGCCAGAAAGGCCCTGGATATAATCCAGGATAATCCCTACCTGAATGAGGTCTTCATATTTGAACGAGACCGTTGGAGGAGGTTAAAGGATTGGCCTGGGGCCTGTGTGGGACTTGTTCGTCTCTTATGGAATATTCGCCATCAGCGCTTTGATGTCGCTATTGACCTCCAGGGGCTTCTTAGAAGTGGGCTTTTAAGTTGGCTTTCTGGAGCCAAAGTGAGGGCAGGATTTGCCGCCGGCAGGGAGATGAGCCACATATTCTATACTCATCGCATAAATCCGGAAAAAAATCAACATATCGTGGAGCAATACCTTACTTTGCTACGCTCCTTGGGTGTAGAAGCGCAGCCACCGGAATTCAAAATAGTCATTCCGGAAAAGGCGCGGCTACGGGTGCGGAAACTGATTGAAGAGGCCAAGACGGAAGGCGGCGCCATATTGACCGTTGTCGCTCCGGGCTCCAGCTGGCCCACCAAGCGCTGGAAGCCTATGAAGTACGCCCTCTTGGCCCAGGCCTTAACTGCTCAATACAATGCCCGCGTAGCCTTGGTGGGTTCGGCCAGCGAGATTCCACTTACCCGCGAAGTAGAAAGGCAAGCCGGCTTAAAGATGATGAATTTAGCCGGAAGGCTCAGTCTAAAAGAACTTGCGGCTTTATTGGAGATGGCCGATGTCTGCATCGCTGGCGACACGGCCTCCTTACATCTGGCCGTGGCCTTAGGAACACCGATAGTAGGCATCTTCGGCCCCACCAATCCTGCTTACACCGGCCCCTTTGGCCAAATGCACCGCGTGGTATATGCTCGCGTTTACTGCTCGCCTTGCTCCACCCGGAACTGCCAGCGTCATAGGTGCCTTGATGCCATTTGCGTTGAGGATGTTCTGGATAAGATTACAGAACTCGCCCGGGAGATGAAATGGTCCATCTTTTGAGAGTTTCCAGGTATCTCCTGAGGTATAAGGGCCGACTGGCCTTGGGCATGATTTTTTCTATCCTTATCGCTGGCTTTTTGGGTGGTAGTCTGGGCGCCGTCTATCCCTTCCTGCAGGCCCTCTTGGATAAAGAAGGGGCAAAAAGCATCTTGGGGTTTTTAGATAAACTGCCCCGCGTCTTTGCCCCTTGGAAACCTTCCTTGGTAAATTTTGTCGGCAACTACCTATTGGCCGACCGCTTTAAGGCCCTGATTTATTTATGCGGTTTTCTGTTAGTTATGGTTTTTTTGCGCGGACTCTGCGACTTTGCTCAGCGATATTTCACCGGCTATGTTACTACCCGCTCTATAATGGATATCCGAAACGACCTTTATGGCAACTTAATAGCCCTGCCCCTGGGCTTTTATACTGATACTGGGGTAGGTCGGGCTATGGGTCGCTTTACCGAGGATGTGAGCCACATAAGCCGTGGGATGCGTGCCGTATTCACCAACGCACTTAAAGAGCCCCTTAACCTGCTTGTAGCCATCAGTGTGGTCTTTTACATCAACTGGAAGCTGGCAGTAGTTTCTTTTATTACTTTGCCTCTTGTAGGGTTTCTCATCCGTAATTTAGGGAGGAAAATAAGGGTGAGAAGCCGCAAGGCCCTTACCTCCTGGTCCAAATTGGTCTCTATCCTTCAGGAGACCTTTGCCGGCATCCGCGTCATTAAGGCCTTCTCTATGGAACCGAGAGAGCGCGGACGCTTCCAGGATGAAAACCGGAATTTCTTCCACCAGAACATGCGCATCGTGAAGGCCGATGCCATCGTCTCACCGGTTACCGAATTTTTAACCCTGATTGGCGTAATTATGTGCATTCTTTTGGGCGGGTATTATGTGATAAATGCCGGTATGCCAACCGAGCAGTTTTTCACCTTTTATATCGCCCTGGCGCTGGCCCTTGACGCCTTGAAGAAACTGTCTCGCTTGCCCCCGCGCCTGCAGGAGTCTATCGCCGGCGCCGAGCGGGTCTTCAAGTTTATGGATGAAAGGGCGGAAGTTATGGAGGTGCCCGGGGCCACGGCCCTGGAGCCCCTTAAATCCAGCATCCGCTTCGTAGGTGTCTCCTTCGATTACGACCGGGGAGAGAAGGTATTGGAAGATGTCAATTTGGAGGTGAACCGTGCCGAGATGGTGGCCTTAGTGGGGCTTTCAGGCGCGGGCAAGACTACCCTGGTCAATCTCATACCTCGCTTCTACCACCCCACCTCAGGCCACATAGAAATTGACGGCCAGGATACAAGTAAGGTCACTCTTTCCTCTCTGCGCCGCCAAATAGGCATAGTCACTCAGGAGGTAATCCTCTTCAACGATAGCGTTGCTAATAATATCGCCTATGGCAAGCCGGATGCCACCAGAGCCGAGATTGTGCGCGCCGCAAGGTCCGCCAACGCCGACGATTTTATCCAGGAACTCCCTCAGGGTTATGACACGGTCATTGGTGAGCGAGGAGCCACCCTTTCCGGAGGCGAGCGTCAGCGCCTGGCGTTGGCCCGGGCCATCGTCAAAGACCCGGCCATCCTCATCCTGGATGAAGCCACCAGCGAACTGGACAGCGAAAGCGAACACTTGATTCAGGAAGCCCTGAGCCGTTTCGTGCGCGGTCGCACCACCATCATCATCGCCCATCGCCTTTCCACGGTCACCAGGGCCGACCGCATACTTGTCCTTGATGAAGGCCGCATCCAGGCCACTGGCACCCATAAGGAACTCTTGAATACCTCCCCCCTCTACCGTAGACTATATGAGACGCAGTTCTCTCTGGCTCTGGAATCGTAAGTTGTGTTTCGCACCCTGCCCGCCCGAGCCGGGCTTTACGGCCAGGGAGGATGCTTTCCCCGCCCCTGAGGAGTCTCGGGACGAAGGACAGCATCCGAAGGGGCCCTCGTCATCCGCAACGGGGTAATACAATGACGGATGACGGATGACGGATGACGGATGAAAATAGCCCTTTTAGTAAAGGATTTTTTGGCTTCAAGAGGCGGAGCCGAGGTCTTTGCCGTGAATTTGGCCCGGGGCCTTGTGGATGTGGGTCATGCGGTGGATGTTTATGCCGAAAGAGGAGAGCAGGTCTGCGGCGTTCCGGTTCACTTACTGCCTTCTGGGGCCGGGCCGAGATTCTTCCGCGCCCTCACTTTTTCCCGCCGGGCTCGCAAGGCCCTGGCAAAAAACGACTACGATATAGTCTATGCCCTTAACCGCACGGACTTGGGGGACATCTACTGGCTCGGGGGAGGCCTTTATTCCTTCTGGCTTAGCAGACGATTTCCTACACCGGTTCGTCGAGCGCTGGCCTGTATCTTTCGACCTATACATCTGGCCAATCTCTTGTTAGAGCGAAGGATTTTTGATAGCCCCTGTTTCAGCCATTTTATCGGTAATTCCGAGTTGATGCGCCGCCAGTTGATTGAAGAAAAGGGCCTTTTGCCCCAGATGATTTCCGTGGTTTACGCTGGGATTGATCTTTCTCGATTCAACCCCGAACTCTCTTACATTCATCGAGCAAAGGTAAGGAGAGACTTAAAACTGCCGGCAAAAGCGCCGGTAGTTCTTTTTTTGGCCAATAATTACGCGCGCAAGGGCCTGAGGACACTTCTTTTTGCCCTGAAGGCCGCCTCAAGAGAGGTGGAAGGCCTGGCATTAATCGTGGCCGGGCGGGGGAGGTGCTGGCCCTTTGAGACCCTGGCCCGACGTCTAAGTCTTGACCGAGTAGTGCGCTTTGTGGGATTTGACCCCGAGCCGGAAAAGTATTACGGCGCCAGCGACCTCTTGGTTCTGCCCACAAAATATGACTCCTTCGCCAGGGTGAACCTGGAGGCCTTAGCCTCGGGCCTGCCTGTGGTAACCAGTTCGCTTTGCGGAGCCGCGGAGATTGTGAAGGAAAAAGAAACCGGATTCGTCATCGCAAATCCCGAAGATGTATCCGCCTTTGCTGAGAAAATAGTGGAATATTTCACCAGGGCCGATCGAACCAGAATGTCTCAGGCCGCCCCGGGGTCCGTAAAAGAGTTCAGTATAAAAAGGTGTGTAGAGAGCACACTTTCGGTTTTTGAAAAGGTGCTTAAGGAGAAGAGAAAAGTCTTAGGCAGCCGAGGCGCAGGGCTTGAATTGGAAGTGGAAGACTGGGTCGACATCAGAGTAAACGCCCGCTTCTGCCGGCTACTCAAGCAAAATGGCCTGGGCAGTTTCAGAGAGATAATGAACTTTAAGGGCAGAGAGCTCCATAAGGAGGGCCAGGGCCGAAGCGTCGAGGTTATAGAACTCAAGAAATCAAATGAAAGTCCGGTGCGGGCCTATCTCAAAAGAGAGCGCCTTTCCTTTTTACAGGCCTTGAAGCCTATGATTCGGCTTCGCCCGCCCCGGGCGCCTGCAAGCAGAGAGTGGGAAAACGCCCTGCTGCTGGATAAGAAAGGGTTTCCGGTGGCCGTGCCCATAGCCGCGGGCGTAAAGAGGTTCTGGGGCCTGGGGCTGGAGTCCTTCTCCATTACCCGGGAACTTTCCGGATCTTCATCCCTCATAGATTTCATTCCAGAGGTGCTTTCTTCTTTCCCGCAGGAGAAAATGCGCCAGTTTAAGCGAAGGCTTACCAGGAGGCTGGCCCGCTTTTCCCGGATGTTTCACGGCGCCGGGTTTCATCATCAGGATTTTTATCTGGGCCACTTCCATATCTCTTTGGAAGAAGAGAACGATTTTCGCCTCTGGCTCCTTGACCTGCAAAGGGTAAGAAGGCTTCGCCGGCTGAGCCGGCACTTTTTGGTTAAAGACCTGGCGCAACTCAATTTTTCCTCGCTCGATTTTCCCATAATATACGCAACCGATAGGATGAGGTTTTTCAAATTATATCGGGGCAAACATAAACTTGATAAGAGGGATAAACGCTTGATACGGAAGATTTTGACCAAGACCGGCCACATAGCCCGACATACGGATAAGATGTTGAGCCCAGCATCTCAGAGGGCCTGAGATATGGACCATAGCCGCGAGGCACCAGAGGTTTCCCTTATAACCGTCAATTGGAATACCAAAGACCTTCTGCTCCAGTCTCTGGAATCGCTTTACGACACGGCAGGGGATTTGAATATAGAGGCCGTCGTGGTGGATAATGGTTCCTCGGACGGAAGCGTCGAGGCGGTGAAAGCGGCCTTTTCTGAACTGCAAGTCATCGAAAATAAAAGCAATCTGGGTTTTGCCCGGGCGGTGAACCAGGCCCTGGCACGCACCAGCGCTCCTTATATGGTCATCTTCAATACCGATATAATCTTCACTGCCGGCGCGCTTGCAACTATGCTCGCTTATACGAAAGAGAATCCCGATGCGGGGCTGGTGGGAGCGAGCCTCCTTAATGAGGATGGGACCCCGCAGAATTCTTTTGCACCCTTCCCCGGCCTTTCCACAGAACTACTCAATAAGAGTCTCCTTCGGCTACTTTTCCCGCAAAAGTATGCCACCAGGGCCAGCGGAGATGAGGCAAGAGATGTGGATAGCCTCGTAGGGGCGTGTATGCTCCTGCGGCGCAGCGCCCTGGAAAAAGTGGGCGGGCTCGATGAGCGCTACTTTTTCTATTTGGAGGAGACCGATTGGGCAAAAAGGATGCGCAAGGCGGGCTTTCGTGTGGTTGATCTTGGCCGGGCCAGGGTCTATCATCTCCAGGGCAAAAGCGCTGAATCTTTTCCGGCGCGCTCCCGCATAGAATATTATCGCTCTCGTTACCTTTATTTCCAGAAATGGCACAGCCCCGGGGCAAACATAGTCCTCAAAACGGGGCTCATCCTGCGTCTTCTTTTTGAGATTATTTTTTCTTTCTTGGCTAATTCTTTAACGCTATTTTGTTTGAAGAAGGAGCGCCGGCGCCTGGCCGTTCGGGTGCGCATATTCCTCTGGCATCTTGCCGGCCAGCCAAAAGGCTGGGGCCTCAAAGGAGCATAAATTGCGCATACTGGGCATTGACCCGGGAACGAGGGTTGTCGGTTACGGTATCGTGGATAAGGTCGCCGGAGACTTTAAGGCCGTGACCTGGGGAGCCATAAGTGTTAGGTCCTCCAAGGATATGACCGAGCGTCTGCTTGAAATTCATCAGGGCCTGACTAAGGTGATAGAGGAATATAAGCCGGATGAAGTAGCGCTGGAAGGGGCCTTTTTCGGCAAAAGCGCTAAGGCGGCATTAAGGATAGGCCAAGGCCAGGGCGCGGCCATACTGACCGCTGCCTTGTCGGGGCTGCCTGTAACTTTATATGCGCCCAGAGAGGCAAAAAAAGCGGTGGTGGGCTCTGGCAGTGCCTCCAAGGAGCAGGTGCAGCGGATGGTGCAGGTAATCCTGGGGCTAAAAGAACCGCCCAAACCCTTGGACGCCGCCGATGCCCTGAGCATCGCCATCTGCCACGCCCACAGACATCGCGACTGAGTATACTAAATCATAAATAACCGGCAAACCAGGTATAAAATCCTTGACACTTCTTCCGTCAGTTTCTACAATCTCTTGATTTTTTGAGAACGACGCCACGGCCCTTGTTTTCACTTCGCATAAATTAGGAAGGCGAAGGCCAATGGAAGAAAGAGACCAAAAGGTCCTCGAAGCCAGGGTGCGAGGTGATAACTTCGACAAACTGATGTCGGTCCCCAACCCGGCGTTGCATCGCTTTATCGCCGATGCCATCGACCTTTGTGCTCCGGACGCGGTCTTCGTATGCACTGATGCGCCCGAGGATATCGAATACATCCGTCAGCAGGCCATCGCCTGCGGCGAAGAGACGCCGTTAGAGGCGCCCGGCCATACCTTTCATTTTGACGGGCCCCACGACCTGGGCCGGGACAGAGAAAAGACCAAATACCTCGTACCTGCGGAAGACCCACTGAGCAAGGCTCTCAACCAGGTGGAACGGGATGCGGGTTTGCGAGAGGTGCGCGGCCTGCTCAAGGGCTCGATGAAAGGGCGCACGATGATCGTGCGCTTTTTCTCCCTTGGCCCGACCAATTCGGTCTTCAGCATTCCTTGTGTGCAGTGTACTGACTCGTTCTATGTTGCTCACAGCGAGGACCTGTTGTATCGGGCGGGCTATGAGGAGTTCAGGCGCCGGGGTGAGCGGAGCGACTTTTTCCGGATGCTGCATTCGGCCGGCCGACTGGACCAGCGTATGGTCAGCATCGATGTGGACAAGAAGCGCATTTATATTGATTATACTCGCGACACCATCTACAGCGTGAACACGCAGTATGCCGGCAACACCGTGGGCCTGAAGAAACTGGCGTTGCGGCTGGCCATTCGCAAAGCGGACCGTGAGGGCTGGCTGGCCGAGCATATGTTCCTTTTGGGCGCCCGCGGCCCGAACGGACGCAAGACCTATCTGGCTGGTGCCTTCCCCAGCGCCTGTGGTAAGACCTCGACGGCCATGCTGCCGGGCGAGACCATCCTGGGCGACGACATCGCTTACCTCCGTAATCTGGACGGCCAGTGCCGTGCGGTCAATGCCGAATTTGGCATTTTCGGCATCATCCAGGATGTCACCCCCCAGGATGACCCCATTATTCACAAGGTTCTTGTTTCGCCGGGCGAAGTGATTTTCTCAAATGTGTTAGTCAAAGACGGCAAACCCTATTGGCTGGGTATGGGAAGGGAACTGCCCACTGAGGGGATGAACTCCTTCGGCCCCTGGCACAAAGGCAAAACCGACGAAACCGGCAATCCCATTCCACCGGCGGCTAAGAACGCCCGTTACGCGCTATGTCTTGACACCCTGGAAAATGTGGATGCGGAACTGGAAAGCCCTCTGGGGGTACCGCTCGAGGGAATTATGTATGGTGGGCGAGACCATCGCACATCTGTGCCGCTCTGGCAGAGCTTCGACTGGGAGCACGGCATCGTTACTTGCGGCGCCTCGCTGGAGACCGTCACCACTTACGCCACCGTGGGCGAGGAGGGCATACCCGAAATTAATCTGATGAGCATCCAGGACTTCGTCTCCATACCGTTGGGCAAGTACATCCAGAACAACCTGGATTTCGGCAAGAAATTGACCCGGCCGCCTTTGGTCTTCGGCGTGAACTACTTCCTCTCTGACCGTGATGGCCATTTTCTCAACGACAGGTGCGACAAGGCCGTCTGGGTCAAGTGGATGGAACTGCGCATTCACGGAGAGGTTGAAGCGATTCGTGCGCCGACCGGGTATATCCCCAAATATGAAGACCTTCGGCGCCTCTTCCGCCAGGTGCTCGACAAGGAGTACACCCCGCAGGAGTATGTGGCGCAGTTCACCATGCGGGTGCCCGAAAACCTCCGTAAACTCGACCGAGTGGAGAAATTCCACCGCTCGGAGGTGCCGGGTGCCCCGGCGGAAGTATTTGAAATAATCGAGGCTCAACGAGAACGCCTGCGCGCGGTCCGGGACGAGTTCGGCGACTATGTGGCGCCGTTTGACCTACAGAAAGGGCAGGCGCCGTAGGAAGATGAGGAAGGGCCGGCAGAATGTCCGGACGAACGGATATCCACTTGCCTGAGGCCCCGCGGCGGGAACACCCGGATGTCCTTCTTCCGACGGCGGGCGGGCAAAAGGGCCTCAAGGCCGCCATATTTAAGGAAATTTGACTATGAACTACCTTTCTGGACAATTCGCTTTTATGTTTCTTGCTGCCGCTCAGGCCGCGGAGGTCGCGGGAAAGACCGGGGGGCTTTTCTCCTGGGAGAACCTTATTCGCAATCCTTTTTTTGGCCACGCTCATCGGCCTTATCATCAAGGCCTTCAGCCGCGATAGATGCCTCAAGGATTTTAACAAATATCCGGTCGCCCTGGTACTGACCGATAACGAAAGTGCCTGTGGCAGGTGCTCTCTTCATTCTACCGGCCTGGAACTTTTATACGACAAAGTTACTGAAAAAGAAGGCCATCCCGAGGCTTCATTTCTTTTATATAAAAGTGAATACGATAGGATATTTACCGCCAGGCGCTATCATAGTACCCTTACGGAAGAGATGAAAAAGGCCAGACAGCGCATCCTGGAGAAGACCTATCATCCGCGCTTTTTCCGCCGCCTCAAACGCCGCATACGCAACCTCTTCTCCTCGGTCAAGGATGCCATTTTGGAGGCCTTCAATATGGCCTTCGGTCAGATGAAGACGCGATATGGCCAAGATGCAGCACTAAAGTCTCAGGATAAGTATTTGCGCCGGATTGGCACTGAGGCCATCTCTTCTGCAGCCACTTCCTATGACGCGCTTCTGGAGCGGCAGATAGGCAGCAAGGTGGTGGTGGAAGTTACCACACCCGATAAGTCCAAAATATTTTTTACCGGCGTCTTCAAAGAATATACCGCGCGATTTCTGGAGATAATGGATGTGGAAACAAAAGAGGATTTTTCCATAGATTATTCTCTTAGCGGGGAAAAAAGCGAAAGCGGGCTGAGGCTTTCCTTTACCGAAGGACGGCTTGCGGTGAGTAATGATAATCCCTTCTCAGTGCATATCCGGGAACTCATTCAGAAGATACCTCCCGTGCCGGGCGAGCAAGAAGGTGCCGAGCCAAAAGAGGTATCCCGGGAAATGCATATTGAACTGGAGCCCGGCGAGCGTGCAGAACTGGAACTTTCGCCCGAAGCCACCAGCCTTTCTATTAAGGCCTTTAGCCAGCGCATCTGTGATATCATCTTCCCCCGGGCTACAGCCATCGTGCGCCACCGCTCGGAATTCAAGGAAGGCTTGGGCCTCAAGGACTTCTTGCCCAAATTCTAATAAGCGTCGGAAATCGGACTTCCGACATCTGAAGTTTTTTGCGTTGACTTAAAGGTGGGGCCTCTATATACTACTTAAAATTTTGGCCAAACAAGAGGTAGCCGGGCCGTTCGGCTTTCATAGGACAAGCTATCCAGCCGGCGGGAGGAGTAAAATTGAACTGGACCAAAAAACATCTTTTAGGTCTGGAGTATCTTTCGGCCGAGGAAATTAACGCCATTTTGGACACGGCCTCATCCTTCAAGGAGGTCTCCACCAGGAGCATAAAGAAGACGCCGGCACTGAGAGGCAAGGTGGTGGTGCTTCTCTTTATGGAGCCCTCCACGCGCACGGCAACTTCTTTTAATCTCGCGGCCAAGCGTCTCTCTGCCGATGTGGTGCAAATCTCCGCCTCCTCCAGTTCCACCATCAAGGGCGAGACCTTAAAGGATACCGCCAGAAACATCGAGGCTATGGGCATAGACATCGTAGTGGTGCGGCACAGGGTTCCCGGAGCGCCGCAGCATCTGGCCCGCGCCCTTTCCTCTTGCGTGATTAATGCCGGTGATGGCTGCCACGAGCATCCCACGCAGGGTCTCTTGGATATATTCACCATAAAGGAGCATTTTGGCAGAGTCGAAGGCCTGACTGTAGGGATTGTGGGCGATATTCTGCATTCGCGGGTGGCCCGCTCGGATATCTGGGGGCTCACTAAACTGGGGGCAAGGGTATTCGTCATCGGCCCGGCAACCCTCATCCCGCCGGATATAACCCAACTGGGGGTTGAAATATCTTACGATTTGGATAGTGTGCTTGAGGAACTGGATATAATCAATATCCTGCGCATCCAGTTTGAGCGTCAGGAGCGTACCCCTTTCCCGTCCATCCGGGAATATGCCCAACTTTTCGGCATAAATTCCGAGCGCATCCAGAGGGCCAAAGAGGGGATATGTATTATGCATCCCGGCCCCATCAACCGCGGGGTGGAAATTACTCCGGAAGTGGCCGATGGGCTGCATTCGGTTATCCTGAAACAGGTGACTAATGG
>Ga0111219_1001_pt1 | contig 26583 bp, 21 predicted proteins | sample DeeMarSWOR152_54_FD_80368 | JGI IMG/M metagenome (GOLD analysis project Ga0111219, IMG submission 80368) | Planctomycetes bacterium DG_23
ATTCCAGCAAGTTCGTATACAAATTGCGCCAAATGCAGGATGCCCAACTCAAAGTGGAGGATTAGTCTTAGGCCCTAATAGGCAAACGAACCTCCTGTGATTTGACCAGATTATAAAGGCAGCGACAGTGAAAAAGACTATGAAAGCGGTGGTTGTGCGTGCCCCTATGCAGTTCGGTGTTGAAGAGGTTCCTACGCCCACCTGTCCCCAGGGAGGAATGCTACTCAAGGTTATCGCCTGCGGACTGTGCGGCTCGGACCTGAGGACCCTGCGCAGTGGACACAGGAAGGTTACCTTCCCCTGGGTCATCGGCCACGAGATTTGCGGAGAAGTGGTCAAAGCGGGTACAAACTATCAGGGGCCCTGGCAAAATGGGGCTATTTTGGCGGTGGGGCCGGTGGCCTATTGTGGTGTTTGCGACTTTTGTGCCAGCGGAAAGTATGAACTTTGTGAAAACCGTCGCGAAATCGCCCAAGCCTGGCCCGGTGGCCTCGCCGAATATATCGCCATTCCAGAAGAGTGTGTGAAACTGGGAACCATTGAAATTGTGCCCCAGGGACTTGACCCCGCCTTCGCGGCCATCTCTGAACCTGTCTCTTCCTGTGTTAATGCGCAGAATAAAGGAGAAGTGGGCCCGGGTGATACGGTGGTTATTATCGGTGCCGGCCCCATCGGCTGTGTCCACGCGAGTCTGGGGCGGGCCCGGGGTGCGGACAAAGTATTTGTCGCTGATATTGTGGAGGAAAGGCTGAAATTGGCCGAAGCATTTGACCCGGATGACACCATTAACGCCGCCCAAAGCGATTTAGTGAAAGAAGTCCGCAGGCTCACGCGGGGAAAAGGCGCAGATGTGGTTATCACGGCAACTTCAGCCCCGATTGCTTCGGTGCAGGCCGTGGAGATGGCCAGGAAGGGAGGACGGATCCTTATTTTTGGCGGGTTGCCCAAAGACAATTGCAAACCCGGCGTGGATATGAACATCGTCCATTATAACGCCCTGCATCTTATTGGAACGACAACCTTTGCCCCCAGACATCAGCGTATGGCCTTGGGCCTTATGGCTTCCGGTCAAATCGCTGCAGAAAAACTGGTCACGCACCGGTTCCCCCTTACTGATTTCGAACAAGGCGCAAAGATGGCCCTTGAAGGCAAGGTCTTGAAAGCGGTGTTTTTTCCGTAGTACTGGCTTGAGAGTTTGCGCTTCGCATCCTGAGGATGCTCAGCATCCGAAGGGCATAAGGAGGATTTAGATGTCTCGTGCAGGTGGAAAACGCAAGATTCCGTTTCTGAAAAACGGCGTTGCCCAGGTTGCTCTGATTGTTGAAGATATGGACAAAACCGTGGAAAACTTCTGGAAACTTTTCGGTATCGGCCCCTGGCACATCTACACCTACGGCAAACCTCTCTTAAAAAAGATGACCTATCAGGGCAAGGCATGCGAATACAAGATGCGGGTGGCCCTGGCCAACATCGGCCCCTTGCGCATTGAACTAATCGAGATGCTGGAAGGGGATACCGTCTATGCCGAGTTCGTCAAAAAGCATGGCTACGGCGTGCATCACTTCGGCATCCTGGTTGACGATATAGAAAAGGCCATCGCCCAGGCTGAAGGGGCCGGGTGGACGGTCACGATGGATGGGGCCGGTTTCGGTCGGGATGGCGATGGATATTATGCTTACCTGGATACGGAGGATGAAATCAGCGTCACCCTTGAACTTGACGAACGGCCTAAGGGTAGAGTGCATCCGGAAAAGATTTATCCCCCCGAGGCCGACGAATCTTAGCGCAAAGTCGCCTCAATCGCTGATGCACAAGGAGAAGTGGTTAAGTGTACAAAATAAAACCACCTGAAGTTATCATTCTGGATCGAGTCCAAAAGGACCCTCGCACGCGGGAGCGTCTGGGCCGCCTCATGGAGCATATCGACTGCTCAAATGTAGTCGAAGTGGACTATGCTGGATTGGCTGAGATTGTCCAAGCCCGTGGTTGGAATCGGGATGGAAAGCGGACCGGTCAGTACCACACGAACGAGGACCCAGCCATTGTCTTCAATGTCTTCCGCTGGAACTCGCAAGAGCAGGTGGCGGCACTTGGCGAAAAGTTCCCGGCGCTCGGCACACACCATCTTCTGGGGACAGGCGCTTGGGGATTTCGAGATGCGAAGATGCTGCGTGAAAGGCAGGATTGTGTGTGTCAATCCGCCTACGAGATTCATTGCGCTTTCGGTTGTTTACATAACTGTCAATACTGCCATGTAACACCTCTATTCAACATTATGCTCAACCTTGAGGAGCTGGCTGAAAAAGTCAAGGAGTTGGGAGAATCGATTCCGCATCAAAACCTGTACAAATTCGACAATGCCACCGACCAGATCACATTGGAGCCGGAATACGGTGCTTCCCAGATTATGGTGAAGATGTTTTCGCAATGGGCCGGCAGGTATCTCTTGCTTTATACCAAGTCCGATAATGTCGAGCACTTGCTCGACCTGGACCACCGGGGTCACACCTTGATCTGTTGGTCGGTGGTATCGGAGACTGTGTGTCGAGAAATCGAAAAGAAGACGCCGAGTTTGGAAAAGCGCATCCGAGCCATGGAGCTCTGTCAGAATGCCGGGTATCCGGTGCGCATCCGTTTTTCGCCGTTGATTCCACTCAAGAGTTGGCGAGAGGAGTTTCAGGACACGGTGGAGCGCGTGTTATCGCGGGTGCGTCCCGATGTGATCTCGGTCGATGTGATCGGATGGATGGACCCTGAGCAAATGAAAGACGCACTGGATATGGAACTATTCGACCCGGATTATGTAACCATTTTGGACAGGCTAATTGAGGAGGATTTCCAGCGCCTGGGCAAACATATTTTTCCACACGAAATGCGTGCGGAAATCTTGCGCTTCATCATTAAGGAGATCAAGCGCATCAGACCCGAACAGCCGGTCTCTCTCTGTGTGGAGACGGCCGAGATGTGGAAGGAGTTAGGCCCCTTGACGGGTATGAAGCCCCAACACTATGTGTGCTGTTGCGGACCGACCAGCGTGCCCGGGCATCTCATTTCGGAGGTAAAACTATAATGGCGAAAAAACCTAAGGAGATTTCCTATCGCACCGTAGGCGAGTGGCGGCTTAAAAGTAAGACTTCCTACAAGAATCCTTTTATTAATGTGACGGTGGATGCCACCTTCACCAGCCCATCCGGCGAAAAGTTCACCGTGCCCGGCTTCTACGACGGCGCTTCGCATCCTGAGGATGCTCAGCATCCGAAGGGCGAGGATACCTGGCGGGTGCGTTTCAATCCCAACGAGGTCGGTCGGTGGAAGTTCAACATCTTCTCTAAGCCTGCCGACCCCGCTCTAACGCAGGAAGGTGAGTTTGAAGTTACCTCGTGCGAAGCCCGGGGTTTCTTGAAGGCCACACCCGGCCGCGCCTGGGGCTTCCACTACGAGTCGGGCGAGCCGGTTTTCTTCCTGGGCGACACGGTCTACAACCTCTTTGGTATGGCCTACTGCGGGGGGCCGGTCGCTTCGTTCCTTAAGCGGCGCGCCCAGCAGGGATTCAACCTCCTGCGCGTGCGCCTGCCGGTCAGTCCTTTCCACCCACCCGATGGCTATAATCACTGGCAGACGCGTCGCACCTGGCCCTGGGGCGGTAGCGAGCAAAGCCCCCAGTTCGACCGTTTCCACCTGGAATACTTCCACACCGTGGACCAGGTAGTAAGTGAAGCCGAGAAGTTGGGCTTAGGATTTGAGATGATTATGGAAGCCTGGGGCTTTGAATTTCCATTCAACTGCCGCCACCTCTTCCTGCCGGAATGGGAAGAGCTGTGGATGCGCTATCTGGTCGCCCGCTACGACGCCTTCAACTGCGTCTACTTCTGGACGCTGATGAATGAGTATGAGTATTATCCCGATGGGCGCTGGAAGCGGCAGAGTAGCCCCCTTGCTGACCGCTGGGCTATGAGGATGGCCCGCTGGCTCAAGAGCACAGCCCAGCACGGTCACATTGTTTCCGTCCACAACGGCCCTCAGATGCCGCCCTTTGCCGAGCGTTTCGCCACCGACCCGGAAGCGATTGACGCCATTATGTTTCAAAGCTGGGGGACTACCGGCAAGGAGGACGCCTGGCTCGCTTCCGGCATTGAGGAAAGCATCGCCAAAAGCCTCAAGGATTGGCCGGGCTCGGCCCTCTTTGCTGAGTATGGTTACGAGCGCAACCCAGAAGTATCGCTCAGACTGCCGGGCCACAGATTTTGCGACCCCGAACACACGCGGCGCGGGGCCTGGCGCGGTGCGTTCTCTGCGCTGGGCGTCATCCACGGTTTTGAGAATTCCTGGGGGCCGTGTATGATCCTCGACCAAGATCAACCTGGCTTGAAATATCTACTCCATATGAGGCGCTTCTTTACCGGGGTGGTTCCCTTCCACCGGATGCGGCGCACACCGGAGGTTCTTGCCGCTGGCGAGTATGCGCCGGGACTCCAGCCCTTGGCTCTGGCGACGGAAAACCAGGAGGTGGTAGCCGTATATCTGCCAGCAGGTAGTTCAGCGCACCTTGCGTTGTCAGAAGATAAATCTTACAGGGCTCAGTGGTATGATACCAGAGTCGGCCAACTCAGCCCGGCAAGCCCATCAGCCCAAGAGAAGAAACTCAGCTTCGCCACGCCCGGGGGCCAGGACAAAGAGCAGCATCCCTGGGACTGGGTCTTAGTCCTCTTTAGCAACCACGCGAAAAAGCGGAGTGCCGGCAAGCGATAGTCCTTATGGGGAGGTAAAAGTGCTATGAAAGAAAACACCACCTTAGCGGTGATTGTAGGCAACCGTGACTTCTTCCCCGACAGGCTGGTAACCGAAGCGCGAGATGACATCTTGAGCCTCTTCAAGCAACTTGATATCGAGGCTATTGTCCTGGGCGAGGAGGATACCAAACTGGGCGGCGTGGAAACCTGGGAGGATGCCAAAAAGTGCGCAGCGCTCTTTAAGGCCCACCGGGATAAGATAGACGGGATTCTGGTGGTGCTGCCCAACTTCGGCGATGAAAAAGGAGTCGCCGACACCGTCAAGTTATCCGGCCTTCAGGTGCCCATTCTGGTTCAGGCCTATCCCGACGACCTGAACCAGTTCACTCTGGAGCGCCGGCGGGACAGTTTCTGTGGCAAGATATCCGTCTGCGATAACCTGCACCAGTATGGCTATCCCTTCTCCTTGACCCAGTTGCACACGGTGCATCCGGCCGCCGAGGGCTTCCAGAGCGACCTGAAGAAATTCATCGGCGTCTGCCGGGTGGTAAAGGGNATGAAGAGCGCCAGGCTGGGNGCGGTGGGGGCTCGCCCCAATGCCTTCAACACGGTTCGCTTTAGCGAGAAACTCTTGCAGGCCTCTGGCATCAGCGTCAGCACCATCGACCTCTCGGAAGTATTTGGCGCTGCAGAGCGGCTCCCGGACAACGCCCCCAAAGTCAAGACGAAATTGAAGGAGATAAATGCCTATGTGCCAACTGAAGGTGTGCCCGCCCAGGCGCTGGTGAAGATGGCCAAGTTGGGCATCGTGCTGGATGATTGGACTACCGCCAATGACCTGGATGCAATAGCGCTACAGTGCTGGAATTCCATCCAGCAAAATTACGGTATAAATGCCTGCGGGCTGATGAGTATGATGAGTGAGAGAATGCTCCCCAGCGCCTGTGAGGTGGATATCACCGGAGCGGCTTCAATGTATGCCCTGCAACTGGCGTCGGGCAAACCGAGCGCGCTTATGGACTGGAACAACAACTATGCGGACCAGCCGAACAAATGTGTGCTTTTTCANTGCAGCAACTGGCCCAGGAGTTTCTTCACCCAGGCCAGGATGGCTCAGGCCGATGTCCTGGCCACCACGCTTGGCGTAGAAAACACTTACGGCGCAATCGCCGGTCGCGTGCCCTCGGGCCCGATGAGTTTCGCCCGCATATCCACCGATGACCGACAAGGGGTAATTCGCACCTATGTGGGCGATGCCATGTTTACGGACGACCCGTTAGAAACCTTCGGCGGCCGGGCAGTGGTGGAAGTGCCGGGACTCCAGAAGTTGTTGCAATACATCTGCCAGAACGGCTTTGAGCACCATGCGGCGATGAACCCGTCACACGCGGCGGCTATCCTGGCTGAGGCCTTCCAGACCTATCTCGGTTGGGAAGTATACCACCACAGGGGTTAGAAGGTTCCTCAGAACATCCTATTTATGCGCATCTGAAGGGCGCTTCGCATCCTGCCCGCCCGAGCCGGGCTTTACGGCCAGGGAGGATGCTCAGCATCCGAAGGGAAAATAGGACTGAGGAAGTCCTACTGAAAGCCATCCTGTCCCGGTTGGATTCAGGCAGGAAGTTTTGCCTCTCCGATCCTTCGTTTGCAATCAACTATGGCATTAGTGAAATAGGGTCGCAGTTGCTTGGAGACCCTTTCCCGGTGGTTGGCTAATATCATAAACTCCGGCTGAAGTTTCAATAGCCTGGCGAGTTTAAGACAAAATCCATCTGAAGGCACGGTCCTTCCGGTCTCGATGTTGGATATGTGTTGGGTGGTCACATCCAACTTTATAGCTATGGCCCTTTGCGTGAGGCCCAGCTCTTTACGCCTCTCTGCAATAAAATCACCCAGACGAAATTCCATAGACATCTCACACCCCTCCCCTCTTAGGAAATTTACCTTGAGCCTAATTATATAACACCAAACATCACTTTGTCAACAAAAATATCATTATTTCCTTAGTGTTTTTACTAAATTTCTCGGGCTGCCGGCAAAGCCCGGCGAGGTTGTAAAAAAAATTTCAATTTTTGTGCTTGACATAAACACATAAGTCAAGTTATATAAAGTGGTTGGGAGCAATCATATTTCCAATTATGGAGAAAAACATCCTCGTTTTCTTTTCGAAATTAATAGATTCGCGGAATAGGCGAAACTACGGCCCGGCTAATTTCTTTGGATATTCCTGCAAAGTTTCACTTTGCAGAAAGGCGGACTATGCTGCGGCAATTGCCTAAGGGGAGGAAGATGCCCTTCACCAAGCCTCGCTCTTCCCTGGGGCGCTGGATTCAGTCCCCATCCTGGGGCGAACATACTCTTTTACTCTATGAAACTACTGGCGACCTCCTGAAAGTCGCTCTTCCCTATCTCCAGGCCGGCCTCACTCAAAATCAAGCCTGCCTCTGGGTGGTTTCCGCGATGCCCCTGGAAGAAGCCAAAAAGGCCCTGCGCAGTAGAATGGGAGGACTTTCCCCTTATACGCGTAAAAAGCAACTCACTATGGTCACCCATCTGGACTGGTATCTTTCCGGTGGCTCGTTTGATGAGAAAAAAGTGGCTGGCGCGTGGCTGAAGAAGGAAGAGGAGGCGCTAAGGCGCGGTTTTGCCGGCCTTCGCATTGCCGGCGATATTGCCTGGGCAGAAAAGAACCTCTGGCCGAGGCTCCTTCATTATGAGGCGAGAGTCTCGCGAGGCCTTGCCGGCCGCAAGATAGTGGCGCTTTGCGCTTATCCGGCCGACGGCTTTCCTGCCGCTAAGGTCGCTAATATAGCAAATGTGCACGACTTGATTATAGCCAAAGAAGGCCGCACTCTCAGACTCACACGGCCAGTATCTGCGGGTGGCGATGAGTTGTGCCAAGTGAAGCTTCCAGAGAAGCCCAAGCAGGCAAAAGAGAAGATCAACAGTTATGAATTTATGTTTGAATCCGCCCGGGATGCTATCTTCTATAAGGATTTGCAAAGTCGCTATATTATGGTCAATAACAAAACTTTAGAAGCGTTTGGACTGCCCCGTGAAGAAGTTATCGGAAAGAACGACCTTGAAATAATGGCTGACAAGAAAGAGGCCGAGAAAAATATCGCTGATGACCAATTCGTCTTCAAGACCGGCAAATCCACCGAAATTACCAAGCATATGACCGGGGCCGATGGAAAAGAATACTGGTTTGAGGCCATAAAAGTTCCGCAATTTGATGATAAGGGGAATGTTATCGGCCTTGTGGGCATCGCCAGGGACATCACCGAGCGCAAGCTGACAGAAGCGGAGCTCAAGGAATCTGAGGAAAAATGTCTTATTTTGTATGAGACAATCACAGATGGAATTGCAGGCGGGCCTATGGATGGACGCATAGCGGAGTGCAATCAGGCCTTCGCTGACATGCTGGGCTATTCCAAGGAGGAATTGAAGAATCTCACCTATCAAGAAATCACTCCCACCCGGTGGCATCAGATGGATGCCAAGATCGTGGAGGAACAGATTTTGAAGAGGGGCTATTCTGACGAATACGAAAAGGAATACATAAGAAAAGATGGGACGGTCTTTCCGATATCGGCCAAGGTGTGGCTGGCGAGAGATGAAGATGGAAAGCCCCAGGGAATGTGGGGTATAGTCAGAGACATCACCGAGCGCAAGAAGGCCGAGGAAGCGCTCTCGCAGAGCGAAGAAAAATACAGAACTTTATCCCAAAATATTCCTGGTATGGTCTTTAGAGGAAGACCTGATTGGTCCACCGAAATCATTTCTAACAGTGAACCTATCAGCGGATATTCGGCTGAAGACTTTAATTCTGGGAAACTGAACTGGTTGGACATCATACATCCTGACGATAAGGAAAGAGTCTTGAAAGAAGCGCTTACCTTGGAGGAAAAGCCCCAATCTGTTGTCCAGGAGTATAGAATTATTACTAAAGACGGCAGTATTCGCTGGGTGGAAGAACATAAAACATCTCTTTTCAAAGGGGGCGTTTTTCAGGGAGTTGATGGCATTGCTTTTGACTTCACCAAGCGCAGACGCGCAGAGCAGGCGCTGAGGCTGGTTGAAGTAAAATACCAGGCCCTCTTTGAATCCTCACCCGAGGGCATACTCATAGCAGACCTTAGAAACCAAGAATTCAAATATGCCAACCCGGCTATGTGTAAATTGTTGGGGTATAGCCAGGAAGAATTCAGAACTATGGCTAAAAAAGATATAAACCCAAAAGAGTCTATGGAGTATGTCCTTCCAGAATCTTACCCTCAAGCCAGGGGAGAAAAACCGCCGGCTCAGAACATCCCCTTGGTGAGAAAAGATGGCAAGACCATTTTTGTGGACATAAATACCGCCAATGCCTTAATAGACGATAAAGAATGTGTAATAGCCTTCTTTAGAGATGTTACCGGGCGCAAAAGGGGTCGTGAGAGTTTCAAGAAGAAAAGTGATGAGATGCTTCTACTGAATGAGGTGGCCACCTGCATCAGCGAGGCGCAAAATCTCAAAGAGGCCGCCGACCGCACGCTGGAGGCATTGTGTAAGGGCCTCAAGGTGCCTATGGCGCGCCTATATGTCCTGGACCAGAACCAGGAAGTATTGAGGTTACTGACTCTCTACGGAGCAAGCAAAAGAGTCTCCCAAGCGGCAAGAGAGATCGAACTGGGCAGGCATCCTGTCGGCAGAGCCGCCGAGAAGAAGGCCCTGGAGGTTTGGGCCTTCTCAAGGCCTGTCACGATTAAAAAAACCAAGAGTGGCCAGGCGTTGAGGGCCCGTTTCGCAGCCGCCTTGCCCCTCACCTCAGGGAAAAATGTCTTGGGTGTAATTTATTTTTGGGGCTGGGATAAGCGTATGTTTACTTCGGATGAACTTCGCCTTTTCAAAACCATAGGCGCTCAGGTGGGGACGGCAATTGAAAACACAAGGCTTTTTGAGGAGGCCGGGACAGAGCGCGATCGTTCTCAGGCTTTGCACGAGGTTGGTATGGCTATTGCCAACACCCTGGACCTCAAAGAGGTGGCCCGGCGCTCGCTGGAAGCGGTGCTCAAGGTAGTAAAGCAGAAGCTGGGTTCGATCTATGTGTTCGATGAGGAACAGTCAATGCTGAGGATAATAACTTATGTGGGGTTCCCGGAGGAGGGGGCTCGAAAGCATAAGGAAATAAAAGCGGGAACTCATCACTTTGTCTGGCGGGCGGCGGCCCAGAAGAAGATCACCATGCCCGATTCTTCACCTAAGACTCCCCGGAGGAAGCGGAGTAAATCCATTCCAAAAGCAACCTGTTCCGGTCGCCCCATTGCCGTGCCGCTCATCTCCAAGGGAAAAGTCCGCGGCGTTATGAAAATTAGCACACCCCACAAGGAAGACTACACTTTGGAAGAACTTGACTTTTTGAAAGCCGTAAGCTCCCAGGTGGCCACGGCCATTGAAAATGCGCAACTTTTTGAGAAGGCCCGTACGGAGCGCGACCGCTCTGAAGCTTTGGTGCAGATTAGCCATACTATTTCCAATACCCTGGACCTCAAAGAGGTGGCCCGGCGCTCCTTGGAGGCGGTGCTCAGGGCAACACACCTGGATGGGGGCTCGATATATATATTTAACGAGAACCACTCAGCGCTACGGGTAATAACCCACCTGGGGGCCGGGGAAAGAGCGGCTCGAAATTATAGGGAAATTAAAGCCGGAAGTCATCACTTTGTCTGGCGAGCGGCGGCGGAGAAGAAGGTTTTGCTATCCAGTCCTCCGTCCGAGTCTCGCCTGGTTAAGCAGCAAAAATCCCTTCCAAAGTCAACCTGTGGCCGTGTTGTTGCCCTGCCGCTGGTCTCCAAGGGAAAAGTCCGCGGCGTTATGGTAGTTGGCTCACCTGACAGGGAAAACTACACCCCGGACGAACTTGACTTTTTGAAGGCCGTAAGCTCCCAGGTGGCCACGGCCATTGAAAATGCGCAACTCTATCAGGAGGCGCAAGAAAATGTGGCCAAACTGCGTGCCCTTTCCTCCAGACTGACCCGTCTGCAGGAAGAGGAGCGTTCAAGGATAGCCAATTATCTGCACAGCAATTTGGCCCAGACCCTGACCACCGCCAAGATGAACCTGGACCTACTCTGCCAGCAAACCGACAAGAATCCGCCCAAACCTTGCCTGCCGGCAGGCAGGCTTCGCAAATCCCTATCTAAAGTTATCTTGATGTTGGAGGAAGCCATAAAAGAGACGCGTGACCTTATGCTTGACCTGCGCAACCCGGTGCTGGATGACCTGGGGCTAATTCCCGCGGTGCGCTCGTATGCCAAGGACTTTTTCCAGCGCACCGGTGTGAAAGTGAAGATAAATACGAGCCATTGCCTGGAGGATTTATCAAAGAATAGGCGCACCATGCTCTTTAGCATCATCCAGGAACTCCTGTGCAATGTGGCCAAGCATGCCAAAGTTTCCCGGGCAAACCTGACCCTGGGAAGATGTGATGGAATGGATGTCGTAGTAGTTCGAGATACAGGCGGGGGCTTCAAGCCGGATGCACTGAGGCCCTCTGGTGCGGCCACCACCGGGCTGGGGCTGGTGGCCATACGCGAGATGGTTTCGCACTCTGAAGGACATCTGGCCATTGACTCCGCACCAGGAAGAGGGACTACGGTGACTGTGCAGGTTCCAATGGAGAATTATTCCCTTAAGGTTAAATAAACTATGCCCGCAATAAAAGTCTTTATCGCAGAAGACCATACTATGGTGAGGGAAGGGCTTTGCTCGGTGCTGGCTTCTTCCCCGGACATCAAAGTCGTAGGACAGGCAGGCGATGGGCAAGAAGCCCTGCAGAAACTGCGCTCCCTTCATCCGGATGTGGCGGTAATTGATATAACTATGGAAGGGCTCAATGGCCTGGAGGTTGCCCGGCGTATCCGTAAGTCACATCCGGCGACAAAAGTGCTCATCCTTTCTATTCATTCGCAGGAAGAATATGTCACCGAAGCCTTCAAGTTAGGTGCTTCGGGTTATCTGGTGAAGGAAGCCGCAGTCAGTGAACTCATTGCGGCCATAAAGGCCGTGTATAACGGGGAATTCTTCATTAGCCCCCGCATCGGTGGGCTCCTGGTTAAAGACTATACGGAAAAGGACAAAGCACTCCAGGCTAAAGGTCTCAAGCCGCGCCTTACCTCCCGAGAGGTGGAAGTGCTCCAACTCATCGCCGAGGGCAAGTCCAATTGCGAGATTGCCTCTCTACTTAATATCAGCGCAAAAACCGTGGCCACACATCGCACCCATATTATGAGAAAACTGGACATTCACGATGCGGTGGGTCTGGTCAAGTACGCCATACGCAAAAGGCTTATCCAGATAGATTCAATGCCGTAGTCCGGCCCGTCCATAGTGGGGCGGGTTTATAGTCGGGCTCGTCGTCGAGCCCGACAAAGGTTGGGTCAGAGAGGAGCCAGCCCTACGGCACTGGCCACACCATCTGCAATTGCGGCCTCAAAAAATACTGCGAAATTTCCACCAAAATACACTCAATACCCGATAGCAAATGGTTTTCAATAATTGGATACTTATAGTTTCATGGTACTGGTGGGACTTTGTGAGTTTTTGGCTCTCAAGAGGACTTGCTTGAAGACTGTAGAGCAAGGGAGAGATAAAGAGCATTTTCCCATCACCCTGAGGCCAGACGAAATTCCTGCCTACTTTGGGAGGAGACAAGATGAGTGAAGCAAATGATACCAAAGAGGAACTCGGGACTGAAGATATCGCCTCTACTTCCGCCCTCGCCCTGGCCAACCTCAAAGGCAACCTCACCTATGTGAGCGCATCTTTTATCAAGATGTGGGGTTATGAAGTTGAAAAAGAACTTTTGGGAAAGCCCATTACCAAATTCTGGAAAACCAAAGAGAAATTCCTGGAAGCGGAAGTGGCACTTTGTGACAAAGGAATTTGGGAAGGAGCACTTGTGGCCCAAAGAAAAGATGGCTCAATTTTCAATGTCCATCTTTCGGCAACTATGGCTACTGACCAAACCGGAGTACCCGTATCTATGGTGGTTTCTATTATAGATGCCACCGAATATACGCGGCTCCTGCAAGCGCTGCGCGAAAATAAAGAGCATTACCGCCTTCTTGCCGAAAATACGAGCGATGTCATCTGGACCCTGGATCTGGAACTCAATTTCACTTATATCAGCCCCTCTATCAAGGCACTGACCGGATTCACCGTGGAGGAGGCGATGGACCTCGCGCTCGCTGACCTCTTCACTGAAGACTCCCTGGCCCTGGTTATGAAGGCCATTGCTGATCTGATGGGACCGGCAAAAATAGAGCGCCTTGAGCAAAATTTTGATATGGAGAAAAGGCCGGCCAAGGCTTTACCTCAGCCGCAGACGCTGGAGGTCAAGCAGAAATGCAAGGATGACTCCGGCTTCTGGGCCGAGTTAAAGCTATCCATCTTGCGCGATGCAGATGGTCGGCCTATGGGCATTCTGGGGGTGACGCGTGACATTAGCGAACTTAAGGAGGCGGAAGAAAAAAGGAGGTTTCTCGCCCTTCACGACGGCCTTACCGGCCTTCCCAATCGCATCCTCTTTAATGACCGTCTCACGGTGGCGCTGGCTCACGCCCAGCGCAACCATCAAAATTTGTGTGTGCTTTCGCTAAATCTGGACCGCTTTAAGGAGGTTAACGACAGGCTGGGCTACATCGTGGCCAATAAGTTACTGCAGCAAGTCGCCGTCAGACTAACCTCTCTTTTGCGTAAAAGCGACAGTGTCGCTCGCCTGGGGGCAGACCAATTCTTCCTCCTTCTGCCAACGCTCGTCCGGGAAAAAGATGCGTCGACGGTGGCGCAAAAAATTGTGGAGGCCTTCCGTAAGCCTTTTGAATTTGAGGGCCAAAGCGTAAGCATCACGGCCAGTATAGGCCTGGCTATATATCCCGAAGACGGTCAAAACGCCGATGCCTTGATAAAGAATGCCAACTCTGCTATGTATCGCGCCAAAGAAGAGGGCCGCGATAATTACCAGCGCTTCAACCCGTCCAAGAATGCCGAGGCCGGGAAGCGTTAGCGGCTGCTATTTGATGAATATTTTGCGGACACGGGTACAACTTCTGACCACGGCGTACAAAGGAATTATATGACCGATAGACTATCCGACAGGATGACCGAAATATCCCTGCGGGACATCTATTACATCATCTTTCGACACAAATGGAAGGCGCTTTTTTTCTTCCTGGCTGTCACCACACTGGTAACATTTTTCGCGGTTTTGTCCCCGCAAGTTTACCGCTCCGAGGCCAAACTTCTGCTGCGGGCGGGTCCAAATAATGTCTCCCTCGACGCCTCGCCAAGAGATGCCCAAACTGTCTCCGCAGGCTCGTCTCTGAAAAGCCAAATCAACTCCGAACTGGAAATCCTCCGAAGCCGCCCCCTGGCGGAAAAGGTCGTGGACGCCATCGGGCCGCAGAGATTCTTGGGGTCTGACATTGAGCTTTCTTCAACCAATACATCCATCTACGCAACCGTTGGCAACGCCATCGGCGATTTCTTCAAAAAGGTTCGCGCCGCGGTTGGGAAGTCCGTTCGCCTGCTGGAAATTTTGGGCCTGCGCAAGCCACTTGACCCCCGGGATAAGGCCATCCTGAGCGTTATGAAAAATTTGCACATCACAGTCCCCCGGGAAAGCAACATCATCTCCATCTCCTATGAGGCCAAAACCAGAGAACTTGCCCAGGAGGTGCTGGACAAAGTTATCGCAGTTTACCTGGAAAAGCATATCACTTTACACCGCAGTTTCGACCCCTGTGAATTCTTCGTCCGCAAGGCAGAAGAGTCGCACTCTCTACTGGCCCAGGCTGAACAAGAATTAAACGACTGCAAACATTCGCTCTCCATAGTCTCGCTCGCCGATGAAGAGCGCATCCTCTTAAGCCGCATCGGCACTCTCGGCCAAGAGATGGACCTTACCGAGGCTGGGCTCTCTCTCTGCCAGGCCAAAGCCCAGGAACTCGGCCGCCAGTTTGCCAAGGCACAGGCATCTATGGACAAAGAAGACCCCGCTCAGGCGAGCCAGAAACTCGGGCCTCGCCTGCGAGCGATACAATCGGCCCTGGTCATAGAAGAAGCGAACCTTTCCAGCCTGCAGGCGAAAGCCGAGACCTTGTGCAAGAAAGAGGCCGAAGCCCAAGAAGAACTCAAGCGCCTCAAGAAATGCGAACTTCAAATCGCCCAGTTGGAGCGCAAATTAGACATTCACCAGAGGCGCTACCACCAGTATTTGGATAGGCTGGAAGGGGCCCGCATCGCCTGGGCCCTGGAGAGGGGAAGTATGCCTTCTATCGCTTTGGTGCAGCCAGCCACCTATCCCTTTAAGACGGCCGGGCCCCGCAGGATGCTCTGGCCCACGCTGGGGTTTTTTCTGGGGATTTCCGGTGGCATCGCCCTGGCATTCCTGGCCCAACACCTGGACCACTCCTTCCAGACGCCGGAAGATGTCGAAAAGTATCTGGGGCTTCCTACGCTCGCCGCCATCCCCTATGTGCCGGTCAAAAGACGCCTCCCGAAGAGGAAAACCAAAGGATTGAATGCATGAACGAGTCTGACGCGACGGCTCTTGTGGCCGCTGAGGCCTTGAGTATCCCCGCCGAACTCAGGTCCTACTACGAAACCCTCTATGACCGTACGCTCCTCTGGGCGGATGGCTCTTCAAAACAGCTACGCATCATTGCCCTGACCAGTTGCCTGAGTAACGAAGGCGTAAGCACTGTCGCGGCCAACTTCGCAGCTACGCTCGCTCACCACGCCCAGGGAAGTGTCCTCTTCGTGGACGCTAATCTTCGCCGTCCTTCCGCCCACCGCATCTTCGGGTTAAAAATCTCTCCCGGGCTTTTGGATATGCTCGTGGAGGGGCCACGCAACCGGGAAATCATCCATTCTTCGCCTCAAGGCAACCTTTTCGTGCTCTGCTCGGGCCGAATGCCGGTTGACCCGGCGCGGCTTTGTCGCTCCAGAGTCTTTCAAAACCTGGTGGACCAATGGAGGCGCCAATACAGATTCGTGGTGCTTGACCTGCCCGCGCTGAGCGAAGATGGTTTTGCGCTTCCCCTGGCAAGTCTGGCCGATGGCGTAATCTGGGTGGTAGAGGCCGGGCGGCTTCGCTGGCAGGTTGCCCAACGCACCAAAGAGCGCTTGCTGGAGGCCAAAGCCAATCTGCTCGGCGTGGTGCTTAACAAACGCCGCTTCCCGGTGCCGGGATGGCTTTACAAGACTCTTTGATAAATGCCCGTAGCCTTTTTTTGTGTCTATATAGTAGCCAGGCTTTTTCCCTGGGGCATTTTTCGAATGATTGACCTTCACTGCCATATCTTGCCTGGACTTGATGATGGGCCCAAAACCTGGGAGGAATCTTTACAAATGGCCAGAATTGCCTGCGAAGACGGCATAACTACCATCGTGGCCACACCCCATTTCTGGCCCCAGAAATATGAACCAACGAAAAAACAAATCCTGGATAAAACTTCCGAATTCAATCGTCTTTTAACTGAGGAAAAAATAGATGTCAAGGTCTTGCCCGGAGCAAGCATACACCTGCACGAAGGCCTGGTCGAAGGCCTCAGAAGCGGCGAATTGATGACGCTTAACGACACGGGCAAGTATGTGCTCCTGGAACTTCCTCACCAGAGTGTACCCAACATAACCAGTTTGCTGTTTCGCCTGGAACTTGCCCGGATCAAGCCCATAATTGCCCGTCCGGAGAGGAATCGAGAGGTACAGAAGTCTCCCTCTGTTCTCGAGGGTTTATGTCGGCGCGGATGTCTTCTCCAAACCACCGCCAGCAGTTTCCTGGGAACCTTTGGCGATAAGGCCAAACTGTGCGCCAGAACGCTCCTCTGGGAAAAAGAGGCCATGCTTTTCGTGGCCACCGATGCACATTCAGCCCGGAAACGGCCTCCGAAATTCAGCACGGCCCTGAAACGAATAGAGAATATGTTCTTCTTCCGTATAGATACCAAGGCACTGGTTACGGACAATCCGCTTTCGGTAATCGAGGGAAAGGAGATAAAGAGAGGCAAGTAGTCAAATTAAGGTAAATGCGAGCACTTTGTGTTTTGGCCGCCTCTCGCTATGTGCCTGAGATTATCTTAACCGGCGGGCGCACTGCGTATATGGATGAACCCACCCCTCCTCCTACGCAGAAGTGGCCGAGGTTGGTGGGAGCCCTCGAGCCTTCTCGTCCGCCGGTTTCCCACATTTTTGATTCACTGCTGGCCAACCATCCGTATCAAGATGTCAGGTCTCTCTACCACCAGTTTTTCCTTTCAGCCATACAGCCATTCAGCCCTGCCTGGCTGACGCGCTGTCTCGCTGACCGCTTGCCGGCTCTGGGCCAGCAACCCTTCTTTTTAATCTTGACCAAAAAAGACTTAATAGGTATGATTTTGTGTTGCCCTCGCACAGTGAAATGCGAACCTTTTTGCTGAAATATGCCTGCCCGCCTGCCGGCAGGCAGGTCTCGTGGGAGCCAGGACATGACGCCGCGGGAAAGATTTCGTAAGATTATCCGTCACCAAAGGCCCCACAGAATGCCCTATTCATTTGGCGGGCCGCGCAAGTCCACCTTTGCGGCCTGGAGGAAACAGGGCCTATCTCAGCAGCAGCGGGAAAACTGGCGGGAGTTCGTAGGAGAGGAAAGAGGCCTGGGCATCGGTATGCTTTATACCGGGCCTATGCCGCCCTTTGAAGAAAAAGTCTTGGAGGAAAAAGACAACAAGCGCATATGGATTGACCATATGGGAGTGAAGCGCATAGACGCCATCGACCAACCCACTGATGGTTTTGCCACCCGCAGATACTTAGAATTTCCCGTCAAGTCGCTTAAAGATTTCCAGCATATGAAGGAGAGATACGACCCCCATTCGCCCCAGCGCACTCAACTTCAAGAAAAAAGCGATTTGGAGAAGTATGCCAGCCTCAATCCGGACGGGTATAGACACTACAGGGGCGGCCAGTCCTGGAAAGAGCGCATTGAACTCTGCAATAGCAGCGAGGTGCCGGTAAGCGTGGGCGTAGCCGGCTTGTATTGGACCTGCCGGGATTGGTGCGGATTTGAAGGCCTTTCTATGATGTTTCACGACCAGCCCAAATTAGTTAATGAAATGATGGAATATTGGACCTGGTTTATTATGGAACTTTTGGAAGAGCCTTTGAGCCATATCAAGGTGGACCAGGTAACTTTGAGCGAAGATATGGCCTTCAAAACGGCCTCTATGATATCGCCGGAGCATATGCGCAGGTTTATGCTGCCTCGCTACGAACGCCTGTATGAATTCTTCAAAGCGAAGGGCGTGGAATGTGTGGTTATGGATACCGATGGACATAATAGCCAGGTGCTGGAAGTTTTCCATCCGGGGGCTATTGACGGGATAGTGCCGATGGAAATCGCCGCCCATAACGACCCGGAAGAATATCTGCAAAAATACCCCCAACTTTTCATCAAGGGAGGAATTGACAAAAGGGAACTGCGCTTCTCCTACCAGAGGGTCCACGCCGAAGTTGCCCGGCGCTACGCAACCGCCAGAGAATACGGTGGCTACATTCCCACGGTGGACCACGGAGTTCCGCCCGATGTCCCCTTGCGCAATTTCCTTTATATGGTGGAGTTGATTAAAGGATTTGCAGATGGCCAAGATTTAACTTACGAGCCTCCCCGCCTTCTGGAAAAAGAACTTGGCGAAATAGAAGAGATGTTTGACCCCCTTAAGGCCGTTGGTGAAGCCTACACCGGAGAATAGAAGAATTGGGCTGCAAAATTCGCCAAATGTCACCCCATATTCGCGCCGTGACCAGGCCCCCCGGACATCACTTCTTTGGCTATTATGATTAATGCCCCTGGGATGCAAGCGGGTGATGCTTCATTAGGCCTGGAAGAGCCGGTTCGGCTTTTCCCAATGAATCTTGGCCACGAAGATGCTGTTGTCGCTGCCATATCTTGAACAACCCACCGGTTGCATCCATTCCGTAACCGTCACCCAGGTTTGATTCTCACTAATATCGGCCACTCCGAAGTTACCCAACCTCGCACCTCGCTCCGGCACTAAGACTCTCTCGGTTTCCCGTATCACCTGGAGCCGCTCTGGATCCACCTCTGCCATAAATAGCGGCGCTCGATGGCGGAAGATATGGTCGTTATTCGCCCCCCGCCGCGTATAAACCAGAAAGGTGCCTTCGCTGTGGGTGGCCCAGTGCTGCTGGGTATTGTAGTTGCCCAGATCCTCTCCGTCGTCAAACTTCCACTTGCGAGGCGGGTCGAAATGCAGTCCGTCTTCGCCGCTGGTCACATAGCCGGCCTCATCATTGCGCAGGGTCAGAAAATAGCGTCCGTCATAATAGGCGAGCGACGGCTCATTAAATCCGCGCGGAATGTCTATGCTTAGTTCGCTACCGTGCTCTATATACCGGAGCGTAGAGCCATCGAAACTTGCGCGCATCACGGTGGCGGTGGAGATGGGCCGCTTTTCCTGAGATGTGGGGCGGAAAGTTATGGGAAGAAGGATGGTGCCGTCCGCAAGGTCTCCTCGCTGCGTAGAGCCTGCGCTGGTAAATGAGAACTTCTCATCGTCCGGCATCTCCACCGTCTCCCAGCGAGTCCAAGTCCGGCCGGCCTGGTCATAGATGGTATAAGCCGGCCAGGAACGAAAGCCGCGGGCCGGCCCTCGGTCATCGGTGTAATGGGCAACGGTCCCGATATTCAAAAGCCTGCCCGTGGCCGCGTGCCACTTGGGCGTAAAGTCATGGGCGAGGGCCCCGCTCCCTTTCGGTCCTTTTCTGCGGGAAAGGGAGGCGTGCCTTCTGGGAATAGTCCAACTCGCTCCCAGGTCATCCGTGCGCATATCGCTTACGCCGTAAAAAACATCCGACCCGCTCAGCAAGAGTTTATTTGAGGTCATAATCACTGCCGGCTGGCCAGCATTACCCGCCCCCGGGACTATACCCGCCCGGGCGTGCACCCAGCAGGTGATGCCATCGTATCCGCTGTGGGCTACCGTGAGTTCCACTTCGTAGTTAAGATGCTTACCCATTCTTTTCTCTTCTCCGTTCTACTTTCATCAACTTTGCTTCAGCGTCTATATCGGCCTTTTTGTCTCAATCTGCCTCCCGAAAGCGAAAGGAGTAAAGGTCGGCATCCTTCATTACAAAGTGCAGGCGGATAGGCTTGCCCGCTTTCGGCGGGGCGCCAGAGGCGCCCGTAGGCTTGCCAGCAAGACCGGTCGGGGCATTCCCCTTTTTCCACTCCACGATGCGCTCAAGTTCGTCGCCGATTATCTCGTGGCAATCGTCCAGAGTGAATCCTTGGAGGGGCCGGCCTTGGCTGTTCTGAATTTCCACTCGCATACTACCGGCAGCGGAGGTGGAGAAATTCATTACCAGACTACCGCCTCCAAAGATAAGTGGCCTGGTAACGAACTCGCCCCCGCTCAGAGGTGCATGCATTGACACGAAGCCATCAATGCGCAAGGTGTAGCGGCGAAAGTAAGTGCTATTTCCTCGCCAGTAACCTTCGGTGACATAGAAAGAAAGTTCCTCCGGCGCGCCTTCCAGCGCTGACGGAGTCTCGAGCATTCCCCAGCACTGGTAGTTATCGCCATAGGCCCAGTTGCCCTGAACTTGCGGCCCGGGCCGAACAAATGCCTCGGCCCAGCGCTTGAAGGTCCTGCCGTTGCGGCTGCTCATAAAGAGACCATCGGTGAGCGCTGCGCCGAAGCGCTCATTGATATGGGCACGTATGCGTCGGTGCTCCAATTCGGGCAGGGCTTCTATGGCGGGCGACCAGGGTCGTCTCACATACCGCGTGGGAAAACCAACAAGAATATGAGGAGCCCGGTAATAGGGCTGAATTTGATTAGTGTAAAGTTCTTCGTCCGGGGCGCCGGGGTACTCTAACCAGACCGGCTCGCTCCAGTGAATGAAATCTTTGGAGGTGGCAGTTCGGATGTCCCGCCTATGGCGGGCAGGCGCCTGGTCGCCTTGGGCGACCTGATTTTCGCGGAGGTCTCGAACATAGGCCCTATATTCGCCCCGCACCCGGTCCCAAAAGGCGAGGTTCTGCGAATCAAATCTCCCTTTGGTTATAATGGGCTCTTCCTCGAGCAGAGACCAGTGAATGCCGTCAGGCGACTTCATCCCATAAAGGCCGCCCTTGATGGCGCGCCTGATGCCGCCTACGGCCTTGTAGCGAGCATCGGGAGCGCAGTCAGGATTTTCATCCTTAAACGGCGCAAACCCGTGCACTCCGTGCTGCTCCGGACCCACACCTTGCCAAATAAGATTATTCTTTTTCGAGCCTTCGAACTCAACGAGACCCAACTCCGGCCGCTGCCAGTGCAACCCGTCATCACTTTCGGCATAGGCTATCCACAGCGGATGGGTCTCGACAAGTTCCTCTCCCCGATTTCGCTCATCGTAAACATCCGTATGAAAGGCCTTGTAATACATACGGTATTTATGACCATCGCGGAAGACGGTGATGTTGCCGCACATACAACCTTCCCAGGGTTTGTCTGTTACCAAGACTACTTCCTGTGGGTGGGGGTGGTGTAGCCGCAGTTCCGCCTTCCCTCTTATCTGGTCTATCAGGTAATCGTCCACCAACAGTTCCAGCCGGCTCCCAATATCAATTGCATCCGAAGTATCCATACCAGACTCCTGCTTATTTTAACTCAAGAAACGAGTGAACTGTGCGGAGACCTGTCTGCCCAACCCCACCCGTACGGGTCGCGGCCAGTGCGGTCCAAAGAAACGGCCTATCTCTTCTGCCGTAGTTGGGTGGCCAGGTACCAGTTTAGCATACGGTCACGAAGCCGGGAGACGGTTTCTTCCGTGCCCTCTTTGCCCACCAGGTTGACTGCCTCCTCTGGGTCGGCGACCAAATCATACAATTTGAGCACATTGCCGGCAGAATCCACCACCATTTTGAATCGTTCATCGCGCATCATCGTGCGATATTCACATCAGCCAGAAGCGGCATCAAGGATTTCCCGAAAGAATCCTCTTTTGGCTCGCAGCCAGCCAGTTTCAGGATGGTGGGGAACAAATCAACCAGAGATACCAGAAGTGAGCAGGTCTTCCCGTTTGCCTGCCCTTCAGGGTGAACCTTCAGGATGAACCCTTTCGGCGGACGGACGATGAGCGGCACCTTAACCGCCTGCTCATAGAAGACCGACTTGGCCAAACGATGCTTGTCACAGAGCATTTCGCCGTGGTCTGGTATCTTCCAACATTCCCCGGGCATCCATAGCATCAAGTATCTGCCCCATCCACCAGTCAATATGACTAATCTTGGCATAATACAGGGTGCGGATTTTAGCATTGATTTCCGGCGTAACCTGCCGCTCCCCTTTCTTCTGCTTGCGGGCATGTGCGGCAGCAGCAGGCGGGAGCCACTCCGATAGCTCAATGGGCGGCAGATTGGGTGGCATATGGGCCGGGTCATAGCGCTTGGCCCAATCCGCCGGTGCGTCCCAGGGAGGGTGCGGCCCGCCGAATCCCACGAATAGTAAAAGAGGCTCGTCGCGGTCGTATCCTTCAATATATTCCACCGCGGTGCGGCCCACGAAATCGTCAATGGTCTCGCCTTCAGGCATAGGACTGGGCCAAAGTGCGGCCGTGTGCCCTACCTCGGCGCGCCGGGCATAGTCCTCGCGGAAAGTCTCCAGACACCCCACTTCCCGCCAGTGATCGGTCATAATGGAATCGGTGCGCCGCGTGGCCTGGGGACCGGTAGTTTCGTAGACCTCCTGCCAGCCCAGGGCGTTGAGGAAGGGCTTGTGCTCGTCAAGATGACCACCGCTGTGCGCATAATAATGCGACTTGCCAATGTGGCAGGTGTGGTAGCCAACGGCCTTTACTCTATGGCAGTATGTGTCGGCATCAGCCGGCAATTTTCCATAATTCCCCCACTGCCCGTGATTGTGGCAGTATAGGCCGGTGAGGAAGGAACTGCGCGCCGGCATGCAAACCGGCGAAGGCGTGTAGGCATTGGAAAAGAGAACCCCCTCGGCAGCCAGCCGGTCCATATGGGGCGTCTTAACCACCGGATGACCTGCGCAGGACATAGAGTCCGCCCGCTGCTCGTCGGGCATCAGTATCAAAATGTTCGGATGGTCAGCCATAGGTTTCTCCTTTTAGCCATTCAGTCATTCGGGCTCTGTCATCCGTCATTCGTCATCCGAGCTCAGAGTGACATATTCGGGATTGGACTCAGGTATTTTGGCGTGGGCCTGCTGGCGCCAGTGGGCGAGCATCTTTTGCATCTCGCTGGCGCGCCGCCGGTCTTTTTGAGCGAGGTCGCGCTCTTCGCTTGTGTCTTCGCGCAGATGATAGAGTTCGATTTTCCCGTCCTCAAAGAACTCAATGAGTTTAGAGTCGCCCACGCGGATGGAAGAGCCCGGAGTGCCGCCCTGATTGCTGTAGTGGGGATAGTGCCAGTAGATGGCCTCACGGTCAAGATGGTCTTCACCCTTGAGAAGCCCCACGAAACTCGTGCCATCGGTGTGCTGCTCGGGCAAAAGGGGGAGGCTGGCCATCTCCAGGATGGTGGGATAGAAGTCAGGACTGGTTACAGCCACCTCCGAGATACTGCCGGGCTGGGTGACACCGGGCCGCTTGATAATGAGCGGCTCTCGCACCCCACCTTCATACATCCAGCCCTTTCCCTCGGAAAGAGGCGCATTCGAGGTAGGGGAACCTTCCGCCGTAGCAAGCCCACCGTTATCCGAAGTAAATATTACTATGGTGTTTTCGGCCTCTCCCATCTCTTCCACGGCCTTCAAGAGTCGGCCGATATTCTCATCCAGGATTTCCACCATTGCTGCGTAAGTGGGGTCGGACTGCACCAGGCGGCGGATAACACGCTTTTCTTTCTTGTGCTCGCAGGGGAAGTGCTCTCCTTCTTGGAAGGTTTTGACTCTGTCCAGCCCCATCTCTTTGGCTTTCGCCCGGTATTTCTCGATATAAGGTTCTTTGGCCTGAATGGGTATGTGAACGGAGTAATAGCACATATTGAGGAAGAAGGGCCTGCCGCCGGTGGTCTTGATGAGACGGATGGCCTCGTCAGTGAGGCGGTCAGTGAGATATTCGCCCTCCGGGCCATCTTCAAGCGTTTCCATTTGCCAGGGGCTGAAATAGCCATACTTCGGAGCACCCCAGAAGCAGCCGCCGATATTGATGTCAAAACCGTGATGCTCAGGATAATAAGGAGCGTTTCCCAGATGCCATTTCCCGATGTGCCAGGTTTGGTAGCCGCCTTCTTTGAGGGCCCGGGCCAGGCTTTTCTCTTCCAGGGGCAGGTAGTGAAGATAAGGCATCGCAAGCAACTTGCCCTGGCCTTTTCCTCCGATGAACTGGGTCACACCCACGGTGGCCGGGTATTTGCCGGTGAGGATGCTGGCACGGGTGGGTGAACATACCGGGCAGGAGGCGTAAGCATCGGTAAATCGCATACCTTCGGCTGCCAGTCGGTCTAAGTTCGGCGTCTCGTAGAACTGGCTGCCGTAAGAACTCAGGTCCTTCCACCCTAAGTCGTCGATGAGAATGAATATGATGTTGGGTCTATCCATAGGTCAGCGATACGGCTATTCAGCCAGTCAGCGAAACAGCCTGACGGCTGAAGGGCTGATTTCCTGAGAAGCAAAACGCACAGCAAAAAATACACTCTGATTTTTTTACTCCAGCCCCCACTTTTTCATATTTTCAAGGCTTACCCTTGCTGCCTGGAATTGGTCAATGGTGGGATGGTCCATTTCCACCAGATAATATTTGACCCCGGCCTTCTTGGAGGCCTCAAGTATTCTTTCCCAGTTGAGGTTCCCATCCCCGATGGGCGGCATAGTCTGACTCTTCTTTATAATTCCCATATCCTTGAAGTGGATTTGGCTCACTCTTCCAGAATATTTTTCTATCCAGAAGGCCGGGTCGCCGCCTCCGTACTGCACCCAGTAAGTATCAATCTCTGCTTCAAGGTCAGGACAATTTTCAAGTAAGATTTCCAGGCCGACCTTTCCATCGTATCTTTCAAATTCAGTGCCGTGATTGTGATAGCCAAGGAGGAGGTCGTTTTCCTTGATTTTTGGCAATACTTCTGCGAAATCTTTGGCCACCTTAAGATAACCCTCTTTGTTATGCATTTCTCCGGGCAGTCCTGGACACATTATGGCCTCACAGCCGAGGATTTTGTGCTCTTCAATCACTTCATCGGTATTCTCCACAATCTTTCCGTAGCCGGTGTGGGTTGAACAGGCATAAAGCCCATTATCATCCAGAATTTTCTTTAACTCTTTGGGGTCCATAGGGGCCATCCCGGAAAGTTGCACCACTTTATAGCCCATCTTGCTAACCTTCCCTAAGGTCTGGACGATATATTCCGGGGTCTTGCAAAAATTTCTCAGCGTATACATCTGAAGGCCAATGCTTGACTTCGCCATCTCCCTCTCCTTTCAAATGTAGATAAGAATAACCTTGCCAGCAAAACCTTATAGCAGGAACTCAAAATCTCTGTCAAGATTTTTTAGGATTTCTGCTGTCCGGGTGATGTGAATGTTTGGGCCTTCCTGGCTCAGTTTTCAACTTGACAGAGGCAGATTTTTGGGCTATATTTAAATGATTAAATATGTCTTTCATTTTGGGCAGGGACGGCTTGTGGATTTGGTAGTCAAGTGACTATATCAATGTGGGTGGGTGAAGGAGAGGGCCTAAAATGCGCATCGCCTTGATTGGTAATTACGGCCATCAAAGTCTGGTCATCAGGTCCGTGGAGGCCGTGGAGGGGACCCAGATAACTGGCCTCGAGGGATTTGATGAGAAGTATCTGGAGAACCTGCGCCAGAGATGTCCCCGCGCGGCCCAGGGGGCTAAACTTTATCCCGACCTTAAGACCTTACTTAACGATGACAATTTCGATATAGCGTCCATCTGCACCAGATTCGGCGAGCATACTTTTCCCCTTCTCCTCTCGGCCGAAAAAGGAAAACATATAATCGTGGAAAAGCCGGTGGCCACGGAACTGGCGGACCTGGAGGAGGTGCGGCAGAAGGTCAAAGAGGCCGGGGTCCAACTCACCGCTATGCTGCCCATGCGCTATGGAGCCCCCTACCGCAAGGCAAAAGAGGTGGTGGATGAGGGCACCATCGGCGAGGTGCTGCATATGTGGTCGCAGAAATCCTACAAATACGGCACAAGAGGCGACTGGATGCAAAAGCGCGAGTTTTACGGCGGCACCATACCCTGGGTGGGCATCCACGCCTTTGATTATATGCGCTGGACCAGCGGCCGGGAATATAAAGCGGTGGCGGCCTTTCACGGCACGGTGGGCAATCCGGCAGACGGGGAGTTGGAGATGGTCTCGGGGGTCTCGTTCCAGTTGGATAATGGCGGTACTGCGCTTACCTCCATAGATTATCTCAACCCGGATGCTGCGCCGGCACACGGCGACGACCGCCTGCGCCTGGCCGGAACCCTGGGCACGGTGGAGGTCTATGATTTCGGCACCAAGGCACGCCTCATCACCAAAGACGAGCCGCCCAGAGAACTGGAACTTCCTGAGAAAGACCCGCACGGTTTCCTGCGCGACTTCATCTTGAGGATTGAAGAAGACCAGGATGTAGGCATTAGCGCGGAGGATAGTTTCTGGCTTACCGAGGTCTCCATTAAGGCCAGAATCTCCGCAGATGAAGGCCGCGTCATTCCCTTATTCAAACCGCCCGCGGCCGAATAAAAGATGTAAATGAATGACTTGTTGTAGTGCCATAAGCAATTACGCCCCGGCGTGCATCTGGCGGAATTTGTGGCGCACTTCTTCCATCTTGCCGCAGGTCATTGC
>Ga0111219_1011_pt1 | contig 25286 bp, 23 predicted proteins | sample DeeMarSWOR152_54_FD_80368 | JGI IMG/M metagenome (GOLD analysis project Ga0111219, IMG submission 80368) | Planctomycetes bacterium DG_23
TTACCAAAAAGTCTGCGAGATTATGAGATAATCTCCTTCCGGAATTAGCCAGCCTTTTTCGCTATCTTCATAAGTCCTTTAGAGGAGAATCCTTAGGAGAGCACCAACAAATTAGTATTGCAAATTTCTGTGCAATTGCTATACTTTTATGAGTGAAAAATGCTTAAATTTTGTAAGTCTGGGTCTTGCTAATGGTTAAAAATATTGCAGTTTTGGGTTCAACCGGCTCTGTGGGGAGAAACGCCCTGGAGGTAATCACGGAATTGGGGGCGACCTACCGGGTGGCCTCACTGGGGGCGAAGAACCGCTGGAAGATGCTCTATGAGCAGGCGCGGCGTTTCATTCCTCCCCAGGTGGCTCTGGCAGACCCGGAGGCGGCTCGTATCCTCGCCGCCGAACTCGATGGCACTCCTACCCGGGTTCTGGCAGGGGTAGAGGCCTTAAGGAAACTGGCCAGCGAAGAGGATGTTTCCGTCGTTCTTCTGGCAATTGCAGGCGGCGCGGCTTTAGAGCCGGCTATCTCTGCTATAAAAACGGGAAAGACGCTGGCCTTGGCCAATAAAGAGGCGCTGGTTATGGCCGGCTCTTTGCTTATTCCCTTAGCCAAGGAGCACGGCGCCACCATCCTCCCTGTGGATAGCGAACATAGCGCCATATTTCAAGTTCTTCAGGAAACGAGCCGGTCGCAAATCAAACGCATAATTTTGACCGCAAGTGGCGGTCCCTTATACAACAAATCTCCCGAAGAACTGGAACGCATAACCCCCTGGCAGGCCTTACAGCATCCCACCTGGCGTATGGGCCAAAAAATCTCCATAGATTCGGCTACCTTGATGAACAAGGCCCTGGAAATCATTGAGGCCAAATGGCTCTTTAATCTCCCGGTTAAGCAAATATCCGTGCTCATCCATCCGGAATGCATCGTGCACTCTCTGGTGGAATTTGAAGATGGCGTTGTCTTGGCGCAGATGTCCGAGCCGGATATGAAACTTCCCATCCAATACGCCCTCACTTATCCAGAGCGTAGGCAGGCAAAGGTCCCCTCGCTCGACCTCTCCGAGATAGGTCAACTGACCTTTGAAGAGCCGGATTGGGAAAGGTTCCCTGCGCTCCAACTTGGCTTTGAGGCCGCAAAATGCGGCGGGACGCTGCCCGCGGTGCTCAGTGCAGCCGATGAAACCGCCGTAGCCCATTTCCTCGTTGGAGATATTAAATTTACAGATATATACACAGTAGTGCGTAAGGTAATGGATAAACACAGCGTAGTAGAAAACCCCGCCCTTGAGGACATAATCGCCGCCGATGCCTGGGCCCGGCAGGAGGCGGCAAAGTGTCTTTAGTCTTTCTTCTGGCCCGGTTGGGCCCCATCCTGGAAGTTGCCCTCGGGATAGGAATTATCATCATCGTCCACGAACTGGGCCATCTTATTGCCGCTAAACTCTCCGGGGTGCGGGTGGAAAGGTTCTCCGTAGGCTTTGGCCCGCGCCTTTTCGGTGTGAAAGTAGGGGAGACGGATTACCGGGTTTCTCTTTTCCCCTGGGGCGGATATGTGGCCTTGAGTGGGGAGAGACCGACGGATGCGGCCGATGACCCCCGAGCGCTGTTCCGCCAACCCCCAAGAAAGCGCGCCTTTGTCTTCGTCTCCGGCGTGACTATGAATTTCATCTTCGGGATAATATTTTTCATACTGGCCTTTCGCATAGGAGTGAGCTTCGGCCATCCCACCGTGGGTGGGGTGAGGCCTGCCAGTCCGGCCTGGAAGGCCGGAATTGAGCAAGACGATGTTATCTTAGAGATTAACGGCAAGCGGGGGGTGGACTTCGAGGAAATCTCAATAATAACCGCTTTAAGCGAGCCGGGTGCGCCCCTTCGTCTAAAAGTCAAAAGAGGCCAGGAAATCCACTATGTGAATGTCATTCCTGAAATGAGTCCCGAGATGGGTATGCCTGCGATAGGCATCGAACCCAAGGCCAGCCTGGTGGTAGGCAGGCTTTTATCTCTAAATGGCGTCGCGCCGGCCAAGGAGGCAGGAATAAGAGAGGATGACCAAATCCTGGCTGTGGATGGGGCAAAAGTCTCATCCTGGAGTCAGTTCCAAAAGGAGATAGCACAGAGACCCAACCAGCCCACCACCATTACTGTTAGCCGGGAAAATAAGCCGCTGAATTTTCAAGTCATCCCCATACCCGAACCCCGTTGGATAATTGGCGTTGAACTTGACTTCAGCGCCCAGATAGAGGCGGTCAAAGGAAATTCTCTCGCGCAAAAAATAGGGTTTGAAGCCGGTCAGAAGATTGTGGCGGTCGATGCTAAATCTATTGCCACTTTGAGAGGATTTTTCGAGGCACTGGAAGAAAGTGAAGGAGAAATCATTATAACGGTAGAAAGCCAGGACGAAAAGAAGGACATCCAGTTTCTCTCTTCTTCCCAGAACACTGAAGCATTGAAATCTTCCATAGCCACTAAGTCGCAGCCTGTAATTGCAGAGGTCCGCCCGCACTATCCAGCGCAAATAGCAGGCCTTGCCCCAGGCGACAGCATAATCGAAGTGGATACGAAGGAAATTGAGGATGCTGAAAGCCTTATCGGGGCTATACAAAATAGCGGTGGCGAGGCCCTGGAACTCACCTACCAGCGAGGCAATGAAGCCGGCAAAGCACTAATAGAACCGGTTCTTACTACCGTAGGCCAGCCGGGAATGATTGGCGTCTTGCCCAAGGCTTTACCATTGGTGAGGCACTATGGTTGGCTCAAGTCAATTCAAACCGGTTTCAGCAAGACCAGGACCGTGGTTATCCAGATTTACCTGAGTATTCGGGCTATGATAAGTCGGCGCATTAGTGCCAGACAACAACTGGGCGGGCCCATAACTATTGCCGTGGCCTCCTACTATTTTGCCTCCGAAGGAGTGGCGAAACTTCTTTATTTCCTGGGGATAATAAGCATTAGCCTTGTCTTGATAAACCTACTGCCCTTGCCCGTATTGGATGGCGGGCTTCTCTTCCTGCTGGGCGTGGAGAAACTCAAGGGCTCGCCGGTGAGTCAGAAGACTCAAGAAGCCCTCAACTATATTGGCTGGGCGCTTATCATAAGCCTTATGCTCTGGGTGACCTTTTTTGACATAATGCGCCTTAAGGATTGGTTGGACAAAGGACTTTTTTAGGACAAAGAGGACTTCGAAATCAGGCAGGGTTTAAGACCTTTTCCAATTTTTGCAAAAGAATTTTAATCGCATCTTCTATATCCCTGCCCTGATTGAGGGCTTCGCTGATCTTTGGCATCTTTTCTCTGAATTGGCTGAGCATCTTCTCTTGCTCGGTAGTGAAAACCACGGCCTGGCCGGCCTGGAACTTTCCTTTTGGCAAAAATTCCTTGCGCAAATATGCCTTCAAGTTCCCCATTCCTTGGCCCGTGAGGGCGCTTATCTTCAAGGCCTCTTTCCCTATCTCGGCTTCAAGGCGAGCGTGGTCAAGCCGACCTGGCAAATCTATTTTGTTTACCACAAGAAGAGCCTTTTTCTCCCGGGCTGCACTAATGGAGCCTTCCTGATGAGAAAGAGGGAGCGTGTTGTCGAAAACTATCAAAGAAATCTCCGCCGACATTTTAGCTTCCTCGGCTCTGGCTAAGCCTTTCGCTTCGGCCTCATCCTCGGCCTCCCTCAGCCCGGCTACATCAACGACTTCCAGCGGAATTCCCTCAAGCGAGGTGAAGCCCGAGACCATATCCCTGGTAGTGCCAGGAAATTCGGATACGATGGAGCGCTCCCGGGAAAGAAGGGCATTGGCCAGAGTGGACTTTCCCACATTGGGGCCGCCCAAAATGACTATCTTCTGCGGCTCGGTAAGCGAAACGCCCCACCCAGCGGTCTCCAGAAGTCCACAGACTATTTTCCCTGCTTCCTGAAGTCGCAATTTGGCCCTCGCGGTATCCTCCATCCGTAGCGCCCGGTGGCTCTCTCTCAAGTGTTTCTTGATTCCATTTAAGGCCCGAGAAAGCGCGCCCTGATATTGCTCAAGAAGGACCTTAGCGGCCAGGCGGGATTTGGCCTTGAGAAGAAGTCCGAGGGCCTGGGCCTCGATGCTTCCCCCCTCCCCTTTTCCCACCGAAATCAAAGCCGGCTGGCGCGCTTCGGTAAGCACGGCCCCGTGCTTCGCCAGGGTCTCAAGCACCCTGCGCGACGGCAGGATGCCGCCGTGGCAATTTATCTCCACCACATCCTCGCCAGTAGCGCTTTTTTCACCGGAAACCACCCGGATGATGACCTCGTCAAGAACTTCTCCGTCATCTACGATGTGACCATAATGGATTTTTCCGGATGGGACTGATTGAAGGTCACGGAGCCTTTTCCCCTGAAAGGCCTTATTGGCGATGGCTTTCGCCTCGGGTCCCAAGAGCAGTATGACGCTTATCCCGCCTTCTCCCAAAGGTGTGATTATGGAGGCAAAGGTGGGAGATTTTTTCGGCTTCATATTGATTGAGATTTCACAAGTCAAGTTCGACGCCGCGGCTTTGCAAAAGAGGTGCGTTGTCTATCAGGGTGCAGCGCAGGCCTTCCAGAGTAAGATGGGGGAATATTTCGCTCATAAATTTGCTGTGCGGGGCAAGGAGAGGGGCATCGCCGCCAGTGGCGATGACCGAAGCATCTTCGCCCAACTCCTTCAATACCCGTTCCACGAGGGCATCCACGAGGCCCACCGTGCCCCAGAATCCCCCACTTTTTATGGCTTCTTTGGTATTCCTGCCGATAGCGGACGAGGGCTCACTCATCTTGACCAGCGGTAAAAGGGAGGCCTTTTCGGCCAAACTGGACGAAGCCAGCCGAAGCCCCGGAGCAATCGCTCCACCCAGAAACTCTCCTTGGGCCGAAACCGCATCAACGGTAATAGCCGTCCCCACATCCACCACCACCGCGGCACTTTTTTTTAGCCTATAAGCCGCTAAGGCGTTGAGCAGGCGGTCGACACCTACCTTTTCGGGAAAATCAGTCCGGTTGACAATGGGGATGTCTAAATCGCTTCCTGCTTTGAATATGGGAAGGCGGTAATTTTGCGAAAGAACACGGATAAGTGCATCTTCAGCCAGGGGATTTACGCTGGCAATAATAGCCACCCTGAGGGAAGCGAGGCATTCATCCTCTATAGTGCTCGTGATACGATGCTTCAAATTCTTCTCGTCGCCTATGGGTAAAAGGCACACTGACTGCCACTTGCCCTCGCCAAAAAGGGCTAAATTCATATTGGTATTACCGATATTAGCCGCAAGGAACATCTTATCCTCTATACTGAAATTCGCAGGCTAAAGAGATGGATATGATATAAGAGAAAACCTCTCTTATGCCAGGTTTAACGGCGAACATCCCGGCTGATTCCCTTTATCTCCAGTTTAAGGTCGTCGGGACTATCCGCAGCGTCCAGGGCCTCTTCCAGGGAGATAATGTTATTTTCGTAGAGGGTTTTGAGGGACTGATTGAAGGTGCAGGTCCCGAAAAAGGCGCTGTCGCGGAGGGCTCCGTAAAGGTCCTGGGTACGGCCTTCGAGCAGGATGTCGCGAATGGTGGGGGTAGAGAGCAAAAGTTCCACCGCCGGGACGCGACCGGCGGTTTCCTTTCTCACCAGGAGCCTCTGCGATATTACGCCTTCCAGGACCATAGAAAGTTGCAGCCGAATGAGTGGGTGCTGATGAGGGGGAAAATAGTTAATGATGCGTTCCACAGTCTGGACGGAACTGGGGGTATGAAGGGTGCTGAAGACCAGATGGCCGGTTTCGGCGGCATTTATCCCCGCCTCCATAGTCTCCCTATCCCGCATCTCGCCGATAAGAATGACATCCGGGCTCTGGCGCACTACATGTTTTAAGGCCGAAGTAAAATCCATTGTATCCAGACCAATTTCCCGCTGGTCTATGACGCTTTTGTCCTCGGTCAGGATATATTCAATGGGGTCTTCAATGGTTATGATATGCTTGCGCTGGTTCTCATTAATATATTGGAGCATAGCGGCCAGAGTGGTGGATTTGCCACAGCCGGCCACGCCGGTAACCAAAACCAGGCCGCGCGGTTTGTCTGCCAGATGCTTAAGGCTCTCCTCCGGCAGATTGAGTTCTTCAAAAGTGGGAACTACCTTCTTGATGTACCGGAAGGCACAACTCACCTGGCCCTTTTGGCGAAAGACATTGGTGCGGAAGCGACCCACTTCCGCCAACTCATAGGCTAAATCCACTTCGCCCTCATCCTCAAAGCGCCGCCGCGCCCGGTCGTGCACCACCTTTTCAAAAACATCGTCAACATACTCCGTAGATAGCGGAGTGTCATCGATAATCATAACCCTCCCGTCAACTCGCAGGGTAGGTGGGCTTCCGGACTTAATGAAGAGGTCCGAGGCATCACGAGAAACCATTGTTTTGAGCATTCTGGCAAATTCCACTTTTGCACCTCACTATTCTAATACAGAGGACTTGGTTCCCGCACCTTCTCAAGCCTTACTACAATTTCCTTCATTAACTCATTAACACCCTCACCGGTTAAGGCTGAAATAGGAAAAGATGGAGAGGAAACGGCCTCAGTGAAGGCGGCAAGATTTTCCTTGGACCCCTCTAAATCCATCTTGTTACAGACTACAATTTCCGGCTTTTCAAGAAGCGCAGGCTTATAGAGTTCCATTTCCCGGCGAACCGTTCTGTACGCCTCCAAAGGTGAAACTCCACCCTGGGGTGCCATATCCACCATATGCACGAGAAGAAGCGCACGCTCTATATGCCGCAAAAATTCATATCCAAGCCCTCGGCCCAAATGCGCACCTTCTATAAGGCCGGGAATGTCGGCCACCAGGATGAGGCTATATTCAGAACCTTCGGCCACCCCCAGGCCCACCTCCAGCGTAGTAAAGGGATATTCAGCAATCTTGGGCCGTGCGCCGGTGATCCTGGAAAGGAGAGTGGATTTGCCAGCATTGGGTAAGCCGATGATGCCCACATCAGCAAGCATTTTGAGTTCCAACTCCAGCCAGCGTTCCTGACCGGGCTGACCTTCTTCAGCATAAGTAGGGGCGCGATGGGTGCTGGAGGCAAAACGGGTATTGCCCCGGCCGCCTTTTCCGCCACGGGCAATAACCACCGTTTCGCCATCCCGGGTGAAATCTTTAAACACCGAGCCAATACGCCGGTCACGAACAATAGTTCCCAAAGGAACCTGGATAGTAATATCCGCTCCGCTTCTACCGTGCCGGCCCTGGCCCTGGCCCCGCTTACCATCGGCGGCCCTAAAATGAGTCCGGGAAACGAGGTCGTATAGGCTGGTGAGTTCTTTGTTAGCCTGCATTAGCACATCGCCACCTTTGCCACCGTCTCCACCATCAGGCCCCCCACGAGGGACGAATTTCTCTCGCCTGAAACTTACGCAGCCAGCGCCTCCTACTCCTGAGCGCACATAAATCGTGGCTTTATCCACAAACATATAAACTTCCCGGATATAGGAAACTATTTCGGCCTGACTGAGCGGGAGGTTAATCTGGCCGGTCGGAAGTTGACAGGACGCTCACCCGACGGCCATTGAAGACCACTTTGCCGGTGACTCTGGCAAAGAGGGTATCGTCGCGCCCGCGGCCCACGCCCCTTGCGGGTTTGAACTTGGTGCCACACTGGCGCACGATGATACTTCCTGCGCTAACCATCTCCCCCCCGAAGGCCTTCACCCCGCGTCGCTTGGAGATGCTGTCTCGATTGTTACGCGATGAACCCTGCCCTTTTTTATGAGCCATTTTTCACTCCTTGTGACCTAAATTTTGAATTTTCTTAATTATAGCAAAAAATCGCCAAATGTCAAGCCTCAAGTGAAATCTCTTTTATCCTGACCAGGGCATATTTCTGCCGGTGGCTACTGTGCGTCCGGGAGCCTTTGCGGCGGCGGAATTTCATAACGGAAACCCTCTTGCCCTTGGTCTCATCTACTATCTCGCCGGTGACTTTGCCACCTGCCGAACCCGCCCCGGTATGTAGCCCCTCATCGTCAACAAGGGCGAGGACCTTCTCAAACGCAAATCTCATCCCCGGAGCAAGCTCTTTTCGCTCTATCTCGATGAAGTCACCTTCTCTGACTTTATATTGCTTGCCCCCCTCTTCTACTATGGCATACATTTGTTATCTCCGCTGGTTTTCCTCTATAGCGACTTCCTGGCCCTTTTCATCATAACAAAGCATAGAGAATTCTTCAACCCCAAATTTCTCGTCAGGGGTGATGATAATTCTTTTGGCATAATCTTCCTCCAGGGCGATGAGGTCGCGGCGGCGCTGGTTCTGCAGATAAGAGGCCACCTGGCTATTCACCGTAACCAGGAGTTCCTTTACCTGAGGCTTGAGAAGCACACTCCTTATTTGCCTCAACACACTGAGGCTCATACTTTCCGTAGTTTTGAGAAGTCCGGTGCCCTGACAGAGAGGGCATTCCTCGTAAAGGGTTCGTTTGAGGCTGGGCCGTACTCGCTGACGGGTCAGTTCAATGATACCGAAAAGAGACATCCTCAGCCTGCGAGAGCGGGCTCTATCCCGGGTGAGGGCCTGGGCAAAAGTTCTCTCCACTTGCCGACGGTGGTTTGAGGAACGCATATCAATGAAGTCATTAATAATCACGCCGCTCAGGTCACGCAACCTGACCTGGCGGGCTATTTCTCTGGCTGCCTCCAGATTGATGCGAAAGGCGGACTCTTCCGGGTCATCGCTTAACTTGGCCCCGCCGGAATTGACATCAATGGCCACCAGCGCTTCCGTGGGCTCTATAATTAAGTAGGCTCCGCTGCGAAGGTCAACCCGGCGGTGGTAAATTTTTTCTATCTCCGCTTCAATCTTGAAGAAATGAAAAAGTGGCTCCCGACCTTGATAAAGCCGCACCCTGGTGCTTATGCGAGGCATCACCATATGCAAGAAATCGCGCACCTTGTCATAAACAACTTCCGCATCTACGATTATTTCATTGGTCTCGGTGGTGAATATATCGCGAATGGTGCGGATGACCAGGTCGCTTTCCTGGTAAATGAGAGCCGGGGCAGATTCTTTCTTGATGCGTCGATTAACAGCCTTCCAGAGGCGAAGCAGGTAATCGAGGTCGCGCTCCAATTCCTCTTTAAGGTGGTCCCGTGCCGCGGTGCGCAGAATAATTCCCATACCTTTGGGCACCCTGAGGGCCTCTACGGTTTCTTTCATCCGTTGTCGCTCTTCTTCGGTGAGTTTGCGGGAGATGCCCGTGCGCTCGGTCCCGGGCATAAGGACCAGGAACCTCCCCGGAAGGCTTAAGTAGGTAGTGAGGGCAGCGCCTTTTTCGCCGATGCCCTCTTTGTTCACCTGGACCACCAACTCCTGATTGGGCCGCAGTAGTTCCTGTATAGGACGCCGCTGGTCGCCGGGTGCGGAGCCAAAAATCCGCCGCCTTCTTCCCATCTCAGGCACCACTTCGGAGAGGTGGAGGAAGCCGTTACGCTGAGCACCAAAATCTACAAAGGCCGCCTGAAGGCTGGGCTCAACTTTCCTGACAATCCCCTTATATATATTTCCCGCATAATGGCCGGAGCGTCCCCTTTCCACATAAAACTCTTCCAGGATGCCCTCTTCCAGCACGGCCACACGGCTTTCCTCCGGCTCTATGACATTCATCAAAAGTTTCTTATCCATAAAGGTTCCTCGTAAGTGAATTAGAGATTGTAATTAGGAGGGCCAAATTACGGAAATGTTACAGGCGAGGCCTTTTCTGGGGCGCCAGGGAGACTTTGACTCTGGTGGCTCGGGAAGCCTCAAGGCCGAGAGCATCTTCAAACCCTAAAGCCTCAAGGACTTCCGCCGGACGAGCCGTGCCGACCGGGGTAACCGCCATATGCATACGCAATTTACTTCCCGCAACCCTCAAATCTTTGATGAAAGGGCGAATATTAACCTGTTTGGGTCGACCTTTTCTGATGCGAGAAGCGATTATCTTGCGCTTCGCAAGAAGGCTTATCAGTCTTCCTGGGTTGAGCCGGCTGCGAGGTAGAGGGCCCACTTCGTAGAGCACTTCAGAAACCTGTGCGCTTTCGCGGGGTGAAATCGCTTCTACAGAATTTATTCTGATTCCTTCAGGAAATTGCTCAAGTAGGCGCTTTTGAACCTCAGAAGGCTTGGTCCATCCGGTAAGTTCAAATTCCATTAATTCATCCTCGGCCTTAACGCCCACGCCTAAGGCCAAGGGAAAGGACATTTTAAGGCGAGGATTGAAACCACCGCTTATCCTGATGGGCAGGCCGCTTCTTCTAAGGGCCCTCTCAAAAACTTTCATCAAGTTGTGATGAGAAAGAAACCTTAAATCTCCCTCCTTGCTGAAGCGTACTCGTAGGCGCTCGACCCTATCATTTCCGCGCAAATTCCCTCCTGTAAAAACAAAACCCTTTTCCAAAAGATAGCCGCCCGAAAGAAACTGTTGGGCCTTTGACCTCCTTTCAATATTCCTCGTAGGGTCCCATCTCCTCTGTGGCTGGCTCGGATGTCTCTTCAGCCGGCTCCTCTTCGGCTGGTTCAGTCTCTTCTGCCTCTGACTCAGCCCCCTCCGCAGGTGCTTCGAGTTCCTCTTCGGCTGGCTCAGTCTCTTCCGGCTCAGATTCCTCGGCGGCTGATTCAGGTTCCTCCAGTTCCGATTCGGGTTCCTCAGCGGCTGGTTCGGATTCTTCCACGGCCGCCTCGGGCTCCTCCTCCTCAACGGCTTCGGCTGACACCTCTACCGCCTCAACCTCCTCTTCAACCGCCTCGGCTTCCTCTGCGGGTAGTTGTTCAGCTTCTTCTACCTCCGGTTCGGGTTCCTCCATCGCCGGTTCGGCTTCCTCAACAGCCTCAGGCATAGGCTCTTCTGTGACTGCTTCGGGCTCTTCCAAAGTGGGTTCAAGCTCCTCCACAGTCGGTTCCGGCTCCTCTGCCGCCACCTCTGGCAACGCCTCCAGGACTACCACTTCTGCTTCGGGCGGAAGTTCTTTCTCTGCTTTAGCTTTATCCAAAGAATCAGGCAGGTCGTAGTCACGATAATCGGCATAGATGGCTCGGCTATCGTTAATATCTCTTATAATGGTAACTGTAGCGAATATCAAAAGATTACGCTCAACTATATTGGTGAATTTGTTCTTGAAAAAGTATCCAAAAATGGGTATATCGCCGAAGAAAGGCACCTTATGTACTCGCTCAATTTCGTCATTGAAAATAAGCCCACCGATAATTGCCGTATCGCCGTCGTGTAATTTGAGCGTGGTAACCAAGGTGCGCGATTGTGTCTGGGGCAGGTCTATTACCGTGCTGCCGACGCCAAATCGGTCAAAGCCGGGGATAGGGCTGGTAGTCCCCACCAATTCCTCGCTTTTGGGGATGAGGGTGAGGATGACCTCATTGGTCCCTCTGACCACGCGAGGATGGATTAGAAGTTGAAAACCGGTATCCACCGGGGAATTATCCGCCTCTTCAATGCTGAACTCAAGACCACCGGCTTGAGCCGCTTCGGCTCTGGTCTCGGCGAAACGAATGGTTTCGCCCACAAAGATGGTGGCCTCTTCATTATCACGCACCACTAACTTGGGCCGCTGAATGATCTCGCTATCCTCATCCTTTTTGAAGAATTTGAGCACGGCTACCATCTGTTCGGCGCTTAAGACTCCCGGAGTAAATATATCGGTGCCGGCCAGACGGTCGGTACTAAAGGGGAATTCATGCTGTATCACCGCACCGCTCCCAAAGACCTCAGGCCCGCTGCCTTTAGCGCCGCCGAAGTCTACGCCAAAGTCCAGTAAGTCCACTTTACCCGTGGTGACGAATTTTACATCCACCAGCACTTGCGGACGCTCCACATCCAACATCAGGATAACGCGCTCAATCTCCTCCAACTTGGGTTTGGTGTCAGTGGCGACAATAGAATTGGTGGCCGGGTCATATTCTAATGTGCCGAATTCGCTTTTCATATTATGCAAGGCCCTGAAGAGGGGAAATTGAGCACTTAAGTCAAGTTGACCACCACCCGCGGCACCACCGAAACCACCGCCAGCCCCTCCCCCTCGAAGGTCGGTAGCATATTCCGTCTCTATGCGGGGCCTATAGGCCACGGGTGGTTGCACATAGCGCAGTTGAAAGGTTCTGGTCTCAAGTTGCCTGGCCAGGCTTTCCGGGGTCATAACTCGCACAATTTCTTCTTCTCTCACTATGACATAACCGGCGGCCTTAACTATCTCCTGCAGGGCCTGGGGCCAGGGGATGTCCTCTATATGAAGATTAACCGGGACATCTTCTACATCAGAGCCCACTATGATATTGGCGCCGCTTTGCCGGGCCAGGATATTAATAATCTTCTTGAAGGAGGCCTCGTCTGCTTCAAGTGTGACCTGAGGAGGTCGGCTGACTTGCAAAACACCAGGTTTTATCTCTTCCACCAAGCAACCAATCTGCTTAGCCAGTATTTCAAGGGCGATTCGCCAGGGCACATCCACCAATCTCAAAGTCACTGTCTCGTCTATACCGGGCTGGAGCACGATATTGGCGCCGCTTTGCCGGGCGATATATTGCACCGCCTCCTGCGCGGGAACATTGCGGAAGTCGAAGGAGACATATTCCAAGACCCCTGGAAGTTCTTCTGGGGGTGGCGGCTGGCCTTGAGTGCTTTCACCAACCTCTGCTGAAATAGCCCAACTCACAAAGAAAAAGAGAAACGATACCGCCACAAATCGCCAGTATTTTTCGTGCATTCCTTATTACCTCCTGTGGAAGGAAATATGTTCCGGTTCAATCAATCATACTTCGGGCCATCACTTCCCCTTTATAGCGGAAAACGATGCGCTGCTTTTCTATGCGGTAGACTTCAAGGTCTGGAGATATTACATCGCCGGCCCCCACGACTCTATCCTCCACAATTGCGTAGGGGATCTCGGGGGTCCAGGCGATAAAAGAAATAGGTATTTCCTTGGACAAAAACTCCAAACGGATAGCAGCCCGATTCGCCAGCAAGGAGGCGGCTTGAAGGAGAATGATTATCTTAAGTGGCTTCGGGTCTTCCTGTCTTTCTGCCGCCTGAAGTAGTTCTTCGTATAACTTACCGGCGGCTTCATATTCACCTTCATAGAAAGACTCTCGCATCTGCTGGAACACCTGGAGGGTATCGTAATATACCAGGTCGGCGGAGATTTTCTCCACTTGCTTTCTTACTGTGGTTATGCGCCTGTTGGCCTCCAAATCATAAAATCCGGTGGCCAGAAGTGGGGTTAACTTTTCCTGCAAGACCTTCACGCCCTTGTAATCCTTTGCGGCCAGGCGCCTCCTCATTTCCTCCACCATTTTTTCGGCGGCAGCGACCAAAAGCCTCTCTTGCTCGGCGGTGTAAATCTTCTCGCGCGCTTCCTTTGCTATGGCTGGCCTTTCTTTAACCGGCACCAATTCCGCAGGCGGCCGAAAGGGGTCTCTCCTCATCTGGCCCCTTTTCTGGCGGCTGAAGCGATACTTCGGTTTGGCCAGTTCTTCAAGCAGAGAAAAGGGCTCTTCTGGTTCTTCCGGCGGCGTGGTTTGAGCCTGAAGAGGAGTAAAAAAAGACAAAGAAAAAATGCTAACAACCCATAGCAATACAATTTTTCTTTTCATAGGCTGGCTCCAGCAGGCGGCTTTACCTGAACCATACGAGAGGTGAAGGTGCTTATCTGCAAATCTATGTCCATCTGCAAGATATCCTCACCTCTGCCTGGCGAGACTCTAAAAGAATCCACCTGAATAAACCTTTCGTGGTTCTCCAGGAGATTGACGAAGATAGCGAACTGGAAGAAATCACTTTTCAGTTTCATATGATAGGTAACTCGTCTATAGGCCCTGGCCGCCTCCTCAGGGCGAGTGATGGGTATACTTATCTTACGAAAATCATTAATTTCCACGCCCGATTTTTTTCTAAATTCGTCCACGGTGTCGGCCATCTTGTCCAGTTCTTCACTATCAGGGATGATAATCTCGTAGCGGGCAATCTCATCCTGCAGAGCGGCAATTCTATCGGTCAAAGGCCCTATCTGCGCAATTTTTCCCTCGTGGATTTTAATGGTCCTTTGAAGGTTCTCTATCTCAGTATCGAGCGGCACCCTTTGCTTAATTTTCAGATATATGCCACCTCCCAAGCCGGCCAAGAGCAAAATTACTACCAAGACAGAAATAGCAAGTTTTTGTTTTTCTTCCATTGGTCTCACCTCACCTGCCAACGCCGCCGGAGGCAGGCCCTGTCGCCTGCCCCGGGGTCTGAGGAAGACTTTTGTTTACCAAGGAAAGTTCCAATTTGAATTCCAAGGCCTCAGGGGGGTCATAATCCCTGAGAACTTTCTTCGACCATCCGGGAGACGCTAAATGTAAGAAGTCCTCGAAAAACTCCTGGCCTATGCGCCCTGTTTCTCCCTCATACTCGCCTTGTAGGATGCGCATGAATTCAGCAAAATGGTTAGCATCTGGCCCTTGGGAACGACAATCAAGAATAAGTTTGCCACCTACATCTTTCTCTGCCATATGTGGCTCTTGCAGACTTAATTGGAAGAGCCAGATGTAAGGCGGCACCAAGTCACATAACTGGTCGAGTTTTGGCGCCCAGAGGGTGCGAGCCTGCCAGATTTGCTCTATAGTCTGTTTGCGCTGATTAAACTGGTTTATCTCGGCCTGTAGTTCTTCGTATTGTTGAGCTTTCTCAGCCCTCTCTTTTTCATAGTCTATCAAGTTGTCTCTTTGGTTGCGCAACCCGGGCAAAAGAATGAAATGAAGCCATATGAGAACAAAAAGGCAAATGCTCACCAAAGCCGCCCCGATGAAGATGACCAACCTGCGCGGAAGCGGGGTCATCTCCGGTCGGCGATATTCTTCCGGAAGCAAGTCTATTTCTATCATAATTTACCTCTTAGCCGCACGGCCAAACCTAATGCGATAGCCAGCCTGGGAGCGTTTTCTCTCACCCTGGAGGCCTGTCGCTCACTTAACTTCAAGGTGACTCCCTGGGTAGGGTCCCATAAAGTGGTAGGGCGCCCCAGCACTTCTTGCAATCCCTCCGCCACCCCCGCCAGCAGCGCACCTCCTCCGGAGAGCAAGACCTGACCCACTTCCCTTTCGGACTGAGTTTCAAAATAATCAAAGGACAAACGAATCTCCCTTCCCAGGTCAGCCAGGGGCTCCAAAAGGGCCTCGGCCACTTCAGCAGCCCTCTCGCCGGGAGATATTTTCAGTTGGTCTACACTTTCCGGGTCCAAGGAAAGGCGCTTCCCGATGGCCACAGAAAAATCTGTTCCACCCAGGTAAATCTCTCGGGTGAAGTGAGAGGAGCCACCCATTATGATGTTGATGTTAGTCTTACGGCCACCAATATCCACCAGGGCCAAGGCCTTATCATCCGTGCCCGAAGTAAGTGGGCTGCCCCAGGTCAAAAAGGCATTGCCCAGGGCGAAGGCGTCCACATCGATAACCACCGGTTCCAAACCCGCGCTTCTCACCACGTCGATATGTTCCTGGATGAGGCTCTTCTTAACTGCCGCCACCAACACCTTCATATTGGGTTTGCCTTCTTCCTCGCCCTCATCAATTTTCTGACAATCCAAAGCCACCTGGTCCATCTCGAAGGGAATGTAGCGTGCGGCTTCATATCGGATGGAATTTTTCAACTCCGACGGGCTCATACGGCGCAAAGTGATATAACGGACTATAACCCCGCGGCCAGAAACGGCCGTAGCCGCGCGTTTGCTGGAAATATTCCCGCTCGAAAGTGCCTCTCTTAAAGCGTCTTTAACCCTATCCTGCGAGGTGATCCTGGCATCTCCGTAGCCGGATAAAGCGAAATTTTTACCTTCCATAGTAAGTTCCACAGCCTTAATTGCATACTCGCCTATGTCCAGGCCGAGCATCCTTCTTCTTTCCCCAATCATAGCCCACCGTCCTCAAGGGTCAATGGATTCTACCCTTTGCTAACAAAACAAAAAACCATTCCGACTGCCGTAGGAATGGCTTTTTGACTAACCTTCCCTAAATCCTTTCGGCAGTTCGGCTATCCACCAGGGGATCCGCTACTTTGCGCCTCCGCCTCTCGACGGATTTGCCTTTATCGAGGATTGAGGCCAAATTTTTATTATCACTCACTCAGGTAGCATGTCAGGCTACCAATCATAAATATAGCACACTTTTCTAGAAAGTCAACTGAAAAATTCAAGATAAAGCAAGAAAGTTTCTCTCTTATCACGGCTTTAAAAGGCCTCGGGAAGCACCCTTTTAGTAGTCTCCTCCAGATATCGGGTGATTTCCTGGGGGTCATCCATCTTAAACACCTCATTTGTAACTTTTGCGGCCTCTTCCATAGTTACCGAGCGAATAACTTGTTTGAGTTCAGGGATAGTGCTGGGGGCCACGCTGAACTCTTTAAGTCCCAATCCCAAAAGGAACATGGCATAGACCATTTCTCCGGACATCTCTCCACACATAGCCACCGGTATGTTGTTGCGCTCTCCAGAATCAATAGTCATCTTGAGAAGTCGCAATATGGCCGGGTGGGCGGGATTAAATAGAGGAGCTACCCCCTCGTTTGCGCGGTCCACGGCTATGGTGTATTGAATGAGGTCGTTGGTCCCGATGCTGAAGAAATCACATTCCTTGGCCAGGCTATCAGCAATAAGCACTGCTGCGGGAACTTCAATCATTATGCCTATCTCCACATCTTTATTAAAGGCGATTTGCTCGGTCTCCAGTTCTTGCATTACATCCCGTACCACCCGCTTGGCCCGACGCAGTTCATCCAGGGTAGCAACCATAGGGAAAAGTATTCTTACCGGACCAAAGGCGCTGGCGCGCAGGATAGCGCGCAGTTGGATGCGAAAGAGGTCCAACCTTTTGAAACAGTAGCGGATGGAACGAAGGCCTAAGAAAGGGTTCCTTTCCGGTATGGCGCCGAACTTATCCGCGCCCAAATCGAGCGTGCGGATGACGATGGGCCTTCCTCCAAGGGTAGTCACTGCTCTTAAGTATGCCTGGAAATGCTGGTCTTCTGTGGGTTCGGCGGTTTTGCCGAAGTACAGGAATTCCGTCCGATAAAGACCAATTCCCGAAGCACCGTGGTGCAGACAGGAAGGAATCTCGTCAGGGGATTCGATATTGCCCAAAATGGTCACCCGGTGGCCGTCGAGGGTTTCGGCCGGGAGATCTCTGATAGCGGCAAGTCGTTCCTCAAAAGATTGAAAACTTTGCTGCCGGCCGCGATAATTTTCCAGGGTCTCTTCATCCGGGCTTATAATCACCACGCCGTGAGTGCCGTCAATGATGACTAAGTCTCCTCCAGAAACATCGGTAGTTATGTCTCCCAGGCCCACTACCGCCGGAATGTCCAAGGCTCTGGCGATGATGGCCGTGTGTCCGGTGCGGCCGCCGACATCGGTGGCAAATCCTAATACCTTGCTTTTGTCCAGTGCCAGGGTCTGCGAGGGACTTAAATTGCGGGCAATAACCACCACCTGTTCCTGCAGTCTGTTGAGTTCCTCCACCTTTTCGCCCAATAGCGTCCTGAGCAGCCTCCTTTCCACATCGAAAATATCCGAAACCCGCTCGGCCAAATAGGCATCATCCATTTCCTGAAAGGCCTTAATGTATTTGCGCAGGGCACGGCTTATAGCATATTCCGGGGTGTGCTTTTTATCCCTGATGAGCGAAGTAATTTCCTCTATGAGGTTTTTATCCTGCAGCATTTCCAGGTGGACTTGAAAGATAAGGGCGTGCTCCAGGCCAATCCTTTTGGCCGCCAGACCTTGAAGACTTCTGATTTGCTCCTGGGCTTTAGCCAGGGCGGTATGTAACCTCTCCAACTCCGCTTCCACTTCCTCACCCTTGATATAACGGCGCGGGATGCGAAACTCCTCGCTATCCAGAACAAAGGCCTCCTTGATAACCACGCCGGGAGAGGCCGCAATGCCCTTTTTAATTTCCATCTTTAGCCTCGCTAAACTCCTGTACTATCAACCTGGCTACAGCATCCAGAGCCTGAGGGGCATCTTTGCCCTGGGCAGCGATGGTGAGTTTGCTGCCCCAGCCTGCACCCAGGGTAAGAAGCTCCATAATGCTCTTGGCATCTACCCTGCGGCGCCCCAAAGAAAGTGTAACATCGGCCTCGAACTTATTGGCCAGTTCCGCTAAAAGCATAGCCGGTCGGGCATGCAGGCCACTGGAGTTCTTAATGGTAACTGTGCGTTTAACTGAATTTTCCTTCATCGTCTCAAAAACCAATCTGGCCAGAGAATCAGAATTTCTCAGCCGCCTTTAGATTTTCCTCAGCCTCTTTCAAAAGTTCCACCACTTCTTTCTTATCCTCGGCCTCTTTCAAGAAACGGCAGAAATTAGTGTCTCGCAAAAGAAGCGAGACGCGTTCCAGACAGGCGAGATGCTCGCCTGAAGCATCGGGTGCAGAAAGGAGTAGGAAAAAGACATAAACGGGCTCGCCGTCAAGAGCGTCGAACTGAACCCCTTGGGTGCTTCGCGCCAGAAGCCCCAGCACCGATTTCACTCCTTTGCATCTGGCGTGGGGAACCGCCACCCCTTTGCCTATTCCCGTAGAGCCTAATTTCTCCCGGGCCAAAAGGGCTTTAACCACCGCTGGCACCTGCTTCGTTTTTAGTAGTCCTGTCTTTTTGAGCATAGCCACCATCTCTTTAATGGCTCCTGACTTATCTCGTGCCTGGAGATCATCTATCACAGCCTCGGGTGCCAAAAAGCCCAGAAGTTTCATCCAGCCCTCCTATAGTCCTAAGGCCGGCCATCTGAAAATCATCTCCATCCTCCACATCGCTTTTTTCTCTCTATTGCCTCCTCTTTTAAATGCTTTTATCAAAGAACCCCTTGCAAGGGACCGAGATATACTTTCTTAAAGACCATAAAGATTAAATAGATGAGGAAACAGGCCACAGCCCCATAAATGGCCCAGCCCAGGATTTTGGCCAGAAGTTCAGCAGCAAATTGGGCGTCCTCCGAATAACTTTGCGAAAGCCTACTCAAGTTCTCCTCAAGACTTCCTGAGCCCTCCCCCACCTCAATAATATTGAGAAACTGCAGGTCAAAGAAATCGGTAGCGGCCAGGGACTCGGTGAGCGTCGTGCCCTGAGCCACCTCATCTGCTGCCGGGAGCACGCGGTCGCAAAAGGCCCGATTATTTGTGGCCTCGGCAGACCGGGAGATAGCCTCGGGTAGAGATACGGCGGCTCTGGTCATTAGATGAAGTGCCCAGGTGAAACGAGCGACCACGAACTTCCGCACCAGTTTGCCCAGCCCCGGAAACTCTATCAAAACAAGGTCGGTGACCTTCCTTCCCACCAGAAATCTTCTGGCCAAAAATCCCACCACTATAAGAGAAAGAGTTCCACCTACAACTAACTTCAGCAGCCTCTTGGCCCAGGTGAGCTCCATACCAAGCAATTCTTCGAAAACATAGACCAAAAATCCCAATACCACAAGCGCCGCCACAAACATTATTCCCGGCCAGATGAGAGCGGTTATCGTCCTGCGAAATAGACGGGAGCGCCACTCATAGTATTCGGAAAGGTCCTGAGCCATAGCGCCCAGACTACCGGTGCGCTCACCTACATCCACCATCTTCGTCACCAGAGGTGGAAATAACCCTTTCTCGAGTTCGAAGGCTTCAGCCAGATGATTTCCGGCCTCAACCTGGTTTCTGATGCGGCCTACAGCCGCACGCAGCCGGGCCGACTTTGTAGTTCCCTCTAAGGTGGCAAATGCTCGCTTTACCGGGACGCCAGCCTCCAGGAGCGTGGCCATTTGATGTAAGAAAAGGGAAAGTTTCCTGAAGCCAATTCGCCCTAAAAGCAAGGCTAATTCTCCGGTCTCAAATTTGAGTTAATCAAGCGCATTATATCGCTCCGGCGCTGCCGGGCTGGGCGCGGGCCCCTACCAGGACACTAACCTCTTTTGCGCCCGCCGAGAGAAGGGTGCGCGCACATTCCGAGGCCGTAGCACCAGTAGTCATCACATCATCCACAAGAAGAACTCTTTTGCCCGTCACTTCAGCCGACCGACGCACCTTAAATGCGCCGCGCACATTCTCCCGCCGCTTGCTTTCGCTCAAGCCCGTCTGTGAGGCCGTGGCCCTGATTCTGCAAAGGTTCCTCTCGGAAATAGGTTTTCCCAGTAACCGGCTCAAACGCTCTGCCAGAAGGCCGGCCTGGTCAAAACCGCGCCTAAGCCTCCGGGTCCAGTGAAGGGGAACGCTCATAAGCAAGCCCTGCCCCTGGGCCAGCCCCTCCTTTCGCGCAACTCCCGAAAGCATAGAAGCCAAGGGCTCTACCAGATATTCCAGGCGCTGATACTTAAACCGAAGTATCATCTCCCGTAGCGGCCCGGAATAAGGCCCTATAGCAACGGCCCGGCCAAAGGCGAGTCTTTTGCCTCGACAAATGGGACAATCTCTCGCCGCATATGTATATGGCCCTAAGAAGGCCGCGCACCGTGGACATCGCTCGCCGAAGGTGAGCCTAATGCCTCCCATGCAGTCAGGGCATATATAAAGGCCCTCGCCGAAAACGAGGCCTCGGCCGCAAAGCAGGCAATTCCGAGGAAAAATAAGGTCTAAAACACCTCCCAAACCCCGCCGCCAATCCATTCAAATTTGCTCCTCGGACGCTTCGATGCGCTGAAATTATACAAGAAATAATTCGGAAGTCAAGGGAAAACCCGCCTCTCAAAGCAACCAGCGACATCTCATTGGCGGAAATTTCCTTTGACAACTTGGAAAGCCCTGTTATAGTATTATTTCTCAATTTTCGGCCCAACAAATGGGGCTTATAATTATGTCCAGTTTTGATTTTTCTTTCTCCTCCAAGGCCCGAAGAATCAAAGAGCCGCCGATCAGCGCCCTTATGCGCTGGGCCGTGGAGGAAAAAGACCTCATTTCCCTGGCTGCAGGCCTGGTGGATTACGAGTCTCTTCCTGCTGAGGAAAGCCTTACTGTCCTGAGGGAGATTTTAGAAGACCGCAAAAAGGCCCCTCTTGTCCTGCAGTATGGCACCAACGAAGGTCTTCTGGCTTTGCGCGAGCATATCCTTTCCCGCTGGCACAGGAGAGAAGGGATAGGTCCTTCTTTCTCCGGACTCTCGACCAGGAATGTGGTGATAACTACCGGCTCGCAGCAATTGCTTTATCTTGTGGCCGAGGCCCTGCTTGACCCCGGAGATATAGTCATAATCGGTGCGCCATCATATTTCGTCTTTATGGGGGCTCTGGAAAGCGCCGGGGCGCAAACGCTTAGCGTGCCCCTGGACGCCCGTGGCCTCAGGACGGATATTTTGGCCGAAAAGTTGGAAGGGCTTAAGAAAGAGGGGAATCTCTCCCGGCTGAAGATGATTTATGTGGCCTCATATTATCAAAACCCTACCGGCATTTCCCTCATTCCCGAGCGGCGGCGGGAACTCGTAGATGTGGTGCGGCGACTGCGGGCCGAGCAGCCCATCTTGATTCTGGAAGACGCCGCCTATAGGGAACTTCGCTACGAAGAAGAAGAGGCACCTTCCATTAAGGCCCTGGATGAGGGAAACAAACTTGTGGCTATGGCGGGGACCTTTTCCAAAGCCTTTGCTCCAGGGATAAGGACCGGTTACGCCTTCTTACCGGACCCTCTGGTCGAGCCCATACTCAATCTCAAGGCAAATCACGATTTTGGCTCGGCAAACATAAATCAACATCTCGTACTTTCGGCCCTGGAAAGTGGTCTCTATGACAAACATCTAAAAGCGCTCAGGGCCAGGTATAAAGAGAAAAGGGATGCCATGCTTGAGGCCCTGGAAAAAAATCTATCCGACCGCGCCCAGTGGGAAGTTCCTGGTGGCGGGCTATATGTCTGGGTAAGTTTCCCTGCGGAAATCGAAACCGGGCCAGAGAGCCTTCTTTTTCAAAAAGCGAAGGAAAAGGGTATGCTTTATGTGCCCGGGGAGTTTGCTTACGGCCCGGATGTGGAGCCTCTGCCCAAAAATCACATCCGTCTCAGTTTCGGCTCACCCACCACTGGGGAAATCAGGGAAGGGGTAAGGAGGCTTTCCCTGGCCCTGGATGAGGTCCCGAGCAAGAAAAAAGCAGGAAAAAAGGTGGCCGCAAGAAGAAGTTAATGAACTCTTGCGCCTTCCGGACACTCGCCTTTTCCTCATATCACAAGGAAATGAAATTTGCTTGACTTTTGCAAGAAAATGCTTATTATGTTTTGAAATGAGACCCAGGATTTTGCAGAAATATGTTACCGGAGAACTGCTCAAGGTCTTCGCCCTGGCGCTGGTGGTGGCCACCGGGGTGATGTTTCTGGGATCTTCCCTGCAGCAGATGCATCAGTTGAATTTGGGCCCCCGGCAACTCTTGCGCCTTTTGCCCTTCCTTTTCTCCCTGGTTATTCCGTACACCTTGCCGGTGGCTCTGCTTTTTGCCGTAACTTTAACCTACGGCCGGTTAGCCGCAGATAATGAAATTGTGGCTATGGAGGCCTCCGGGATTAATCTTTTCTGGATATTCCTGCCGACGATACTGGTGGGGCTGGTGGTATCCGCAGTAGCGGTTTATGTGAATCAGGGCTTTGTTCCGCAGGCGCATTATCGCGTGCGGGTTCTGGCCAAAGATGAACCGGAGATAATGGTAGAGAGCCTGCTTAACGAACATCTCATAACCGACCGCCCGGTGCGCTTCGGCTCTTTTCGCCTTTCCTTCGACAACTACGAGAATGGGCTATTGCACAAGGTTGTGCTGGTAGATGTTGCTCCTGAGGATGGCATCAGCAAGATTTTCTCCTCGGAAGAGGCCCAGGTCTTCATAGACCGGGAGAAAAATCTTTTGGAGATAGATTTGTACAAAGTAAGTTGGCAGGCCGTGCGAAAGGACTCTCAAGGCAAAGACGAGGTGCACTCGGGCTACGCCGGACAGTTGCCTTTTCAACAAAAGTTAGACATACTCAGCTTAAGCCGTGAAAAACCCAAATATTTAACCACCAGGGAACTTCTGCAGCGTTTGAAGGAAACCTCCTCCCCCAGCGAGCAGGCCCAGGCCGGACAGGTTGAAAGAGCCAGGATTTTGACCGAAGTGCATCACCGCTGGGCCCTGGGATTTTCCTGCCTGGTCTTTGTGCTGGTGGGAACTCCTCTGGGGATTATCAGCCGCTGGAAACATCCCCTGAGCGCCTTTGCCTTCAGTATGCTTCCTGTCCTGGTGATTTATTATCCTCTTACTATGGGCGGCCAGGCCCTGAGCGAAGAGGGCAAACTGCCGCCGGTAGTGGCTTTGTGGATGGGCAATATCCTTCTTTTCATCATCGGGGCGGTACTATTCTATGGGATTTTGCACCACGGGCTACCCGGCAAAGGTTTGTTTTCTGGATTGGCCAAGTCCTCAGGAAAAAGGCCGTGAGCGCCCCGGGCCAAATAAGACCGGAGCATATGCAAAAATGCCCTTTCGCATCTTAGACAACTATGTCACCCGCACCTTCCTTTACACCTATGTCATCTGTTTGGTCACGGTTATCGGTCTTTACATTATTGTGGACGCCTTCGCCACCATAGACGAGGTGATTGAGGCCTATGGACTCAAGGGACTGCTTCCTACACTGGCCCGCGTCTATATCCATAAACTTCCCCTGATATATTACCAGATAGGTTTCGTGATAACCGTGATGGCGGGAATGTTTACCGTTACTCGCCTCTCCAGATATAACGAAATATTGGCTATGAAGGCCGCCGGCGTAAGTGTGTATCGCATCCTCTGGCCCATTTTTGTCCTGGCCATCTGCATCACTGCGCTCATTTTTGTGGACCAGGAGATGCTCATACCGGCCTTAGCAGAGAAGATTGATGAAGCCCAACTCATGCTCAGGGGCAAAAAGAAAGATACCCTTACCAGCGTATTCAAGACCGATTCCTTCAGCAATATTTTCATAGCGGAGAAATTCATCGCCGAAGAATCCCGGATGGAAGGGGTAAGCATTGTGCATTTGTATCCGGATGGCTCTCAGAAGATTTATATCACCGCTGATTATGGCTTGTGGAAGGAGGATGAAAAAGGGAATAAGAAATGGTATCTGTATGACGGCCAGGAGTACCATTATAACCGCAAGCAGGAACGGATCCACGGCACGCCCTGGCCCCTTTCGCCGGAGAGCTATGTGATAAGGCTAAAGGACGAACCTGTAAACCCGGAGGACTTCCTCATTCAAAGCGACCTTGCACCCGAAGACCTTTTCAAAAAGGAGGTGCACCTGGCACTCCTTTCCACAGCCGAACTTCGCGCCCGTGCGGAGAAACTACCCAATGTCTCCTTTTTGAAGGCGCTGGTCTATGAACGCTATACCTTCCCCCTTACCAATTTAATCCTCTTGATGCTGGGGCTTCCGTTGGTGCTCCGGGAAGAGCATAAGAGTGCTTTTCTAAGCGCCGGGCTTTGTATCCTGCTTTGTGTGGCCTTTTATGGTATCTATTTTGCCTGCTCGCAACTCAGCCGTAAGGGCATGCTTTCCCATATTGAGGCCGCCTGGCTTCCGGTGTTACTTTTCGGCGCTTTAGGGCTTTATCTATTTGACGGCGTGAAGTCTTAAAATGTCAAGTCTGGCAGGAAGGGCTTCCTGTTTTTTCGAAATATTCTATGGTCTTTTTCAAGCCTTCTTTCAGGTCTATCCCGGGCTCAAACCCCAGTAGCCTCCTCGCCTTGGTGATGTCGGCATAGGAATGCGGAACATCCCCGGGCCGGGGCTCGCTATGTATGGACTTTAGATTGGTGCCGACAATCTCATTTATGAGACGAGCCAACTGATTTACCGTGGTTCGCTCCCCACAGGCTACATTAAACACTTCCCCACTTACTGAAGAACTGTGGATGGCCAGCCAATTCGCCAGAACTACATTTTCCACATAGGTAAAATCCCGGGACTGTTCTCCATCACCGTAAATGGTGGGCGGCCGGGCATTGAGCACGGCAGAGATGAATTTGGGGATAACCGCGGCATACTGGGCCTGGGGATTCTGCCGCGGCCCAAAAATATTGAAATACCTCAAGACTACCGTTTCCAGTCCGAAAAGTTCGCTCCAGACCCGCGCGTAGCACTCCCCGGCCAGTTTACTTACCCCGTAGGGGGAAATGGGGTCAAGGGGCAAGTCCTCAGTTCTGGGAAGTGGACCGGCGCTGCCATAGACAGAAGAACTGGAGGCATAGACGAACCGCTTCACTTTGGCCTTCTCGCTGGCCACCAGAAGATTGAGAGTTCCCTCCACATTGGCGCGATTTGAGGCCAAAGGCTC
>Ga0111219_1013_pt1 | contig 23255 bp, 20 predicted proteins | sample DeeMarSWOR152_54_FD_80368 | JGI IMG/M metagenome (GOLD analysis project Ga0111219, IMG submission 80368) | Planctomycetes bacterium DG_23
TCCGGCCAATACGGTAGTGGCCATTTTTGGTGATATAGACCTTTCCCGGGCAGAGGAAGCCGTGCGGGAAATATTGGGCGATTTTGCAGGCAAAGCCACACTCAGCCTTCCTAAAATTCCGCACGAGCCCCCACTTGCGGAAAATAAGCGCGTCGAGACTTCTACCCAAAAAGAGGAGGCCGTAGTCTTTATGGGCTTTCCCGGGATGTCTTTTGAGATGAGGGATGACCGCTATGTTATGGATGTCCTGGATGCCATTATCTCCGGTATAAATTATCCCGGTGGGTGGCTGCATAATGAACTGCGCGGCAAGGGGTTGGTTTATGTAGTTCACGCCTATAACTTCGTAGGCCTGGAGCCGGATGAGGTGGTCCGGGTAGTGGATAAGGCCATAGAGCGAATAAAGACCCAGGAGGTTAGTCTGGAGGAAATCCAGCGGGCCAAGGCGATGTGCATTACCAATTTCGTGATGGAGCACCAAAGGGCCCCGGATTGCGCTCGTGAGGCGGCCTTGAACGAGTTATACGGGCTTGGCTATGACTTTGGCGATGCTTATGTGAAGAATATATCGAAAGTTGGACCGGAAGACATCCGTCGCGTGGCCCAGAAATACCTCACCCATCGCCTGGTGGCGATAACACTACGTGAGGATATAGCGGAAGGGGAGTGAATTATGTACCGAAGACGCTCCATCGCAAAATACCTGGATGATGCGGCAAAGAGACTTCCGGCGCCGGGCGGGGGCAGCGTAGCGGCATTGGCCGGGGCGTTGGCGGCATCTATGGCCTCAATGGCGGCGAATTTCACTGTGGGAAACGAGCGCTTCCGTAGGGTCGAACCCAGGGTCAAAAGGCTCCTGGCCCAATCAGAGCGGGCGCGAAAGAGGCTGCTCGTTCTAATGGATGAAGATGTAGCAGCCTACAGCGCTTATTCAAAGGCCAGCCGTCTTCCCCGGCGCACCGCAGCCCAGAAGAAAGTTCGCGCAAGAGTGATGCAGAAGGCCACAAAAGGCGCCCTTCGGGTTCCCCTAAATGCGGTGAGGGTCTGTCTAAAGATTTTAGAGATTACGGAGCAACTTGTGGATGTAGCCAATCCCTATCTGATAAGCGATGTAGGCGTTTCGGCAGCGTTGGCCGAGGGCGCCCTTGACGCCGCATCTTTGAATGTGGAAGTAAATATACCTTACCTCAAGGATAAAGGTCTTGCTCAAGCGGCGGCCGAAGAGGTAAAAGAGGCCCGTAAGCAAGCCAAAGAACTCAGAAGAAAAGTCCTGAGCAAGGTTCGAAAAGCGATAAAAAAGTGAGCGAGTGGGAAATACCGGTAAGTGCTCTTTCTTGCGCAGGATGTGGTAAAGGGTTTTCTGCCGGTGAGGGACATTATTCTTTCCTTTACGAAGAGCCGAAAGGGTTTCGCCGGCTGGATTATTGCCAGACCTGCCGAGCCGGGGCGAAAGAGCCTTTTTTCTCTTTCTGGAAGACTACCAGAGCCGAAGAGGAAAAGAAACCACTGGTGGCCGACGATGTGCTGCTAAATTTTTTCCTGCGCCTCGTGGAGACCGAAGAGAAAAAGGATTTTCTTTATGTGCTGGCCTTAGCGCTTGAGAGAAGGCGAGTGCTCAAGCGCATCGGGCAGGGAAAGGAAATCCTGGAACTGGAGTTGGCTAAAGATAAACGGCGCTTTCAAATATCTATGCCCCAGTTAGGAGAGGAGGCGATTTCAACTCTTACGGAGGAAGTGGGCCGGCTTCTGGAAGGGAGTTTAACGGAATCTGAAGGTTCGCTCTGAAGGGTTCATCCTGAAGGGAGGTTAATGATGTTCAAACTGGCGGTATTTACTGATGAGGTAAGTCAGGATTTCCAGCACGCCGTGGAGGTGGCCCAGGAATATGAACTGGACGGGGTGGAAATCCGCAGCGTCTGGAAGAAGAAGCCCCAGGACCTCGATGAGACGGATATCGCCAAGATGAAGGAAGTATTAGCGAAGACGGACCTCTCCGTGTGCTGTATAGCCTCGCCATTTTTTAAATGTGATATAGATTCAGAGGAGGAATATAAAGAGCATCTGGAGATACTGCGAAGTTGCATTGCCCTGGGCCGCTCTTTCGGCTGTCGCATCATCCGCGGCTTTGCTTTCTGGCGTAAGGGTCATTACAAAGAGCGCTGGCAGGAGATAATAGATAAGTTTGCAGAGTCCCTGAAAATCCTGGAAGCCCAGGATGTAGTGTTAGGCATAGAAAACGAGCCGTCCACTTTCCTGGGCACCGCCGGCGCTGTCAAGCGCTTCATAGATGCACTGGCCTCTCCTTATGTCAAGGCCATCTGGGACCCGGCCAATAGCCTGAGCGAGCGTGAAGAGGCGGATAAAGAAGTTCCCTATCCCCACGGCTATGAGGTCATTAAAGGGGATATGGTGCATATGCACATCAAGGATAGCGCGGTAGTCCCGGAGGCCGGGAAGCGCCGCGCCGTAGCCGTGGGCGAAGGAGATATTGATTACCGGGGACAGTTCCGGGCGCTGAAAGAAGATGGCTACGAAGGTTTCGCCTCCCTTGAAACCCACTTTCGGCTGAAAAAGGCTTTGAGCCGGGACGAGGTGGACAAGCCCGGTGGGGAGGTATTTTCTCTGGATGCGGAGGGTGCTTCGCGCATCTGTCTGGAAAATATCAAGAAAATGCTCAAAGAAATCTGAGGCCTATCCTGGCATTCGCTTTTTATGCCCGCTTCTGACAATGCCGGTGTGAGCCCCTGTGTATGTTTTCGTGTGTTGCAAGGGCAATCAGAATGAATTCAAATTTCTGGAAGGCGGTTTCTTTAGCGGCGATTTTGTGCGGCCTGAGTTTTGGCTGCAAGGCGCCGGAGGTGGAAGAGCGCCCGGTGTATCAGGAACTTGCTGAGGCGCAACTGCTTGCCCGGCTTGCTCAAAGCCCGACAAATTTTAACACCCTTAAGGCCTCCGTTGATATGGAAGTCAGTTCTCCGGAGATGAAATCTCCCCGACGGCTGGATGGTCTTATAGCCCTGGAGCCTCCAGATAGAATCCGCCTTAAGGCCAAAGGCGCACTTATCCCTGACCCTTTTGATTTGGCCTCGGATGGCCAGACCTTCCTGGTGCATATAAAGATAGAAGATATAGACGATTGGTATGAGGGAAGCGTTGGCGAACTGGAGAGCGCCGAGGAGTTCGTGCTGAGACCGGACCGTCTGGCCGAGGCGTTTTTGATGGCCCCACTTGTGCCGGAAGAGGCAGAATTTGATACCACCCTGGAGATTTACCCCGATGCCTATATCGTCTCGGTAATTTATCCTGCTCACGATAGGACGGCAGTTCTCAAAAGGGTCACGGTGGAGCGAGTAAATCTCACGGTGAGTGAGCAGGTATTCTTTTATGAAGATGGCCAGGCAGCGCTCGTGGCATCCTACAGAGACTATATTGACATAGACGGTGCAGGGCTTCCCAAAGAAGTAAACCTCTTTTGGCCCGAAGAAGAATTCCGGCTCTCTTTGACACTCTCCCGCATAAAGATGGATGCTGAATTGCCAGAGGGCATCTTCACTCCCAGAATGCCAGAAAGTGCCCAGCCTATCAAAATAGGTGGAAATTGAAAAGCCGGGGGTATGAGCACTCCTCTCATACGAATGACCCTTCGGATGCTGAGCATCCTCCCTGGCCAGGCAGGCAGGATGCGAAGCACGAGTTTCGAGTGAGCGGTGACGAAAAAGAAGTGGCTAATTGGCGGCTCTGGCTGGCTGTAATGCTGCGGCAAGCGTCCTTTTTTGACTTTCTTTTAATTCTTTTCCTGCCCACATGTCTTGCCATGCCGATAGATTATGTATACATCCCGGGTCCGGAGCCCGGAGGTCGCTAAAATAAGCCCAGGCCTTGGCCCGACAGCCGCCGCAGTGATATTTATATTCGCATATCCTGCAGTGGCCCAGGCGCTCGTCTCTATCTCGCAATATCTTGAACACGGGCGAATTATGCCACAAATCTTGTAGGCTCTGGTGCCTCAAATTGCCCACCTCAATAGGCATAAATACGCAAGGGGTCACCGCGCCATTGGGCTGAAGAGCCATATAGACCCTTCCTGCGCCGCAGCCGCCGATGTATTTGGCCAAAATCTTGGCATTTAGCCCGGGCCCTACGCCGTAATGGCCGGTGGTCATAAGGCCGTCAAGCCCCCTTGCCAGACAGAGCCGCGCCAATTGCGGCGCAGAACTCACTATATTTATCTTGGCCCTGGTCAGATGCTTATGGAGAATCTCCAGCATCTCCTGGCGCATCTGGGGAGTCAAATCCAGGCGTGCTAAATCGCTGGCGCGACCGGTAGGGATGAAATTGAAGGCGAAGAAGGTATCCACGCCCAAATCCTCGGCAAAGAGAATAAGGTCTTCCAGTTCAGCAAAATTTAGTCTGGTTATGGTGGAGGCTATGCCCACCTTGAGACCACGATGGCGCTGGGTAAGGGCGGCCTTAATGCCGGCGACGGCCCGCTGCCAGAGACCAGTGCCCCCGCGAAAACGGTCGTGCTTTTCCGGATGGACGCTGTCCAGACTTACCTCCACATAACGCACATTTATATCTCGCATCCGCTTTGCCGCCTCTTTGGTAAGAAGAGAACCGTTGGTGGCGATGGAGATATTGAATTTCATAGCCCCGGCACGCTCTACCACCTCCCAGAAATCGCTCGACAGCATCGGCTCGCCGCCGGAGAAGGCCAGAAGCGGCACATAGTTTTTCTTGAAAATATCCAGCATGCGCAATTTTTCCTTTAAGGTAAGTTCGTCCGGAAGAGGTCTTCTGGCATCCTGATAACAATGCATACAATTGAGATTGCAGGCCTGGGTGAAGTTCCAGACCACAAGCAAGGGAGCGTAAAAGGTTTGCGGCTTGGTGAGGCCGAAGAGACCTATGGCCTTAGCGGTGTTAATGAGCCCGTGCGCCCGGGCGGGGTGGCGAAAAATTTCGTCCCTCAGTATGTCTCTTGAAGCCCCGGCTTTCCTGCGCAAAAAATCTGCAATGAAAAAAGGCAGGGCATATTTCACTCGCTTAAGAGGTCCCAGACTTGGTTCGTCGTAGTTTTCAAAGATTTCTTCTAAGAAAGTATGGCCCCGGTGATTTGCTGTGGTTATATGGCGAAGGAGAGTGCGGGTGGCGTAATGGGAAAGCACTTTTTCTATTTTTTGAGGCTCAGGCATCAGGCGAAAACATCCTTTCAAAAAGACCAACAAAAAAATACCGAAATTTTCCAAGGATGTCAACCCAAATTTCATTTGCGCCAGGTTGCCATTTTCTTTGCATTTTTGGGGATTTGCATATACTCTTTAATGGGTTGATTTGAGGTCCGCATGGCACGAGCGAATAATTACCAAAAGCGAAAAAGACAGACTATCCTTTTTTTGGCCCTGGCCGGGCTTTCTCTCCTTGCCGTATCTTTTGACCGCCGCGCTTTTCGCTTTTATGGCAGACCTTTGGTAAGTTCCGGTGAGAAGAGGTTATATCTGGCCTACACCCACAAATCACCCCTTCGTTCTCACCCGGGCTTTTTTCTGCTGGAGAGTCCGGACGGTAGGAACTGGACTCAAGAGCGCACCTTCACCGGAAGCCCTTCGGCTCTGGCCAGCGTAGGGGAAGAACTCTTCATATTTTTCCAGGACGGGTTCTATTGTGTATATGAAAGAGGAGGCAGCTGGCAAAGCCGAAGCGAATGGCCGTATGATTGGAAGGTAGAAGCCTGGGCAGAGGTTACAGGCGAGCCCTGGGCTTTTGGAATAGAAAAGGGAATTTATGTTCGTTCGGCTCGCTGGGATGGGAAAAACTGGCAGGAAAGTCCTCTTCGTCTCACTCTTGAAAGCAAAGGCAGAGGGATTTGCGCGACTTCGATAAGAGATGAGGCCTTTATCCTCGTACAGACAAAGGAGCCGGGAGGGAGGGCACAACGGTTTCTCTATGCCTTCTTTGACGGGCGGAAATGGCGGGTGTCAGGACACCTTCCGGCGGATGAAGTGCTTCACTTCGCCCTGGCCGGAAATGATAGTCTTTATCTTTTCTTCACCCGGCTTAGAGAAGGTGAAAAAGGGCCAATTTTAATGAGGCGAAGCTTTGCCTCCAATGGCTGGCTGGAAGCCGAAGAATTACGGCCGGTGAGTGCCCGGGGCGACTCCATCAAGAAATTTTCCAAAAGATTTGCTGCGCTATCCGCAGTTATCTTCAGAAATCGGCCTTTTATCTTTTATAGCACATTAGGTTCCATTCGAATTATCATAGGCGAAGGGAGCACCTGGCGAGAATCTTTAAAAATTGCGGGTCAAAGTGAAGAAGAGCGGATGCACAATTGGGCCTGGCTCATCTGCGTTTTGTCCCTTTTTGCGCTTTTTTCCACCAGCGCCTTTTCCCTCGTTATCTATAGGGACGAAAGAAATCTGGTCAGTCAAGAGTTGGAAGTCGCTGGGTGGCTGGAGCGTGCCGCAGCCGCGCTCCTCGACCTCATCATCCTCACATTTTTTGTTTTTTTTCTCTTCTTTATTGCGGGCAAGTGGCAAGAAGAGCGAGGAGCAATCTGGCTTTCATCTTTTTTAGGCGCGATCATTTTTGCGCATATTGCCTATGGCGCCTTCTTCGAGGGACGGTGGGGAAAAACCATTGGCAAGATGGCCTTAGGTATTCGGGTAGTGAAGGATACCGGCGAGGAACTTCGCTGGAAAGAGGCCTTAATGCGCAATCTTTTGAGATTGGTGGATATGCTATTTTTCTACGCCCTGGGCTCGCTGGTGATGGTTTTTACACGCAAGTTCCAGCGCCTGGGAGACTTGTTGGCCAGGACCATAGTGATAAAGGCCGGAAGTTGAAAAGACCTGGCTGAGGAAGGTTTAAAAAAACAAAAAAAATTGGCAAAAAATGCTTGACTTTTCCCGAACTTGATGTAAAATCATTATAAATTGGCTCGCTGGGAGCAATTTAAAGGCCAAATTGGGTAAAAACTTTAGGTTCTGAAATGAATGCCAGAGCGCGTCGTAAAAACGAGATAATTCTTCTAATCAGGCGTGTAGGGCGCACTACCCGCCCCATCATCGGCAATATCTTGAGTATAAGCCCGCCAACCGTCTCCAGTATCATCCGTGACCTGGTGAAGGAAAAATGGGTGGTGGCGGACGGATACAAGGAGTCGGTGGGGGGGCGTCGCGCCGCCCTCTTCAAACTCAATCCTAAACTCGCTTATTCCGTGGGGTTGGAGATGAGCCTTTCGACCATTGCCGGAGTTCTAATAGACCTCGAAGGCCGCATCTTTGCCCGTCATACCGCAACTACCGAAGTGGTAGATGACTGGCCGCGGATGCGCGACCATCTACTTTCCACCGTAGAGACTTTGCTTTCTGCGGCAAAGGGTGCTAAGGTGGCAGGCATTGGCCTGGGTATAAGCGGCATCCTTGATAGAGAGAACAAGGTCCTGAGTAAATTTCCCCAGTTTGAATCCTGGGTAAACCTGCCGGTGGGAAATCTCCTGCAAGAAGAGTTTGGTCTGAATGTCTTGCTGGAGAATAATGTCACCGCCGCGGCGCTTGCAGAACTGAAATACGGCCGGGGTCGAGAGGCAGATAATTTTCTCTATATGCATATGGGAAAGGCCATAGGCTTAGGCATTGTGATAAATGGAGAGGTCTACAAAGGGGCCACCGGGGCGGCTGGAGAACTGGGTCATATCATCATAGACCCCGATGGCCCCATTTGCTATTGCGGGAATTATGGATGTCTGGAAAGCGTGGCTTCACCGTTGGCCTTGGTGAAGCAGGCCATCGGGGCTATTGAAAAGGGGGTAGAATCCAAAATTACCTCTAAGGTCAAGGGCAAACTCTCCAAGGTAACCATTAGAGATATTTTTGAAGCCGCTGCAGAATCCGACCGTCTGGCCTCAAACATCGTGGAAAAGGCCGGCGAATATACGGGGCTTGCGGTAGCAAACCTGGCCAATCTTTTTAATCCCCAGATGTTTGTTCTGGCAGGTTTACTGGCTGAGGATGATGGCTTCCAACTGGAAACCGTTCGCCGCGTCTTCCGCTCCCGCGTGCTTCCTGCACTGCGGGATGTTTCGCACATTGAGGTTTCTGAACTCAGCGAACGACCCTGTCCTCTGGGGGCGGCTACCTTGGTTTATGAAGAAATGTTTGAAAGACTTAAAGGTCCTGAGGAGGCCTCTCAGGTTATGCCCGAAAGCGCAACCTTAAGACGAAGGGGAAATAAGAAGTGAAGGTGATAGTCTGCTCCTCCTACGAAGAACTAAGCAAAAAGGCTGCAGAAATCTTTGCCCAGCGCATTCTCCAAAAACCCAATATCATCCTGGGACTGGCCACCGGCGGTACTCCAGTGGGAACTTATAAGGAACTTATTCGCCTTCACAATGAGCACGGGCTGGACTTTTCCCAGGTCGTCACCTTCAATCTGGATGAGTATGTGGGTCTTGCCCCTTCTCATCCACAGAGTTACCGCTATTTTATGGATAAAAACCTCTTTGACGCAATCAACATAAAGAAGGAAAATACTCATATCCTGAGCGGCACCGCAGAAGATGTTGAGGCTGAGTGCGCCTCCTTTGAAGAGAAAATCGCCTCGGCCGGAGGCATAGACCTGCAGGTTTTGGGTATCGGCTCCAATGGCCACATCGCTTTTAATGAGCCGGGCACATCCCGCGACTGCCGCACGCATGTGGTGAACCTGGCTGAAAGCACTATACAGGATAATGCCCGCTTTTTTGATGACCCTTCGGAGATCCCTCGTCAGGCCTTAACCCTGGGTATAGGCACCATAATGGAGGCGAGGGAAATTATACTTTTAGCCTCAGGCCAGGGTAAGGCCCAGGCCATCGCCAGAAGCGTTGAAAGACCGATTACTCTTGCGGTGCCAGCAAGCGCCTTGCAAGTCCACCCAAATACTGTTTTTATCATAGACCAAGACGCGGCCAGCCAGCTTAAGCGAGAATATCCTCAGCACTCGCAGGATCTGGAAATGCCTTCCTATGCCACGAAAATTCAGCCTAAGGTATTATGAATATCTTGGAGAGATTCAAAAGCGAGGCCAAAAAGAATCCCCAAAAAATAGTCCTTCCCGAGGCCATAGACCCGAGGATGCTTACTGCAGCCGCAATTTCCTTTGATCAGGGCATCGCCTGGCCCACCCTTCTTGGTTCGCCTCAAGAGGTAAAAAGTGAAGCTCGCCGGCTTGACATTAGTGTTGAAGGGATAGAGATTATTGAGCCGGAGAAAAGCGCCAATCTCGACGAATATGTTGCTGAATATATGAGGGTAAGAAAAGTTAAAGAGAGGGTGGCCAGAAGGCTTTTGCGCCGAACGCTTTATTTTGCTGCTATGATGGTTAGAAAGGGGGATGCCGCCGGGATGGTCTCGGGCGTAACGAGCATTACCGCCGCAGTTATTAGGGCCGCAGGTTTGGTCATTGGCTTAAAAGAAGGTATAAGTATTCCTTCAAGTTTTTTTATTATGGTGCTTCCTGATAAGGATTACGGCGAAGATGGGACGCTGGTATTCGCTGATTGCGCTGTCAACCAGAACCCAAGTGCTGAGCAGTTATCAGAGATTGCTTTCACGACTGCCCAGAGCGCCGAGAGACTTCTTGGATGGGAGCCTCGGCTGGCCATGCTTTCTTATTCCACCAAGGGAAGCGCAGCCGGCCCCCTTCCCGATAAGATGGTCAAGGCTACGGAGATAATAAGACAAATTTCACCCCATCTTGCCGTGGACGGCGAGTTGCAGGCGGATGCGGCCTTAGTGAGCGAAGTTGCAGCAAGGAAGGTTAAGGGGGAAAGTCCGGTGGCCGGCAGGGCTAATGTGCTCATCTTTCCTGACCTAAATGCGGCAAACATCGCCTATAAACTCACCCAGTATCTGGCCGGCGCTAAGGCCTATGGGCCAATTCTTCAAGGCCTCAGGCGGCCGGTTAACGACCTCTCCCGGAGCGCATCAGTAGAGGACATCATCGGGGTTATAGCCATAACCGTGGTTCAAGCCCAGGCAAAAGAGGTTTGAGGTGAAAATCTTGGTAATAAATTGCGGCAGTTCCTCCATAAAGTATGAACTCTTTGCGATGGAGGGAGAAAAGGTGCTGGCCCGGGGGTTTCTGGAGAAGATAGGGGAGGAGGGGTCTTTACTTTCCCATCACTCTCAGGGCGAAGTCCTCAGGATAAAAAGGGATATCCCCAGCCACGAAGATGGCCTTGAACTTGTCGTCCAGGTTCTGATGGATAAAGAAAAGGGCGTGGTGAAAGATGCCTCGGATGTATTCGCCGTGGGTCATCGGGTAGTTCAGGGCGGAGAGAAATTTATTGAGCCTACACTCATTGATGATGAGGTAATAGAGGCCATTCGTCAGTATCAGGGACTCGCCCCATTGCATAATCCGTTTAATCTGGCAGGCATAATGGCTATGAGGAGGTTACTTCCCGAGGTTCCTCAAGTGGCCGTTTTTGACACCGCCTTTCACCACACCATGCCTGAGGCCGCTTACCTCTACGCCATCCCTATGAAATATTACCGGAAATACGGCCTCAAGAGATACGGCTTTCACGGCACAAGTCATCGCTATGTGGCAGAAAAGGCCGCCGAGATATCAAACTTACCCCTTTCCGAACTCAATCTAATCACCTGTCATCTGGGAAACGGCTGCAGTATGACGGCCATCCGCCAGGGCAAGGTTGTGGATACCAGTATGGGCTTTACGCCTCTTGAGGGCCTGATAATGGGCACTCGGTGTGGGGATATAGATGCCGCCGCGGCTATTTTCTTGGCTGAAAAGGAGAAATTGTCTTTTCAGGAGATTGGAAATCTGCTTAATAAAGAGAGCGGGCTATTGGGTTTATCCGGGCTGAGTAATGATGTGCGGGTCCTGGAAAAGGCGGCAAGAGAAGGCAACTCTAAAGCAGCGCTTGCCCTGGAGGTCTTCGCCTACCGGGTGAGGAAATATATCGGGGCATATCTGGCGGTCTTGGGCCGGGTTGATGCTATAATCTTCACCGCTGGTATCGGGAAAAATTCCCCATCTATGCGCTCAGCTATTCTTAAGGGGATTTCTCCCTTGGGCATCTCCCTCGACGAGGCCAGAAACCAAAATCCAGAAAAAACGCAGGGCATAATCACCACCGAGGATTCGCCCATAAAGGTCTTGGTTATAAGGACGCATGAAGAGGCCCTCATCGCCCGGGATACACTGCAGGTGGTGAAAAAAAGCCTCTTTGACTCAGGACGGGCGAAGTAAAGGATAATGCGTTTTGCATTGCGGCTTGCTTTTACATCTGTGGAGGCAAGGGGAATATGCAGGTTTATGTCTTTGAAGACGAAGGAGCGAGCCGGCTCTATCCTTTGACTCTCACCAGACCCGTCTTTGAACTGAAATGCGGGGCCACTTCACTTCTGGAGAAGATAAAAAGAAGTCTTCCTCATGCTGAAATCCACCTATACATCCGCGATTATCTGGCCCCGGTCTTTAAGAATAAACTGGCCCTTCCCGTAAATGATTTGAGCAAAATCGGAAATGGAGACGCCTTATTCATAAACGGCCGCTGGCTTGTAGGTAAGGAAGAAATCAACTCTGAAGGCCCGGAGGAGGTGGCTATGTCCCCCAATCAGGAAATAGTCTACGCCCGGGTAAAAGGTGAAACCCTTGGGCGCCTCTGGCGCCCCGCCGAAGGCGGGCAAGCCCTGGAAGCCCTTAAAGGTCAGGATTTGCCGCAGATTCTGGAAAGCCTCAAGTCCACCCTCAAAGGCCGCCAAATTGACGCTCGGATGGTGCGTTATCCCTGGGACCTCATTAAGCATAATTCCCAGGTGCTCACCGAGGATTTTGCGGCCAGCACCAAAAAGGGCGCCGGCGCCGAAATCCCGCATCACTTGGCCATCCTCGGCCCCAAAGAAAATCTCTACATCGCCCCCACTGCCAAGATATTCCCCTTTGTCCTTCTTGATGCCACCCAGGGACCTATCTACATCGACGAAGAAGTCTCCATCGCATCTCATACCTCGGTCGAGGGCCCGGCCTATATCGGCCCAGGGACTAAGATAGTCGGGGCAAAGATAAGGCCGGGATGCTCCATAGGGCCGGTCTGTCGCCTGGGTGGCGAACTTGACCAGACAATTATCCACGGGCTTTCAAATAAATACCATCTTGGCTTCATCGGCCATAGTTATCTGGGCGAGTGGATAAATCTCGGGGCGCTCACTACCAATAGCGACTTGAAAAATGATTATTCGACCGTTGAGGTATGGTTAAACGGCCGGCTTGTGAATACCGGTGAACTTAAGGTTGGCTCGTTTATAGGCGACCATACGAAACTGGGCATCGGCACTTTACTCAATACCGGGACCTCGGTCGGCGTTTGCTGCAATATCCTGCCTCATGGGGAACTCTTGCCCAAGTTCTTCCCTTCCTTCACCTGGTTCTTCCGCAATAAATTCAGCCGGGGGATGGGGTTGGAAAATATGCTCAAAACGGCGAGAGTAGTGATGGCCCGAAGAGATGTGGAACTTACGCCAGAGGAAATTGCTGTGCTTCAAAAGGTTTACGGGTTAACCGAGGAGGAACGGGAAAAGGCCTTAAAAAGGCGTGGGAGGTAACTCCTTCGCCGCAGTAAAGGCCGCAAGTGGGTTTGTCCCAAGGAGGCATCAAGGAGAAATTTATGAACCGGTGGAAACTTTTTCAATGGATGGTGCCGCTGGTTCTATTTTTTGTAGGATTTTCGTTTTTTCTTTTACAGGCGGCTGATGTAGAGCAACAAACGATAACCATTGAACCGGAGGTGAGGTACCAGACCATTCTTGGATGGGGGGCGACCACTACGAGCATAGAAATACCCGAGATGTTGAGGAGTCAGATTCTGGACGAATTAGTAAACGACCTGGGGCTTACGCGCCTGCGTCTCGAACCACCCGGCGGCAATTCCAGCGACCATCGTCGCTGGGAGTGGCATAATGACAATGGTGACCCTGAAAATATAAACTGGTCCGCCTTTAATACCGAAGTGCTGGATAAAAAGGTCTCTTTCTGGGTGAAGCCCTTCAAGGAGCGGGTGGAGGCAAACGGCGACCCTTTCAATCTTTACATCAGCCCGTCCTTTTTTGATGGCGGTAGCACTGGTTCGGCCCCGGCCTGGCTCTTTGAGAGTCCCGGTGAATACGCAGAGTTCGCCATCTCCCTCATCCTTTATCTTAAGAACAAGCACAATATCACCGCCAACTACTACTCCATCCTCAATGAGGCCGGTAACAATAACTCCTTCACACCCGAAGTGGTAAGCAGGATGATTAAGGCCCTGGGGCCCCGCCTGGAGGAGCTTGGACTACCCACCCGCATCGAGTTCCCCGAGTGTATGAACGCTAATGAATCCTGGCGCTATATCCAGGCCGTGCAGGGAGACGCTGAACTCTGGAAGTATGTTGGCCTAATCAGTTATCACCTCTACGGTAGCAATAGCGCCCGACCTCAAATCTACGAGTTTGCAAAGGCGAAGGGAATTCCCACCGCCCAGACCGAGAAAATGAGCACTACTATTGATGACTTTTACGCCGACCTGAGGGTCGGCGGTGTCTCATTCTGGGAGCATTATACCCTGGCTTACTATGGCCATAGGGGAGGCAGCGGCCATTACCTGAGCGCCAACTACAATATGACCTCATTCAGTCGCTATCAGGAATACTGGAGTTTCCGGCAGATAATGCACTACGTGCGTCCCGGCGCCGTACGGGTGGAGGTGATAAAGGATAGTGGTTTTGTGCGCCCGTTGGCCTTTGTGCAGGAGGGCAAAGTTACCGTGGTGCTGGTCAACCGCTATACGCCCTTTTTTGGCGACTATATGGTCACCGTCAAGAACTTACCCCCGGGAAGATATGCAGTCTGCCGGACTATTGCCCACAGTCGTTTCCGCGAGGGCCCCTATGAGGAACTCGGCATCCAGACCGTCGGGGAGGATAAAACGCTCGTGGTCGAGGTCCCCAAGGAGTCCGTGCTTACCATCTATCCCTATCCTGGCGAAAACCAGCCTCCCACAGTTACCGACTGGCGAGCCACTCCCAATTATCTGACCGTGTCTCAAGAGAAAATTACTCTTTCTGCCTCTGCCACAGACCCGGAACTGGACGCTATTTCCTTCTTATGGTTGGTGGAAGAGAAACCGGAGGCAGCCAATGTAGTGCTCATCACCCCCGATGCCCCACAAACCGAAGTGAAAGGCCTCACCGCTCCTGGTGACTACATTTTTTCTGTGGCCGTAAGCGATGGCACCCATCGTGTAGTGCGCAGGGTGGGACTTACTGTCTTCCCCGGGAACCAGCCTCCGATGTCTTTGGATATACATAATCGCATCCCGGTAGTGGTGACCCTTCCCCAGAGTACGACCATACTGCGCGGTGCAGCCCACGACCTTGAAGATGACCCGCTGCAGTATCGCTGGAGCGTCTTGAGCCAGCCAAAAGGTTCCAAGGTCGAACTTGAAACCCCTGACCAGCCCGGGTGCAAGTTGTCAAATATCACCGTGCCCGGAGACTATATCTTTCAATTGGAAGTCAGAGACCCCACCCATACGGTTCCGAAGGTTCTGAAGATAACCGTTTACCCGCCTAATAAAGCCCCGGTGATTGAAACCGCAATCGCGACGCCTGCGCAAATTACCCTTCCAGAGACGAAAACCTTGCTTTCAGCTAAAACCAGTGACCCGGACGGCGATACCATCACCCACTGGTGGTCGGTTAAAGAGTCTCCCGCTGGAAGTAATCCGGTATTTGACAAACAGGGTGCTCGTGAAACCAGCGTGAGCGGCCTCACTGTGCCCGGAGACTACATCTTTGCCTTGAGCGCCATCGACCGCACAAAATCCGCAAAGAAAGATGTTGCGGTCACGGTGACCGCTGGAGGGGTAGGATAGAAGCGTTATCTGGAGCGAACGACTGCTTAAATTGCCAATTCGTCGCCACGGGAGTGGCGACGCTACAGGCCATAGACTCACGGTTTGGATGCCAAAACCTGCCTTGCCCAATTCTTGATTTGCGTGTTGAGGCTATACGCTCTTTTTTTCGTTTTGGCCTCAGTTATTATGCGTATTGCCGGCTCGGTGCCGGATGCGCGGATATGGGCCCACTCGTCTTTCCAGTCTATGCGCAGGCCGTTGCTCAAGTCGAGGGTTTCCCCTTCAGACTTCTTTTTCAAGAATGAAATTATTTTTCCAGCCTCGGTGGTGGAGCATTTCATCTTGGTCTTGAGTATAAAGTAAAGAGGAATCCGGCGGGCAAGTTCTGAAATGGCCTTGCCGCTTTCGGCCAAATATTCCAGGATAAGGGCTATGGCCACCAGACCATCGCGGGCATAGTGCACTCTGGGGTAAATAACGCCGCCATTTCCCTCGCCACCTATCACCGCGCCCACTTCTTTCATCCGTTCCACCACATTAAGTTCCCCCACCGGCGCGCGAAAAGCGCGAGCGCCCAGGTTCCTGGCCACCTCTTCCGTCATTCGGGAACTTGACATATTCATCACCACCGGCCCCGGGCGCTTTCTCAATATGTGTGCCGCAGCCAGGGCCAGAGTGTATTCTTCACCTAAAGGCCTTCCTTTTTCCGAGATGATGGCCACCCGGTCGCCGTCCGCATCCAGGGCAAAACCCACATCGCACCCTTTATCTTTAACCAATCTGGAGATGTCACCTAAATTTTCTGCCACCGGCTCCGGGTCGTGCGGGAGGATGCCCGTAGGCTCGCAATAAAGGGCGCAGGCTTGAGTGCCCAGTTCTTCAAGAAGGGCAAGTGCCGAAATTGCCCCGGCACTATTGCAGCTATCAAGCGCCACCCGAAAACTTGATTTTGAAATGGCTTTTTTATCCACCACCTTAAGCACCTTGCTTATGTGGCGTTTATTGGCTCTCCTATACTGCTTCACCTCCTTCACTTCATCCCACCGGGCGTGCAGAAAATCCTCTTTATTGTAGATGGAAACAAGTTCTTGTAGTTCCTGGGCATTAAGGTAAATCCCCTCGGGAGTAAAGAATTTCAAGGCATTCCACTGGGCCGGGTTGTGGCTACCGGTTATGGCCAGACCCCCTCGGGCCTTAAGTTCTTTAGTCATAAGCGCAAGCGTAGGGGTGGCAGCGACCCCCAAATCAATGACCTCACAGCCGGTGGAAAGAAGGCCGGCGAGGCAAGCGGATTTCAGAAAGTCCCCGGATTTGCGCGGGTCACGCGCCAGGATGATTTTTCCGCCTTCAGCATAAGTGCCGAAGGCCTGAGCGAAGCGAAGCGCCACTTCTACCGTGAGACTCTCGCCGGCAATTCCCCTCACCCCGGAGACGCTTATCACCAATCCGACCGGCTTCTTCTCGGCTTTAATTTTTCCGGGCATCGTAAACCACCTCGCCCTTGATTAGGGTCATCTGCACCTCGCCCGCTTCATTCATAAGCACAATATCCGCATCTTTTCCCAGTTCAATGGAGCCTATCTTCTGGTCCAGTTTGAGGATTCTTGCCGGCGTGGTAGACGCCATAAAGGCGGCATCTACGAGGCTGGCGCCGACGAAGTCCTGGATGTTTTTCACCGCTTTATCCATGGTGAGGATGCTTCCAGCAATCTGACCGGTGGAGAGTCTCGGCGCGCCTTCTTTTACCTCCACCCGCCGCCTGATGCTGCTGGAAAGAAATACTTTCTGGTCTATTCCTGCGCCGCGCACGGCATCGGTTATGAGCGCAATCTTCTCCCGCCCCTTGAGCGCAAATGCCAGCCTCAAAGTTGCCGGATGTAAATGCACGCCATCGGCGATTATCTGCACGCTCACTTCCGGCGCATCGAAGATAGCGCCGATGACGCCGGGCTCTCGGTGGTAAAAGGGGCGCATAGCATTAAAGAGGTGCGTGACATGGGAGGCGCCGAGAGCGATGGCCCTTTGGGCCTCTTCGTAGGTGGCGTCAGTGTGGCCGAGAGAAATGATGACGCCGGCTTGAAGTAATTCCGGGAATAATTCAAGCGCTCCGGGGAGTTCCGGGGCCAGGGTGAAAATCCTTAAATTGCCGGCACATTCGGTGAGTATTTCGTCAAGTTTTGCTCGGGAAGGTGGCTCTAAGCGCTCCGTGGGAATGGCTCCTCTTCTCTCCTCGCTCACGAAAGGCGTCTCCAGATGAATGCCCAGTATATTTGCCCCTCCAGTAGGCCTTTGCATAACCCGATTTATGCGCTGGACAATGGAAGGGGTGTAATGGGTGGTGGCCACGAAGGAGGTGGTCCCGAAGCGCACCAGGCCGCGGCACATCTCCACCAGGGCCTCATCCTCTTCCTCCCAAACATCACGGCCCATCGTGCCCTGGATATGAACGTCGATGAAGCCGGGAAGGGCCATGAGCCCCTGGGCGTCAATCTCTTTAGCGCCGGTCGGCTTTTCCGCCGCCTTGCGGATGGTGCTTATCTTTTCCCCTTCTACGAGGATAGAGGTTTCGGGAAGTATCCCTGTGGGTGTGACCACCGAAGCCCCTCTGATGAGCGTAGTCTGGCCCATAGAACTGCCTTTCTCTCCAACATATATCACTATATTCTATTTTAAATTTGATGAACAGGCAATAAAAATGTCTCTGGTGAAGAGGCGCTTTTTTCACGAATTGCTTGAAATTGTTGCTTCTTTATGTATAATACAAAATTCAAAAGTAAGAGAATCTGATTCTGTGGCGGGGGGGAAAGGCTGATGAAGAAAAGATATCTGCTTGCTCCGGGGCCAACGCCCGTGCCTGAAGAGGTACTTCTGGCTATGGCCCGGCCCATCTTCCATCACCGCACCGATGAATTTAGAACGCTTTTCAAGCGGATTACCCAAGGTCTGCAATATGTCATTCAGACCAGCGCCGCCGTTTTCACCCAGGTCTCTTCAGGCTCCGGCGCTATGGAGGCCGCAGTGGTCAATGTCCTCTCCCCCGGCGACAAGGCCATCGTGGTGGACGGAGGTTATTTCGGGGCGAGATTCGCCGAAATCGCCCGGGCCTACGGTGCCGAAGTAGTGCTCATTACTATTCCCTGGGGCGAGGCGGTGGATGCCGATGCAGTTCACCAGGCCCTCAAAGAGAACCCGGAAGCCAAAGCCGTTTACACCACCTTTTGCGAAACCTCCACCGGCGTGGTGCACGATGTTAAAGCGCTGGGCGAAGTGGTGCGAGAAACGGATGCGCTTCTCGTCATAGATGCTATTAGCGGCCTGGGGACTGTGGAACTAAGACCAGACGATTGGGGTATTGACATCGTGGTGGCCGGCTCCCAGAAGGCCCTGATGATACCGCCGGGACTCGCTTTTCTCTCGGTGAGCGATAAGGCCTGGAAGGTAATTGAAGCCAATAAATCACATCGGTATTATTTTGATTTGCTGGAGGCAAAGGAAAGACTCAAATCCTGGGATAGCCGCTTTACGCCGGCCTTAAGTTTGGTGGCGGCCCTGGATAGGTCGCTTGGACTCATCAAGGAAGAGGGCATAGAGAATGTTTGGGCAAGGCACGGGATGCTGGGCCGGGCCTGCCGGGCTGGCGCCCAGGCGCTGGGACTTGAACTTTTTGCCAGGCGACCGGCGGACGGCCTCACCGCAGTTTGTATGCCGGAAGGCATAGATGCTTACGAGGTTTATAAGCGCCTTCTGGAAGAGTATGGCGTAACTGTGGGCACAGGCCACACCAGAATAAGAAATCGAGTGATTAGGCTCGCCCATCTGGGCTATGCCGGAAGATTTGATGTGATTCTGGGTCTTGCGGCCCTGGAAATGGTGCTAAAAGAGATGGGCGCGGACATAGAGAGAGGCAAAGGAGTAGCCGCAGCAGAGGAGATTTTTGCTGGGGCCAGAGATAATCGTGACAGATGACGAAATAATTTGGCCTCGATTGAGGAAGAAGTGGTTCTTGGCGCGTACGATTATTGAAGTAATAGCGTTTTGTGTAATCACGGGAATATATTTTTGGTATCTAAAATACATCAAAGGCGTTGCGTTGGCAGAAGCAATGTCATTTGGCTCGGGAACTGCTTTGATACTTTTGGGCTACCTGGTCTATTGTGCCGGGCTATACGCTTTAGGAAATAGAGTGGCCTCATCTGGAGGTGCGCACATTCGAAAGGAATTATCTGAGAAGCTGCTCCGCCAGGGAATGAACGAAAATATACTGAGGGGATCTACATTTGTCGGAGCAACATTCCCAGGTCGCTGGAAATGGGCGCGAATTTTGGATACAGACGATGATATAGGGTTTCTGCGGCTTAAAGATGAGTTTCTGAGCTATGTTGGTGATGGGGGAAATTTCGAGATTGAGAAAGATAGACTACTGTCTCTTAATAGGAAAATGAATAAGCTATTCTTTATCTACGCTCTCAAATGGATCGTAGTTAAATTCCGTTCAGAGGAAGGCGAGGGGCGTGAAGTCCTTTTCTGCTCAAGAGAGGGGAAATCCATTTTACAATGCAGGAAGAATACAAACTTACTTTTTGATAAACTTGTCAAATGGTCAAGTTCTTCTGAGCAATATGGTTAGAGATGCTTATTTTGAGGTGAGATGGGCAAAACTCACAGGAGGATCTTATTATTGCGGCCGTTTTTTGTTTGAAGTCGTAGGACTGGGTCGTCGTCCGTACGGACCATTCTGCCTTGGCCGCCGTAGGCGGCACCCAGCCCTTGCCGGACGGCTTCGGCGGGCTCAGGGACGAGCCCGCCTACGGCATCGAATGACGAGTGACCAGTGACGAATGACGCCTTAGGGAAAGGAGAAAGAATGCCAAAAATCCATATACTTGATGTGACCAATCGGGATGGGGTGCAGACCTCGCGTTTGGGACTGGCCAAACTCCAGAAGACCCTCATCAATCTCATGCTCAACGATATGGGCATCTTTCAGAGCGAGTTCGGCTTCCCCTTCACCGGTCACGAGGTAAATTATCTTAACGCCAACATAAAACTTGCTGAGAAGGGCGCGCTTTCGCCCATCCGCCTCTCCGGCTGGTGCACGGTGAGGATGAGTGAACTGGAAAGTGCCTTCCAGAATGTGCCCGGGCTTAAACATATCAACATCTCCATTTCCACTTCAGACCAGATGATAAAGGGCAAGTTCCAGGGCCGAAAAACCAAAGAAGACATAATCCAGATGATGATAGATGCTCTGGACTATGTGAAGTCAAAAAAAGTTGAAAGTGTGGGGGTAAATGCCGAGGATGCCTCGCGCACCGATATGGACTACTTGGTGAGATTCTGTAAAGAGGCCGCTGGCCACGGCGCCGACCGCGTACGCTACTGCGATACCCTGGGCCGCGACGACCCCCTTACCATTTACGAACGGGTGAAGCACCTGGCCCAGGAGGTGGGCCTCGGTATGGAACTTCACTGTCACAACGACCTGGGAATGGCGGTGGCCTGCTCGGTGTCCGGAGCCCGGGCCGCGGTGGACGCCGGAGTTGATGGCTACATAAATACCTGTGTCAATGGTATGGGCGAAAGGGCGGGAAATGCAGACCTGGTCTCGGTGGTTCTGGCCTTAAAGAAGGCCAGCGGCTTCGTAGAGGCAAATCTTCTGGATGCGCGGGTGGACCTCTCCCAGGCCTGGAGGCTGGCCAAATACGCCTCTTATGCCTTTGGCGTGCCCATACCCATAAATCAGCCGGCGGTGGGAGAGAATGCCTTTGCCCATGAATCCGGCATACATGTTGATGGGGCGCTGAAAGACTATCGCAACTATGAACTCTATCATTTTGAGGAACTGGGCCGGGGCGAGCCGGAGGTGATAGAGACCGGCCGACGCATCACCATCGGCGAATATTCGGGCATTCGGGGATTTCGCAACATATATGATAAATTGGAGATTGCCTTCAAGGACGATGCGGAAGCGGCCCGGATACTGGAACTGGTGCGCTATGCCAATGTGCATACTCAGAAGCCTCTGGTGGTAGAGGAACTGCGCTTCATCGCCCGTCATCCGCAGGAAGCGAAACTCTTAATGAGCGTAACGCCGTAGATTGGTCATCCGTCACTGGTCACTCGTCATTTGAGTGATGCGAAAGGAGTGATATAATATGGTACGCAAGATAATTTGCCTTTTGCTGGTGGGCGTTCTCGCCGGCTGTGCCGGGCTCTCGCTGGCCAGATACCAGGAGATAGAGAAGGGGATGACCCGGGAGGAGGTAAAGGGTATCCTGGGCGAGCCCTGGGTAGAGGCGCCCAAGATTTATGTTTATCAGGGCCAGGGCCTCGAGACCGCCACCATCTTCTTCGACGAAGAGGGCAGGGTGGTGAAAAAGAAATGGGATGAGGGAGTCTATGAGGAGTATCCAGCCACTGGCCCGGGTTACTGAGAAAAAGGAGAGTCAAGGTGTCCCGCATAGCCGTAATCTATCATTCGGAGACTGGCAATACCAGGAGAATGGCCGAACTTATTCTGGATGGTGCCCGCAGCATTGAAGGGACCGAGGCGGAGATGTTCTCCGTGGAAGATTTGGACAGCGACTATATTGACAGTGCGGATGCGGTGATTTTAGGTTGCCCTACTTATGAAGGTTCGTTATCCTGGCAGATGAAAAGGTTTCTGGATAGTCCGGGCGTGAAACTGGCCGGCAAACTCGGCGCGGCTTTTGCCTCGCAGAACTGGCCCGGAGGCGGCGGCGCCGATTTTACCGAGATGACACTTATTGCCGGGATGCTGGTGCACGGAATGCTCATTTATTCCGGGGGCATTACTCAAGGTGAGCCTTACTTACATTTCGGGGCGGTATCGGCGCGTTCTCCGGAAGGAATCTATGCCCAGCGCTGCCTCAAATTGGGTCAGAATATCGCCAGTAAGGCCAGGGAAATCTTTGGTGAGTGAAGGCCCTAAACGAAAGGGGAGGTGAGATGGGCAAGTTGGCAAATCGTGGATTGGTGGCGGTCGTTCTTTTTTCTTTCATTTTTGCTACCTCTGGCTGCGGGACGATTCTCTATCCGGAGCGACACTTCTCACCGGGCTCAGGCAAGCCCGACCTGAAGGTCATAGGTATGGACTGCCTCTGGCTCCTGGTGGGAGTCATACCCGGCTTGGTCGCTCTTCTGGTGGATTTAGGTACCGGGGCCATCTTCTTGCCTCAAAGCGAAGTGAGTCTCTCGCCCGGTGAGACGGTTCGGATAAATATTCCCGGCCCGGCCCCGGCGGACTGCGAAGTGACCGTCCGCCTTTACTCGCCAGAGGGCGAAGAACTCGTCCCGGGCGTTCAGGCACAGGCTACTCAGGGCAAAGAACTGGACGCGCCGCTTTCGCTTACCATCCCTTCCGGACGGGAAACCAGCGGCGCCAGGCTGGTCCTGGCCGTGGATGGACGCGAGCAGGCCTCCTGGACCCTCTGCCACCAGTAAATTCGCCCACTTTTGGCAACTCGTCACCGGTCGTTGCTTAGCCCCGTCGTAGTCGGGGTCGTCCCTGACCCCGACTCGGCTGGCTGCCGCCTTCGGTCCTTATGGGCCGCCCGTATGGTGCGGCGGCCGAGGTCCGGTACGCACGGACGACGAGTCAACCTACGGCGAGTGACGAATGACAAGTGACGAATGACCCTTCGCATGCTCAGCATCCTTCCCTCGAGCCCGAGTCTCGGGACGAAGGGCAGGATGCGAAGCACGAATTCCGGATGACAAAATACGGCCGCAATCCACCGCGAGATAATTAAAAATAGGGAGTCGGGAATGAAGTTTAAGAAAATATTCCTCTGGGTGGGCATCGTGGTAGTGGTGCTAATAGTCGCTTCACTATTAGGTAGAAATCTGCTCATAAAACGAGGCCTCCAGTCCGGGGTGAAAAAGTCCTTAGGGACGGAGTTGGAGATAGCCAAGATAAATGTGGGGCTATTTCGCAGTGACATTCGGGTGGAGGGCCTAACGGTCTACAACCCGGAAGGATTTGAAGGGGAATTGGCGGCCTTGCCTCTCATATTCGTGGACTACGAACTGGGCCCGATGTTCAAGGACAGGATACACCTGAGCGAGGTGGAAGTCAATATCAACGAGATAGCCATGGTCAAGAACAAAAATGGCGAGATTAATCTATTGCGGCTTAAGCCCATATCCGATGAAAGGGATGAGGAAAAGGCCCCGGCAGAGGAGAAGCCTAAGAAAGAATGGGAAATGCAGATTGATCGCCTCCTCCTCACCATTGACCATATCAAATTCGTGGATTATTCCGCAGGAGGCGAGCCCAAGGTGCTTGAGATACCCGTCGGCATCGACCACGAAGAATTCAGGGATTTGGATAGTA
>Ga0111219_1012_pt1 | contig 23050 bp, 16 predicted proteins | sample DeeMarSWOR152_54_FD_80368 | JGI IMG/M metagenome (GOLD analysis project Ga0111219, IMG submission 80368) | Planctomycetes bacterium DG_23
GAATAGGCAAGGTCAACGGTTACGGAGTCCCACTGACGACCCACGCCCAGGGTGATGCCGTGGCGGTCGGCTCCGGGGATAGAGGGGTCGAAGGTGCTTTCAGGCACGGGAGATTCGTAGTAGAAATATCCGGCGCGCAGTTGGGTGTGGTCATTCAATTTGTATTCCATCCCTACGGCGAGGCTCAAGACATCCCTCCATCTGCGCCACACCGGATTATCCGCTTCCAGTATAAAGTTGGTGTTGTCAAACTTCACGGCCATCTTTTCAAATCTTGACCAGTTGGTCCACTGGAGGTCGGCCTCAAGGCTCAGGCGGTCATTGACCTTATAGGCGTAGCCCAGGACGGCCATCTCGGGCAGGGTAAGATCGCTGGCCAGGTGGGTATGAAAAGAGGAACCCCCGAATATGCCAGCCACAGGCCCGGTGATGTTCCTGAGGTCAATATGGCCGTGAAAATCCAGGTGGGTCTTGCTTCTGAAACTGAGGCCGATACTGTGTTTTTCATTCAATTTAGCCAGAAGGCCGACATTAAAGCCCCAGCCGTCACCGTGGACTTTGATTTTGCTGGAGCCGTCGGGCGTGGTAAGATATATGGGGTTGCCGGAGAGAATGAAGTTGGTAAGGGCCCAGTTGTTCTGTCTTTCCAGTGTGGAACAAGATGTGTAGTAATCGAGGCCCAGGCCCACTGAAAGCGAGTCATTGATTTTGAAGGCCACAGCGGGATTGATATTGACGAGACTCATTTCAGAGGCAGTGGCCACATATCTGGCAAATCCGGTTCTGCTCCATTCGGTCTTGAGGCCGTAAGGTGCGGTTATTCCTAAGCCTACGGCCATTTTTTCCATACCGCCCAAGTCACTGGAAATGAAAAAGTTGGGCGTATAGAGGATTTCTTCCTCCATGTGTTCCTTAAAGCCCGCAGGCCCGTGATATTCAGTGGAAGGGAAGTGAAGAGTAAGCCCCAGGGAGAGCTGAGTGCCATCGAGTTCGGTCAAACCTGCGGGATTGAACTGAATGGTAGATGGGTCTTGCGGCCGAGCCACCACCGCATTGGCCTGACCCAAAGCCCGGGCACCATAGACTGGATTATTGATACCCCCGGAGCCTTCGCCATAAAGGTATGAAGTGCAAAGCAAAAGGGAAACGCCCAGCAGTCCGACAAGCAAGTTCTTCATCTGCACCTCTCAAGCTAATGAGCCCGCTAAGACAGAAAAAAATAGACTACAAGTCCCTGTGCCTTTTGTCAAGGCGAAAGTCAAGCAGGACGCGCGCTTATCCGAACGAACTTGTCAATCACCTCTACCGTAACCGGCACCAGTTCCGGGTCAAACTGTCTTCCGGCCTCACTGCTTATAATTTCCAGGGCCTTCTTATGGTCGTAGGCTCCCCGATAAGGCCGCGCCGATGTCATAGCATCATAGGCATCAAATATACTGAGAAGCCGGGCCTCAAGGGGAATCTCATACTTTTTCAAACCATTTGGATAACCGCTGCCGTCAAATCTTTCGTGATGATGAAGCACTATCCTCAGGGCTTTGCGCAGAAATTTCACTGGCTCGATAATGCGCGAGCCGATAACCGGATGTTGTTGGACTTCCAGCCATTCGGCCTTAGTGAGTGGCCCGGGCTTGAGAAGGACTCTTTCGCTAACTCCGATTTTGCCGATATCGTGCAGATAGCCTGCGTGGGAATACAGGTTGACATCTTCCGGAGAGAGGTTGAGATTTTTGGCTACGATAGTATATAGTTTCGAGACCCTCTGAGAGTGGCCGCCGGTATAAGAATCTTTGGCATCTATGGCGGCTATCAGGGCTTTGGTGGTGGTTTCGTAGTTTTCCTGGATGGCTGCCTTCAGTAGTTCTAAAGTCCTGGCGGTATGAATTACCTGGTCCCTTTTATCGATGGCCTTTTTTACAGCGCCAATTACCTCCCATTGATTGAAAGGCTTAATAATGTAATCCAGAGCGCCTTCCTTCAATGCCTTTAAGGTGGTTTTGGAGTCGGGATAGGCGGTGACCAGTATGACCTCGACACCCGGATACCAGGTCTTGACCAATTTCAAAAACTCCAGGCCGCTTATACCGGGCATCCTTATGTCCGTGAGTATCAAATCTACATCTTCACCTCGCATTTTTCGCAGGCCCTCTTGAGCGCTTTCAGCGGTGAGCACATCGTAAGTGTCCTTCAGTATGAGTTTCAGGGATTCTCTGGCTCCTATTTCATCATCAACCACGAGGAGTTTGTAAATAGAGTTTTCAGTGTTTTCGTTGTTCTTCTGAGCAGTCTTGCCCATCTTCGCTTTCCTCAAAAAAAACGAAAATCTTGTAACTGAACATTATCTTTGCAAATCCTATTCCAAGTTGAAGAAAGAAGTATGGAAAACGGCCAATTCAATAGCCATAGGGGTAAGAATTTCGCATTCTTTTTACATAAGTATTTTCTTAGCAAGGAATTAGGAATGTGGAAAATTTTTGTCTGCCTAACGAATGCGTTAGATTAGTTTTCGTATCAGGGAGTTTTGAAAGCAAATGATTGCACATTTTTGAACAGGAATAAGGAGCGTAAGATTTTTGATTTTTTTCTTGACAAAAGTGTGCAAATGTGTATAGTTTGTTTTATTATTTTATTTTTTGGCTGTGCGTCTTTGAAGGCTGACAAGAGTGGACACCGTGTTGCCCCTGATAATCGTTAATGTTGTCCTGGCGGCGATGCTCATTGAGCGGGTTCTGGAAACCTTCGCACGGCGAGAAAAGACAGAGGGGGTTTTAAGGGCGGCCTGGACCTTCTGGATTATGACAATTGTGTACATTGTGGTCATTTGGGTGGCCGTTATTGATTTCCTATATTTTTCCAATCACGCTAATTACAATTATGTTGTGGCCGGTGGGGGCCTTGTCCTGTACTTTTTCGGCCTAATCGTGAGAAATTGGTGCATAAGGGTTCTGGGCAAGTACTGGAGTGTACACATTGAGATAAGGAAATCTCACAGACTTATAGTTAAAGGTCCATATAAGTACAGCCGGCATCCTGCATATTTGGCTATCGCCGCCGAAATAGTGGGGATATGTCTGTTTTTAAATTCATATACGGCGTTTTTGATAGCGCTTTTATTTTTTATGCCCACAATTGTGCATAGGATTTACACAGAAGAACGGGAGATGGTCTCTGAATTGGGCCAGGAATATCTGGCTTACAGAGAAAGGGTGCCGGTATTCTTTCCCTTTCCCAAAAGGTGTAAGAAAACCTCCGGAAGTTGAATGCGGTTTATAGGATAGGGGTGGGGCGGGTGCGCAGGCGGGTGGTTGTCACTGGTATGGGGGTAATTTCGCCCTGCGGGAATGACAAAGATTCCTTTTGGGAATCTATGGTAAACGGAAAGGGGGGCATTGACCGAATCACCCGCTTCGATGCCGCTCAGTTCCCCTCCCAAATGGCTGGAGAAGTGAAGGGCTTCGATGCCAGCCAATTTCTGGATTTCAAGGAACTCAAGCGCAGTTTCTTATTCAGCCAGTACGCGGTAGCGGCAGCCAAAATGGCTGTTGAAGATGCGGGTATTGCTCTGGGCGATAAAGACCCCTATCGGATTGGAACGCTTTTGGGGACGGCCTTGCCGGGGATGGATTTTGCCGAGGCCCAGCATAAACTCTTTCTTAATAAGGGACTTAAGAAGGTCAGCCCATATATAGCCGGGGCTTTATTTCCCGGCTCGCCATCGAGTGAGGTGGCTATGGAACTCAAGGTGCGTGGTGCGAGTCTCACTCTTTCCACTGGCTGCCCTTCTGCTACTGATGCAGTTGTTTTGGCCTTTGAGAAAATTCGTCGGGGCGAATTAGATATGGCTATTGCCGGCGGGACAGAAAGCCCGGTCACCCCCTTCTGTCTGGCTATGTTCTGTGTTATAAAGTCCCTTTCCAGACGCAATCACGAGCCCACCAAGGCCTGTCGGCCCTTTGACCGTGAAAGAGATGGATTTGTTTTAAGCGAGGGCGCCGGGGTGGTCATCCTGGAGGAACTGGAGTATGCTCTCAGGCGTGGGGCCTACATCTATGCTGAACTTCTTGGCTACGGGATTACCTGCGACGCCTATCATATGACGCGACCGGACCCTTCGGGCCAGCACGCTGCCGAGGCTATGCGAAAGGCCCTGCAAAGTGCTAATCTCGAGCCAGAGACCGTGGATTACATCAATGCTCACGGTAGTTCCACTCCGCTTAATGACAAAACCGAGACCAGGATTATCAAAGAAGTCTTCGGTGAACGCGCCTATCGCATACCCATAAGTTCCACCAAGAGTATGACTGGCCACGCTTTGGGGGCGGTGGCTGCTTTTGAACTCATCGCTTCAGCGCTGGCCATAGACCGGGGAATTGTTCCCCCGACCATAAATTACGAGAACTTCGACCCCGAGTGCGATTTGGATTATGTACCCAATGTGAGCCGCCGGGCTGATATACGCGTGGCCTTATCCAATTCCTCCGGCTTCGGCGGCAAGAATACCACTCTGGTCATTGGCAAATTTGAACCTAACTAAGAGGCCGGGTCCGAACTACCTTAGGGAAAAGGAGCGGGTCTAGGATGAGATTCTTTGCCTTTTCATCTATTTTTACCTCTGTGCTGCTTGTGGCCCTGGCCGTTTTTGTATTGTTTTACAAACGCAGAAGCCATCTCTGCCGCTTATGGGCGGCGATGAGTGTGCTCATTGCCTTCTGGAGTTTTGGCTTATACAAAGTCTCAGTGGCTGAAAATGAGCCTATGGCCCTTTTCTGGTCACGCCTTTTGAACCTGGGGGCTATCTTCATTCCGCCTCTTTATCTGCATTTTATTCTGGCCCTGGTGGATAGGGAAAAAGAGAGAAAGAAAGTTTTGAGCATTGCATACCTTGTGGGCGTGGGTATATTTTTGCTGGGTCTTTCCCCTTATTTCATTAATAAGGTTATGAAGTTCGGATACTTTCGGTATGCAATTGTCCCCGGTCCGGCATATTACGCCTTTATCGCCTATTTCTTTGGTGTGGGCATATATGTCCACTGGGAACTTCTGGTTACTTACCGGGCTGCGGGAGGGTATAAGCGAAATCAATTGAAATATGTCTTTTTGGCCTCGTTTGTGGCGCTTTTGGGTGCAGTGGGGTCCTTTGCCCTGCTTTTTTTCCCGGCCTTCCCCAGTGGCCCTTTCTTCGTAGCCTGGTATTGTCTATTAATCCTTTACGCCGCGCTCCAACATAGACTGATGAATTTCGACCTGGCTATGCGGACCAGCCTTGCCTATTCCATTATGGTGGGGATGTTGGCCATATTCTTTATCCTGTTCTTCTTGCTGATTGCCGAGAGGTTCCGCATTATCCTGAACCTGCCCACGATGATGGCCGCGGTGGTGGCCGCCCTGATTGTGGCGGTCGCCTTCCAGCCCTTAAAGGAAAAGACCTATTCTCTGGTGGAAAAATATCTTCTTAAAGATAAATATGATTATCAGGTGGTTCTCAGAGATTATACGGATGCGGTTGCTTCCATCCTGGATTTGAACCAGTTAGAAAATTTAGTTGTGGACCGGGTGATGCACGCGATGCGCATCGACGGCAGTTCACTGTGGCTTCTGGATGAAGAGACCGGTAATTACCATTGCAGGAAAGTGGTGAAGATAGATGCGGCGTCAGAGAACCAGAGCACACTTTCGCATAAAAGCGCTTTGACCAACTACCTAAAGGAAAGGGGAAAGCCCCTTATAAAAGATGAATTGCACAGTCACAGTCTGATTCCTCATCATCGTCTCGACCGGATTCATAAGGACTTTGATACCTTAGACGCTCACGTGGTAATTCCTCTAAAAGTACATAATGAGATGATAGGTATCTGGTGTTTGGGCGAGAAGGTCTCCGGAGATATTTATTCAGACGAAGATATTCGCTTGCTAATCACGTTAAGTAATCAAACGGCTGTGGCCTTAGCCAACTCCTTCCTCTACGACCGGATTATGCGCATGAAAGACCACAACGATAATATCCTGCGGCATATGGACAGCGGAGTGATTACCATCGATAAATCTATGAAGATAACCGCCTTTAATCGACGAGCGTCGGAGATTACGGAAATCCCTCAGTTTGAGGCTTTGAATCAAAGCGTTTACATCTTGCCTCCGGAATTGGCAGAAGTGCTTTCCCACACACTCAGGCACGGCGCCATTTTCAGTGGTTATGAAGTAAGCATCGCCGAAAATGGTAAGGTCGTTCCCCTGGGGGTGAGCACCTCTCTTTTGAAAGGGAAAAGTGGAGGTATCACCGGAGCCCTGGTGGTTTTTTCCGACCTTTCGCAGATAAAGAAACTGGAGATGGAGGTGCGGCGTCGTGAGCGGCTGGTTTCTCTGGGCACCCTGGCCGCGGGTATGGCCCATGAGATAAAAAATCCCCTGGTGGCCATAAAGACCTTTACGCAACTTATGCCTACAAAATTCAATGACGAAGAATTCAAATCGAAATTCACTACTCTGGTGGGCCAGGAGGTAGACCGCATAGACCGTCTGGTGGAACAGCTGCTTGACTTTGCTCGGCCCAATACCCCTGAATTGCAGCCGGTTGACCTGGGCGAGATAATTGATGAAACCTTGTTGCTCCTGGATAGTGAAACCTCGGGGAAAAATATAGAAGTGACTAAGGATTATCAGCAGGGCAAAGCACGGGTCGCCGGTGACCCCGAACGGCTCAAGCAAGTTTTCCTCAACTTTTTCCTCAATAGCCTGGAAGCAATGGGTGCTTCCGGGAGGCTTTCCGTAACCTTGCGGCACCTGGCGGATGAAAAAGATGCAGTGGAGGTAAAAATTACCGACACGGGTCGGGGCATAGAGGAGAATATCCTGTCTCGTATTTTCGACCCTTTTTTCACCACCAAGGACCAGGGCTCTGGTCTGGGTTTGGCTATATCCCATAAAATCCTCGAAGACCATAGTGCCAAGGTGGAAGTAACCAGTAGCGTAGGCCAGGGCACTACCTTTATCATCAGATTTCCCGTGGTGGATTACCAGTTTGAGGAAAGGGTTTAATGAATTCCGTTTTGGTAGTGGCTCGAGAAGCAGAAGTTAGAGAACTCCTGCAGGAGTTGCTCAACGACTCCTGCATTGTGCTGGCCGCTGAAAGCGAATCACAGGCCCTGCGTATGCTGGGGTCCACTGCGGTGGACTTGATTTTTATGGACTCGGTTCCTTTCGGGCCCGAAGCGTTGGATGTGATGAGAAACCTGAAAGAAAGCGCGCCGGATGCGGCGGTGGTCTTGCTTACCGCTTCCCAGGATAAAGAGTTGCTCTATGAGGCCACTAAGGCCGGGGTCTGGGAGGTGGTCTCAAGGCCTTTAGAGGTCCGGTCCCTGCGAGAGACATTGGACAAGGTTTTGGAGCGGCAGCACTTGCTCAAGGAGATTAAATTTCTTCGTTCTCAGGTAAGGCGAAATCACGAAGTCCAACCGCAGGGCCCTTCATTTCAGCCGCGCGGGCCAGAAAGCCGTTTGCTGCTCCCGGGGCATTCGGCGTGGATGAGCGGCATCTATTACCGCGAGTTATCGCGCAAACTCTCTCGGGCCATTGCCCACATCTTTGACCTAAGCAAACTCTCTGAATTGGTCGTCGAATCTTTGCTGGAGATTTTCGGTGCGGGCCGCATCGTGCTTATGCTCGAAGACGAGAAGAAAGGTTTTTTTAAGCCGCTGGCCTATCTGGGGTATAGTGAAACGCTTATGAAAAGGATCGAGAGGGTGAGTTTCTCCAGTCTCACCTCCTGGCTGGCCAAGCGGGGCCAGATACTCAAAAGGGTAGATCTGACCACCAAGGTAGATATAAGCGAAGCCCTCAGGATAAAAGAAGAGATGGATTTGTTGGAATGTGAGATGGTCATTCCGCTATTGGCCCGGGGACGCCTCTTAGGCTTTTTGGCCCTGGGCAGTAAACTTTCGGGAAATGAATTCTATTCCGAAGACCTGGAAATACTGACTATGATGGCCAATTATATGGCCCTGGCTGTGGAAAATGCGCTTCTATATCAGGAAATTTCTCTCCAGAAAAGTCATAACGAAAATATTCTGCGAGGCATCATCAGCGGGGTTATCGTCGTTGACAAAGAAGGCAAAATTACTACCTTTAATAGACAAGCCGAGAGAATACTCAGGTTATCCGCAAGAAAGGTCATCGGGGAAAGCATTCAGAGGGTAGGCTCCGTATTTGCAGATATTATGTTCAAGGCCTTACGAGAGGGGGAGGTCTCTATTCGCAAGGAAATATTAAACCCCATTAATAAGGCCCCGCTGGGCATAAGCACCTCTTTACTAAACGATGAAGAAGGCCAGATTATAGGGGCCATTATGGTTTTCACCGACCTGAGCCGCCTCAAGAAATTGGAAGAGAAGGTGCGCTATTTGGAAAGACAGGCCTTCTGGAGCAAACTGGCCAGTTCTATGGCTCATCGTGTGCGCAACCCACTGGTGGCTATACGCACTTTTGTAAATCTTTTCCCCCAAAAATATCAAGATGAGGACTTCCGCTCCAGGTTCTACAATCTGGTTAATATGGAGGTCAACCGTCTGAATGAGATAATAGAAAAACTCATTGAGTTTGCTCAACCACCGGAACTCAATATCCGGGAGGAGAATGTTCACCTGGTCTTAAAAGAAGTTTTGCAACTCTTCGAAAAAGAGCTTGTAGCAGCCAATATTAAGGTCGTTAAAAACTATTCTGATTCCTCTATCGCCGTGCCTATGGATTCCGAAAGGGTTAAGGAGGCTATGGATAATGTAGTGAAAAATGCCATCGAGGCTATGCCCCAGGGCGGAACCCTCACCCTTTCTACCAGCGACCTGGATAGCAGGCCGGGCGGTCTTGAAGAGGCGAACGAATTCTTCCAAATCCAGATTGAAGATACCGGCTGCGGCATTCCCGAGGAGCACCTGAGCGAAGTATTTACTCCATTTTTTACCACCAAAACGCAGGGGCTGGGCCTGGGGCTTTCTATCAGCCAACGCATAGTCTCAGACCATGGAGGCTCCATTCGAGTGAGTAGCGTCGAGAACCAGGGCAGCAAGTTCTTCATATTTCTCCCCAAAAAGAAAGGGAGTTCAAATGTCCACCATCCTCATAGTTGACGACGAGATAAGCGCGCTGGAGGCCTTGAAGATGATCTTTAAGGAAGACCATCAAGTGCTCACCGCCCAAACCGGCCAGCAGGCGCTTAATATACTGGACAATGAGTTCATAGACCTGGTGGTTCTGGATATTACTATGCCCGATATAAACGGTATGGAGGTGTTGAGGATAATAAAGGAAAAAACCGCTGATGTGGCTGTGGTAATGGTCACCGCTACCAAGAATTTGAAGACAGTGGTGGAGGCTGTCAAATTGGGGGCCTCCGATTACGTGGTAAAACCTTTCGATGTTGAAGAAATCAGAATAATCGTGGAAAAGACTTTGAAAGAGACCCGTATCAGCCGGGAACTTTCATACCTGCGCCAGGAGATTGATAGGGGGTACAAGTTTGACGAATTGGTGGGCACCAGCCAGATTATGCGCAATGTCTTCGAGAATGTGCTCAGGGTAGCCCCTTCTAAATCCACCATACTTGTTACCGGCGAAAGCGGCACCGGCAAGGAACTCGTTGCCCGCTCTATTCATCGACACAGCACCCGGGCCAAAAATCCCTTCATCGCCGTGCATTGTCCCAACCTACCCGAAGCCCTTCTGGAAAGCGACCTCTTTGGCCATCATAAGGGCTCCTTTACCAACGCCACGGAAATGAAGCCGGGCAAGTTCGAGCTTGCCCATACGGGCACGCTCTTTCTGGATGAGATTAGCGAGATGAGTCCTGGGGTTCAGGCCAAGATACTGCGCGTGCTCGAAGAACAGGAATTCGAACGAGTTGGCGGCACCCGGCCCATAAAAGTGGATGTCAGGGTCATCGCCGCCACCAATAAAGACCTCAAGACGGCCATATCTCAGGGAGTGTTCCGCGAAGATCTCTACTATAGGATTAATGTGGTGCCTGTTAATCTACCGCCTTTGAGGGAAAGAAGAGAAGATATTGCCCTTCTGGTGGAATACTTCTTCCAGAAGTTCAAGGAGGAACTCAACTCTAAGGCAAAAGGCATTTCAGCCGACGCCCTGGACCTGCTGACTGTTTATGAATGGCCGGGGAATGTCAGGGAACTCAAAAATGTCATTGAAAGGGCGCTTGCGCTTCACGGAGAAGAAGAGTTTATATTGCCTTCTCATCTTCCTGGTGAGATAAACGACGGCTATAAGCAAGAAATTCCCCGTTCCCCCTTCTCCCTGGGCTCTACTTCCTTTCAAGAGGCGGTAGCCAATTTTGAAAAACGCCTTATTAAGGCCGCGCTGGCCAAGACACACGGTTCGCAGGTTAAAGCCGCCAAGATTCTCGGCACCACCCGGCGCATACTTAAATATAGGATGGATAAATTGGGAATAAAGCAAGAGGCCTTCAATTCAGGAGCACAATCCCCATCGCTAAAGGGATAAAACAGATAAATGCGTTGACCGTCGACCGGCAGAAGTCGGCCGACTGGTAGTAGCGTTTTTACCTGCTGAAGGTGGGTGAAGACAATATCATTCTCTGCTACTTCATTTCCAAATTTCGCTGGAAAGTCTTGGCTAAATCCTTATAATCAAAATCCTTCCGGGAAGTAACGAAATAACGCTTGCGACGGTGAGGAAAGGGCATGCAAAAAGATGCGTTGACACCACGAGAGCGCTGGCTGGCTGTGCTTAAGCGGGAGAAGCCAGACCGCGTTCCTATGGACTTTCGCGCCACCAAAGAAGCGACAGAAAAAATCTTGAAGCATCTGGACTTGCCGGACAAAAAGGCCCTCTTTGAAAGACTCCGTATAGACCCGGTAATCTCTGTGGGGCCGAGATATGTGGGGCCGCCCATTCCCGATGAGAGAGACATCTTTGGTTGTGGGTTCAAACTCGTGGATTATGGAATGGGGGTATATCGGGAATGCGTCTATCATCCGCTGGCCGAGTTTGAGACACTTGAGGAAATCAAGCGCAACTATAAGTGGCCAAATGCGGATTGGTGGGATTATTCCCATATTTCCCGAAAAATAGATGCTTGCGAGGAATATCCTATAAGCGGCGGCGGTTCAGAGCCTTTTCTAACCTACAAAAACTTGCGGGGCCAAGAATTAGGCACGATGGACCTGGTTTTGCATCCTGATATGGTCCATTTCTGCCTGGATAAACTCTTTGACCTTTGTTATCAAAAGACGCTGCGCATCTACGAGCAAATTCCCGGAAAGGTGATGATTACCAAGGTCGCTGAAGACCTGGGTTCACAGGAAAGTCTTTTGTTTTCGCCCCACCATATTGGCGAGTTCTTCATTCCCAGAATGAAGCGTATGATGGGACTGGTTCACCAGGCCGGGGCCTTTGTGCTTCATCACAGCGACGGGGCCATTCGGGAAATCCTGCCCAGTATGATTGAGGCGGGGATTGATATTCTGGACCCGGTGCAGTGGCGGTGCAGCGGGATGGAGCGTGAAGGCCTCAAACGGGATTTCGGCGACCAGTTGATATTTCACGGGGCTATGGACAATCAATATACGCTGGCCTTCGGCTCGGTGGAGGAGGTGCGCCAGGAGGTAATAGACAATCTTCGCATCTTGGGCGAGGGCGGAGGCTTTATCCTCGCCCCTTGCCACAACATCCAGGCCATCAGTCCTGCGGAGAATATCGTGGCTATGTATGAGACCGGATATGAATATGGCTGGTGTCAGTAGCATCTTTACTCCCGTGAGGAGGATATTATTCGTGGCCACGAGAGGGGTCGTGCTACTGTTTGCTCATTCAATAGACCAGGAGTCTGCCAAGTGAGGATTTTGCTCAAAGCAACCTACCGCTAAAGATTAAAATTTTCCTTGATGGAGCGGTTCTTTTTCAATTTAATTTGGGTCAGGAAAGGGGGCTCTGTCTATTGATGAGTTTGGGAACAGAACCTTTTCCAGTGTGATTAGGCCGCTATGTTGTTCAGTAATGGCAAGCGCACGAGGGGGTGACGAATGAGGTATTTTCATATACTCAAAAGGCACTCGAAACTTATGGCGGTCTTGCTCATAGTAGGCCTTATTATTATATTTTTCCTGCCCGTATTTATGCGGATTAAGAACATATATAGGCAACGCGATTGGCTTGAGTGTAGTGCGTATCACGCTTCCGCCAGAAAGATTATCGTCGACCATCGTCAAATCCCCCTTAGGAGCCCCTACTTTGAAGGCGGATATCCTATGATTGGTTACCCTGAAGACCCCTCTCTAAATCCCGTGTTTTTATTTACGCTGATTTTTGGCGAAGTCGTTGGTATGAAACTAATAATGTTATTCCATTATCTTATAGGCGGTGCGGGAATGTATTACCTTACGAGAGAGGTCTTGAAATTCACTTTCCTGGGGGCGCTTCTTGCCACCCTGGTCTTTACCTTCGGGAATTGGCTTCCTTCTCGTATGGCCGATGGAAACTTCGAGGAAGCGTACTTTTTTACTTTTCCTCTGGTGTTGGCTTTCTTCCTTAAGTCAGAAAAGGATAAGAGATATTTAATATATGCTGTTTTTGTCTTGGCCCTGACCATCTTTACCGGAAAATATGTCTTTCCCATATGTTTGCTTTATCTGGGTTTGTTTGCTTTACTTAAATCCTTCACCCTTAAAGAAAGAAGATTGAGCATTAATTTTGCTCTGCCCAAAAACCTGGTCATCATAATGGTTCTTGTCGTAATGCTCGCCTCAGTAAAAGTGATTCCTATGGTCGATTTGCTTTCCCGGGTATCTGTAAAGGTCGGGGATACCTACGCTCATGACCATCAGTATAACTGGCAAACTCTGGGGACTTCTCTGGTAAAAAACCGAATTTCCTTGGAGAGCAATTATGTGGGCGTCTTACCGCTGGTGATGTGTGGGGCAGGGTTTGTGTTTTACTTCAAAGAACTGAAAAGATTCATCATTCTCTTGATTATATTCATTTTTCTGGCTATGGGTCCAAATGCCCCCATTAATCTATACGACATAATCAGGAAATTTCCCCCATTTGATGCTATGCATTATCCATTAAAGTATTTTAATTTTTTCATAATGTTCTCTATCTGTCTGGGGGCAGGAAAATCCCTGCAACTTTTGGGAAAAATAAAGGGAAGAAAGTGGTCTCACACAGCAGGTGCGGCCCTTATTTTGTTGAGCGTGGGGCCGCTATTTAGTGGAAATCTTAAGGTGTATGACTCCATGTTCCTTGATGAGATGCCCAAAATGAAAAAAGCAGAGAAGTTCCATCAGGTAAGATTGAAGAACGAATTTCGGCGACGAAAGGATGATACCCATCCATATTTCAATGTCCTCAAAAATATAGGAACCATAGGCGGGTGTATTAACGACCAGGTAGTTTTGCCGAAACCTTTACACCCCCGGGTTCCAATACGCCCCGTGGTTCCCAAATATATTGTCAATAGCAACCGAAAAATGTTAAATCCTAATTACCGGGGATTAGTATTTTTTCTTAATAAGTCAAATCAGGCAGAACTTATACACTTCAGTCCCAATGAGATTCGTGTAAAAGTAAGCGTTCGTCGTCCCGACTTTTTACTCATTAACCAAAATTACCATCGAAATTGGCGCACCAATGTGGGGCATTTGAGACCTTACCAGTTGAAAGAAGCCCCTTGGGCGGAGGTACCATACAAAGGCTTATTAGCGGTAATGCTTAAGGAAAAAGGTGATTTTCGTGTCCGGCTTACTTATTCAGTTCCTTTCTTCTATTTAGGGCTGGTGATTAGTTCTGCCACTTTTATCTTTCTGGTTGTGCTTCTTATGCGGAAGAGAAAATCTGCGGTAAGACTAAGACAATTATAAGGGCCTATAGCCGTAAAGAGAATAATTTAAAGGTTATTTTGTGTGGTTTGCGCAAGTTTTTACCGTGACCGTCTAAGTTGTTACGAAAACAAATGGATTTGCGCGCCAAACCCGGATGAGTTTGCAAATCAGCATATAGTCGCCTGGAGGGCTAAGTGCAACCGTTTATGGGGGTACTGATTTCCGTAGCGGTTATTTATGGCTTAGGGTTTTTATTGGAGGCCTTGATACTCGGCGAGCGCTGGAAGCCGTCGTTTAATGAAATGCTTTATCTGGGATACGGATTGGGGACGGGCCTTTTGGCCTATGGTTCACTTCTCCTGGCGAGATTAGGCTTGAGCCTCAGTCGCAGTGTCTATTTAATCATCTTTTTGCCATTGGCGCTGGTGGGGTATTTTTTCCTCATAAGAAGTATAATTTCAAGCAAAGATGCTTCTCAAGGCGCGAAAAAGTTTCACAGATTGAGTTTTCCGGAATGGATATTTTTAGCCATCATATTGCTGTGTCTCCTGGCTATCTCTATAAACGCTTTGCTAACCCCCATTACCTCCTGGGATGCGCGGGCTATCTGGGGCTTAAAAGGAAAATTCATTTATTATGAGAAGACTATTTATAGAGCATCCTTTTTTGACCCTGACTATGTGCATGTTCATCCCAACTACCCCCTGCTCATACCGTTTCTTGAGAGTTTTTTTTCTGAGATAATCGGGAATTGGGATGCAAGGGCGATTAAGATAATGTTTCTTTTGTTTTACCTTTCTTTGATTCTTGCATTTTATTCGGCCCAGAGGAGGGTATTTCCGCGGTCTCACTGTTTGATGTTCACTTCTATCCTTGCACTTCTTCCTTGCTACCAGGAGTATGCGGGCAGCGGTCACGCTGATGTGCCCTTATCATTTTATTATGCCGTGGGCGCTATCTATCTTTTGTCCTGGATGAAGGAAGGAGAACATCGCAGGCTACTCGTCTCTTCGCTATTCTTGAGTTTTGGCGCATTTGCCAAAAACGAGGGCCTGGCACTGGCCGGCATCCTCGCTTTCGTCCTCATCATCTTTTCTCTTTTTAACTGTAAAAGTATGGATAAACGGAAATGGCTGGCGGTTGTCGTCTTCTTGGGCGTTCTCATAATCATAGTCTCTGGCTGGCTTTACACCAGACATACGCTACCCAGGTTCGAGGATGAAGCCTATCCTTCAAGACTGAAGTTGCGCATAATTCGCCAGGGAATGGGCAGGATTTCGGAAATCGTCCGGGGCATTATCAGGGAATTTTTGCGCCTGGAAAACTGGAGCCTCTTCTGGCCCCTGGTTCTACTTTCTCTAATCCTTGCGCGCAAAGTCAAATTACAAAGACCCGAGAAGTATCTTCTGTTAATTCTTGGGCTTAATATTTCCCTATACATATTCGTTTATATGATAACGCCCTGGCGCGTGCAGGAGCTGCTGGAAATTAGCGTTACCCGACTACTTATGCATCTGGCGCCTTTGAGCCTCATTCTCTTTTCAGGCCTCTTTTTCAAACTCTCGACCATCTATCTAAAACCGGAGAAAAAATTAGCCGAGTAGTGCCTCATTTTAGGACCTTGTAAATGAGCGCAGAAGAATTGAAAACTCCTATTGAGCCTTTTAGAAAGGCCTTGAATTTACTGGGCTCGGATAAGTCCATTGCCATAGTTTTGGCCTTAATTATTTTTGCCTGCATTCTGGGGACAGTAATCCCGCAGGATGTGCCAAAAGAAATCTATACTGAGGCTTATGGTAGATTTGGCCATCAGGCGCTTTCGGTCCTGCAGATTACTTGCGTTTTTCGCTCACTCTGGTTTCGGGCGCTTCTATTCCTCCTGGGTTTTGGCCTTTTATCCTGCATCCTCAAGGAAAATCCTTTTCGGCTTGAAAACATAGGCTTTTTTCTCATCCATAGCAGCATCATTTTCATACTCGTCGGGGCCTTTATTAATTCAATCCGGGTCGGTAAAGGCGAGATGCTCTTTAGAATAGGGCTTTTTCTCTTACCCGCAGGATTTGTCTTTTTGTCTTTTATCAAGCCGCTGGTCTTAAAGGCAAAAGCAAAATGAATTCTTCAGGATTATATATCTTGTTCGGCCTATATCTTCTTGTGGCAGCGCTTTATCTTGCGAGTTTTTTGGTCAAAAGGTCGTGGCTTGTGCGCCTCGCCTTCAGCGGATTTATCCTGGCTTTTTTGGTAAACACTTATTTCTTCGTCAATAGGTGGATGGAAAGAGAAGTGCCCCCGTTGCAGACGCTTTACGAGACCCTCATCTTTTTCTCCTGGACCACGGCGCTTACATATATCCTTCTGGAACTTATTTTTAGATGGAGGTTCGCCGGGGCTGCGGTGGCCGGCTTCTCGGCAGCCTTGGTCTTCCGCGCTGCAGTTTGCGACCGTGGAATTACGCCTCTGCCTCCAGCCTTAAAGAGCCCCTATTTCGTCCCCCATGTTGTCTCTTTTTTTATTGCCTATGCTGCCTTGGCCATCGCCTTTATAGCCAGTTTTATTTATCTTATCAGAAGGTATAAAATAGAGCGGACTGGCGCAGGCGCATCAATAACTGAGGCTCCTGATCCCTATACATATAAGGCCATAAACCTCGGCCTGCCTTTTTTCACTCTGGGGCTTGTCCTGGGTGCCTTCTGGGCCAAAGAAGCCTGGGGTGCTTATTGGGGCTGGGACCCCAAGGAGACCTGGACACTTATAACCTGGCTAATCTATGTCATTTACATTCATCTGCGTCGCGTGGAAGGATGGCAAGGGAAGAGGGCCTGTTGGCTTTCCATACTCGGCTTCCTGGCTTTGCTTTTCACCTATTTGGGCCTAAATCTTCTTCCTACGGCCTGGACCAGCCAGCATATTTATCTTTGAGTGAAGTTTGATTACCCCTTGCCGGTGAAAGGCAGCAAGGATATTATGAATGCCGAGAGATTTTACTGCCCTGGAGTTCTCATTGAGTTTTGTTACAAAGATGCTTAAGCAAAAGAAATTTGTGGGAAGGCAAAGGCTTTGGCTGAATGGTCGGGGAAATTCTGATGGCCAAAACTGACCTTTATAGGATTATGCCTGCCAAATTGAAGACGATGCAAAATATTTGCGTAGGTGGCATACTGGGCTTTTTCATCATCGGGCTCGCTCGGTTGGGGATATTTATTTTCTCTGATACCAGAGCCGAATTTGCGAGATACTCCGGGGCGCGCACAGAAGAGGAAAAGATAAAGAGGATACCTGAACTGGAACTGGTGGTAGAAATCCTGGAAAGATTCCCTCAACTGCGTCACCCCGACGCCAGAACTTTGCTAATCAATCCTAACCCCAGAACCTTGGGTATAGAAGCGCATCCCTTTATCCTCAACTATTATCTCTTGCCCGGAAAACTCTTTTTTTACCGATACCAAAAGAGAGCAGAACCGGCAGCCCCCTCCCTTGACGGCATTCCCACAGAGTGGCTGGAAACCGAAAGGATAAATTGGATTTTGTATAATTATGGTCATCCGGATGTAAGAGTTGAACCTTATATAGGAAAGACCGAAGGCTAAAAGATTTGAAATCCACTTTCGTTGCGCGCTGTATTTCACGTAACCCATAGCCTCTTTTGACTTGCCCCCTTGTAGCCCGGCTTCAATGTGGTATAATTACCAAAACCTGCGGAAGATATAAAATGATAACCTGCGGAATAGATGTGGGGGCGAGAACCGTTAAGGCCCTTCTCTGGGATGGCAAAGAGGTGCTTTCGTTTGCCATAGAGGATACCGGTTCCAATCCGGAAGAGACGGCGAGAAGGGTACTTGAGGCTTCGCTTCGTCTTTCCCAAATTAATCTTAAGGATGTGGCTTCAATCATTTCCACAGGATATGGCCGCTGCTGCCTTCCTTTTGCCAGCGACACCATCACCGAGATAACCTGTCAGGCCGCAGGCATCAGGCATCTTTGCCCTGAGGCCAGGACCATCATTGATATAGGCGGGCAGGATTCCAAGGTCATCGGTCTGGATGAAGAGGGCCGGGTGAAGGACTTTGCAATGAACGACCGATGCGCAGCGGGCACGGGTAGATTTCTTGAGGTTATTGCCGAAGTATTGGAGATAGACTTGGAGAAGATGGGGGAAATGGCCTCGGTGCCCGAAGGCATAGCCGAGATAAAAAGCACTTGCGTGGTCTTTGCTGAATCTGAAGTTATAAGCCTTCTTTCCCAGAAGAAAGACAAAACAGAGATATTCGCCGGCGTCCAGCGCGCTATGGCCAGTAAGATATTACCTCTGGCAGGGAAGGTGGGGATGAAGGCACCGGTGGTTTTTACCGGAGGTGTAGCCAAGGCGAGAGGGATGGTGGCGGCTTTGACCGAGGCGTTGGGCACCCCACTTTTCGTTCCGGAAGAGCCGCAAATAAGTTGCGCCCGGGGAGCGGCCCTTCTGGCCCGGAAAGAGCCCCGGGTATAAACACTCAAATTGTTCCTTTCGGCCGGCCGGGCGGAGGGATAAATGGATAAAGGTTCGCCGGACAGGCAGGCCTTGCGGCAGTGATGTATTCTATAGAATACTTAAGGATCTTTATTGCGGGTGGACTCAAGTATAAAAAAAACGGCGATGAGATTGCAATCGCCGTTCTTGAAAACCTAAAGGAAACTAATAGTCCCGAATTTTCTTAGCGGGTTTCCACAGCAGGGATTATCTCAGTAACCTCCTCCTTGCCTTCCCGCCAGGCCTCAAATTTCCTATAGATGAGTTCCTTGAGGTTAGTGATGACTTCCTTTTCCAAGCGTTGCTCGTGAGTGAGTTTTTCTTCCTCAACCTCAACCAACGCAGTCAACTTAGTCTTAATATCTTTCAAAATGTCCAGATAGGCATCCAACTCCTCGCCCACCTGTTCATCGATAGCCTCATTGATGAGGATTTTGAGGGACTCTTTCAATTCGCCCACCGCCTCAGGGTCGGCGAGTTCCTCAAAGGTCTTGCGAATCTCTGCTTCATTTTCCTCAATTACCCCGGGCATTATCTCATCGATTTTGTCCCGTATATCTCTCAGAAGTATCGCAGCATAGTCGACTACTAGGTCTTCTATCGCCTGGCGTACATTGGGGATACTGCCGATTAAGGCATCTTCACTCTTGCTTACGATGGTGCCGGCATTTTTTTCAATATAGGCGACCATCGTTTTCCTTATCTCAGAGGTTTGCTCCAGTAACCTCTCTTTCTCCTCCTCAATGAGTCTGGGGCCTTCCGCCATAAGATATTGCTCCAGCAGTCGCCTGCCTTCTGGCAAGGTCTCCAGAAGCTGCTCCTTGCCCAATTCTATCAACTCCGCACTGTGTTCCATTAAGTATTCCTCACCGGTCTGCAACACATCGGGCAATTGAGTCCGCACATACTCCTGAATTTCGCTGGCCAGAGTTTTGGGCTCGAGATATCCTTCTAAATCGGCAAAAATGCTTTTGTATCTGGAGTAAAGGTAGCCGAAATAAATAGCCAAAAATATCGCTATTATGATACCGACGATGCCCACCGTCTTAGAACCCCTGCGCCAGGACGCAACCTCTCCCCGAAGAAATTCATCCACCCCTTCGACTTTCTGCCTGAGGCCGGCCAGCCTTGCTTCCTCGCCCCCTCTTTCTTCCGCCATAACTTCCCCCTCTCAAAGAGAGACTGCTGAATTCTTTTCCAAAAGTAATAGCGCCTGAGAAGTCTCAGGCGTATCTATTCCTCCTCCAAAACCTCGGCCTTAACCACCTCAGTAGCAAGTTTTATCTCCAACAACTCCACCAGACTTTCTCTCAGTTCCTCCAACAGTTGTTGTTCCGTAACTTTCTCTTCTCTTTCGAATCGCTCCAGAACATCGGTGATGTCTAATAAGACCTGAGAGTGCTCCTTGAGTCGTTCCGAAATTATGTCTTGGACAGCCTCTTCAAAAGCGACTTGCACATTGGCTGCCATCTGTGTCACTTGTTCTTCGTCAGCAATCTCAGGAAACTTCGTCTCCAGCAGTTCAAGATAATAGTCCAAGAGCCCTTCAAATTCCAGCTTCATCCTATATTCTAACTGGTCCGATAGAGTTTCGGATAAGACCCTTGTTTCTTCTCGTAGCGCCTCTTGCAGTCTGGGTAAGATTCTGCCGCCGGTTCTCTTGAGTTCCTTTAATAGCGTGGGTTGGATGCTTTCGGAAAAGGCTGCCAGTTCCTGCTCGGTTATCTTATCGATGACTTCTCCTACGGCGGACTCAAGATGCGGGGTTATTTCTTCATCTATCCGGTCGTAAAGAAGTTTCAATTGTGCTCCCACGGCCTCTTCTATTTCGGGCCGCATCTCTTCCGCTATGCCCTCCAGTTCCTCCAGGAGTTTTGGCTTGACACGGGCATAACTGTCTTTTAAGGCATCATTCAACTGAGGGCGCATAAGGCTTAACTGGTCTTGCAGGGCCTGAATGATCTCTTTCTGGTACTCGCGATCTTCAGTGATACCCTTGGTCCTACTATAGAGTCGAAATATATCCATGCCAAATAACAACACATACACGAGCGCCACGGCCACTATGACTAAAACTATAATAATTTTGGTTGCCCTATTACTCCGCTTGGCCGCCCTATACTCGCTTATGGCTCCTTCAAGCGCATCTACCTTCTGCCCCAGTTCCTCCACTGAGGAACCCCCAGCGGCGCCTCTTTCCTCTTCCGTCATAGGCCCACCCCCGAAGAATAGAGTTAATGAATTCACCACCTAAAGTTTACACACCTCTTCCTCGTTCAATGATACTATAATTAACAACCCTGCCAGACCTGTCAAGATTTTTTTTGCAATTCTCACAAAATTTAAATATGGATCGAGGCTTTTTTATATCTAAGGCCTTATTTCATAAAGCCTTATGGAAAAGGGCGTTTATACCGCTCCCTAAAAAAATTGCCAAAATTAAAAATCCCCGCGCCTTGCCGCCGCATTCTCGGCCCCTGAATTTATTTATTTAAAATTCTTGGTGTCCTTCCCTTCCGTGCCTTTTTATCCTTCGATGCCCCTTGCATTCTCAAACCTCGCCGAATATAATAAATGCTATTGACCCATTCTCGCGCTCCGAGACGAGAGCGTTAAGAATGGCCCGCGGTCTTATATATGCTGATGGCAAGAGACTTTATGAGTTGAAGGTTTGAAGTAAAAAAGGAGGTGAGAGATGGCTGAGGAGAAACCCACTGCCTACAAGTTTTCTTTTGGGCCCTGGAATATACATTCCGGGGCCGACCCCTTCGGCCCACCGGTGCGAGAGGAATTTGCCTTTGCTGAGAAACTGAAATTCTATAAGAAATTGGGCTTTGATGGCGTTCAGTTTCACGATGATGATGTCGTGCTTGATGACACCCCTCATGAGGAGATGGTCAAAGGGGCAAGACAGGTAAAGAAGATGCTTGATGATGAAGGGCTGGTTGCCGAATTCATTGCCCCGCGGCTCTGGGAAGACCCACGAACCATTGATGGCGGCCCGACTTCCAATGACCCTGAATGTCGTGAATATGCCTTCAACCGTGCCAGGCGCGCCATAGACCTTGCCCACATCCTGGAAACAGATAAGATTGTTTGGTGGCCGGCAAGGGAGGGGACATACATTAGAGAGGCCAAAGACCCCATCATTTCGGTCGGCCACATCGTGGATTTCATTAATTCAATGCTTGAGTATGATAAAGAAATTCGCATCCTCGGCGAGATGAAACCCAACGAGCCTATGGACCTATCCTATATCCCCACCACCGGCCATTTTATAGGTGTGGCTTATAAAACCGCTGACCCGGCAAGAGTTGGTGTCTTGATCGAATCCGCCCACTGTATCCTGGCCGGCCTCGACCCCTCGGATGAGATGGCCTACGCCCTCTGGCATAAGAAACTCTGGGGGGTTCATCTAAATGACCAGCACGGCCTCAAGTTTGACGAGGATAAGGCCTTCGGCTCGGTGAACCTGCGGCAGGCGTTTAATCAGGTCTGGGTGCTGGAAAAGGCGGGCTATGGCAGAAATGGAGAATTTATCGGCCTTGATGTAAAGGCTATGCGCACGCAGAAAAAAGAGCGCTCAACCAGACATCTTGCTAATAGCCGCAGAATGTTTTTGGCCCTTCTTGAAGTCGTGCGAAAAGTGGATGAAGCCGAGATTGAACGCCTGCGCGCCCTGCGTGATTACGAAGCCCTCGAAGTTTACATCCTGGAGCATCTAATGGGGATAGCACCGTAGGCGGGCTCGTCCCTGAGCCCGCTTTTAAGCAGCATCCCGGCTGGGTCAGGGACGACCCAGCCCTGCGGCTCAGCAGAACTTAGAATACTCTACCTGGAGCAAAGCCTACGGCTTGAGGATACCAGTTTACGAAATTTATCCAGTAGCCGCTTCTCCCTAAAAGACCTTCCGTATCAAATGGAGCCTTTCAATTCCGCTTGCAAAATGGCCCTTATTCTGCTATAATACTGTTTTGAAATTTCCACCATCTTTATTTCTTGCCGCATAGTCTATCCACAAACAAGGAGATTTTTTGCGAAATGGCGATAGTGAAGAAATCCTGGCGGCCTTACGAAATAGTGGGGGAGGTGAAGAGATTCCAGCGTAGAATGACGGCCCTTCGCCGTAGGCGCTGGGACCCGACCTTCCCTGATATTAAAAAAGAAGATGTGGAGTTAGAAGAATCGGCCGAACCTGAAGAAATTTCCGGCCTCCCTCAAGAAAGATCTGGCTACGGCCGGCCGGATTATGCCCTTCAAGCCGCCTCCTGGACCCTCGCTTCCTCCTTCGGCGGCCGTGCCTATTCCGCCGAGCGGCCCGAAGGCACCCGCAGTGCTAATTTTGACGATTTGCCTCCTTACCAGGTGGATGATGAAAGGGCGCTTTCCCTTTATGTGAAAAAGGCAGCAGGGCTTTTCGGGGCCTCGCTCTCAGGCATCACCAAACTCAATCCTCTCTGGCGCTACGATGATGAGGACGAGGATGAAGCCACTCTGCTGCCGCCGGAAATTGATACCGCGGTGGTGATGGCCATAGAGATGAATTATGCGCTACTGGCCACCTCGCCTTCTGCTCAGGCCTCCGCCGCCAGTGGTAACGGCTATTCCCGCATGGTCTTTACCGCCTGCTGTCTGGCAGAATTTTTGCGCAACCTGGGCTTTAAGGCCATCGCTTGCGGTAACGATACCGCTTTAAGCA
>Ga0111219_1014_pt1 | contig 22810 bp, 20 predicted proteins | sample DeeMarSWOR152_54_FD_80368 | JGI IMG/M metagenome (GOLD analysis project Ga0111219, IMG submission 80368) | Planctomycetes bacterium DG_23
GCTTCTCATTTTCTTATTAAGGGCGGTGAGGCCGACGCCGTGCACCAGCAAAAGGTAATCGCCCGCTGCCACGGGGCCGCATTGGAACTCGCCCTGGGAAATTCTCCAGAACCACTTCTCTTTTCCATCTGCCGGGTCCGCGGCGATGAGGCGATTTCCGGCCGCGAAATAAAGGGTATCTTCGGTGAGTTCGGGTGAGTGGGTAATCCCGGCCATCCGCCCTTCGGCAAGTCTGGGCGCACCTTTCCAGAGTAGTTCTCCGGTGGCTATGTCAAAGGCATACATCCTGCGGTCGTAAGCACCCACGAAGGCCCTTCCTCCTCCTGCCACAAGTTGCCCCCAGACCTCGGCCTCAATATCGTAGGTCCACTTCGGCTGGCCGGTGTGGGCATCAAGGGCGTGAACGATTCCATCCCGCGGACTCGTGGCAAGAACGACGCCGTCTGCAAATACCAGGGATGCTTCCGTAAACTCGCTTTCGGTCGCATAGGTCCAGAGCAACTGCGGTGAAGGAGGCATTCTTGCGGGAGTCGGGGCCCCAGGGACTTCCTCTGCCGCAACCTGTGGCTCGGAAGGCCTGGCGCCTTCAACCGTTTGTGCGGGTGCGGTGACTTCTTTCTTCGCCACCGGCACAGGCGTTTTTTCGGGAGGCGCCTCTTTTTTTAAACGGTTATAATAGATAAGTATCCCGACAACCAGACCTATTATTACTATTAACGGCAGCAAAACGCTTTTCGGGACCGAAGGACCCGTGTCAAGTCCAGGCCGGCGGAGCATGGAAGGGCCTTTTCCTCCCGGGATGCGAAATTTCCTCCCGCAGGCCGGACAGGTGAGAACCTCCCCGGCTGCGCCATCCGGCACCTCCAGCCTCATACCGCAATCCCTATGAGGACAAGTGATATGCATCTTCGCTCTCCTTTTACTTTTCTATTCCTTTAGCCATCCTTTCCTTCATTCGCAAATTTGGTGAGCGCGGACCCGGGGCAGGGGAGGTTACCACATCTATGTCCGGCCGCGGCAATCGGCCGGCCACCGGTAGCATCTTTGCAAATTCATAATGCGGTTCAGTCTGATACCAATATGCCACGGAGGAATAATCATCGCTACGGTTATTGGCGTGTCCGTGTTCAATGGAAGCCCGCAGAGATTTATGAAAAATTACCGGCTCGGCCAGGTGGAAGCGATAGACGGTGATGCGTTCGTTGAAATTATGGGCTGTGCCCGGCTTATGGAAGGAAACCCCGTTATAGATGTAGGCGTTTTGCACTTGCATACCCCAGGCGTGGGAGAAGTAGTCTTCGGAACCGGTACCGTGAAGGTCCGGGGGCCATTTTTTGCCGTCTATCATAAACATATCGTCGCCCTCGCCCCACCAGCCGCCGCAGAGATTGTGCACCGAAAGCACCGTGCCCACATAGTGGCCGCGCCCGCGCGCCTCAAGGAAGAGATAATTTTCGGCGTCAGTGAGATTGGCAGCATCACTTACCGCCTCGCGGAACTTCTTTGACCACTGCCGCCCCCGGGCAAAAGACCACCACCCCTTACAAGGGTTCTCCCTTCGCCATTTGGCGTGAAAGCGGCCCTGATCCTCAGCCGTCTTATCCAGTTCATCATAGTCAACATAGTAGTAAAATGCGCGGACGGCGGTGTCACATTCGTTTATAACTTCAATTCTCGCCTTTGCGAAAGGCATAGGAAAATAAGAGTTCATAGCCGCACGATTTGCGCCCGACCTGGCGGACATATTGAGGACCGCAGAGGAGAAGGAATTTACCCGGGCATGCCCCACGCCGAAAAAGTCGCCTATGGGGGAATCTATGCTGGGCGAAGTCTCGCCATCCCAGTAAGCGCGCAGCAAAATCTTACGCAGATAAAATTCATCCTCGCAGGATATGGTGACCCAAATATGGCGGACAGTTCCGGGGCGGTTAATCTTGGCCATAGTTCGCGTTTCGCCCTTTTTGATGGTCAAGCGGTCGCGGTTTTTGCCGGTTCTATCCCAACTGGAAATGCGTTTGCTGCGGCCTTGTCTCAAAGTCGCCAAATTGCTCAGCATCCTTTTCTCCTTTCGTTTGAGCATCGAGCCTCAAAGGTTAACCATACTATTATCATCCTCAGGGTAATACTGCAAGCGAAATCGCAAAGAGCCTCGGATTTTGCAAAACTTTTTGGTTTTATCTTGATTTCTTCTCTTTCTTGTTATTAAATATTGGGTTTGGGACAAAATTTGGATTAAGGTGCGGGTAACTTATTTCTGAAGAATACTCTATGAAAAAGGGAGGTGGCAGGGATAAGTTTCTGCGAGGAGAGTAAACTCGGCCTCAACCGGCGGGGTATCAGCAAGGAAAATGTCAACGAATCCAAAGTTTCGCATAATGCATTCAAGAAGGGGAAATCTCGGCAAGTGGCTTTCGGCTTCAGGCGGAAATCAAACAGGTAGAAGAAGTGCGCTTCTGGTAGTTTTGTGTTTATGTATCTTCGTATCAGGGAGTGCGGGTTGCGCCTCTTTTAGAACCTCCACCGTGCAAAGCGAAAACCGCCGGCCCGGGAAAGTTTTTCTTATGCGCGGCCTTTTCAATGTCTTCAGCCTGGGTCTTGATACCTTGGCTCTCAGACTCCAGGCCAACGACATAGATGCCCGAGTGTGTTCTTATGGCAGTTGGTCTGTTCTGGCCCCTTACATCATCTATCTTCGTAAGGTGGAGGGAGACACTGAACCCATAATATTTCTGGGCCATTCAACAGGTGTGGATGATTTAGTCTGGGTGGCCAAGAGGCTGGAAGAAGAGGGTATCGAGGTTGATTTGCTTGTGTCCCTCGAGGATTTCCTTTCTCCGAAAGTGCCCCGGAATGTGAAGAGGGTATTTAATATTCATAAGAGGCCCTCGCATTTATTGGTGGAACCGCCAAAGCCCGGAAATAGCGGTGAGGTGGAGTTTATTGAATACGATTTAGCTGACCATAAGGACATTTTCCCGGATTTATGGTCAATCGACCACTTAGATATTGAGGAGCACGAGGCGGTGCACGAAGTGATTATGGAGGAGATTTGCCGCGTTCTGGCCATAGCCTCTGAGGAGCGTTTGGCAACCCCTTGAGCCGCCGGTTAAGATATACAAGGGCAATTGATTAGTGATTATGGGTAAATACGCGTAATGGACTGGTTCGCCTTCAACATTGTGGTTTTGGTGCTTTCATACTGGGGCGCAGTGATAGCCAGGGTTATCCGCTTCAGGAGAGAAGTGGGTGAATTTCCCGGGCTGATACCCAGGAGCAGGCTGGAGCAGGTTCTCTGGCCACTTTGGCTTCTGGTGATTGCTGCCTGGGTGGGGCAGCCAGTGGCTACCCTTTTTGGAAGCGCCACTTCTGGTTTTTTCAAGCCGCTGGCGGCGTTGGATCATTTGGCCCTGGATATCATCGGCAGCGCATTGGGCTGGTGTGCCCTGGGCTTGAGCCTCTGGTGTTGTAAATTCTTGGGCAAATCCTGGAGGATGGCCATAGATCCCGAAGAGAAGACAGCGCTGGTTACCTCAGGGCCTTATGCTCTGGTGCGTCACCCCATATATACCTTCCAGGGTCTTTTGATGATAGGCTCCTGGTTGGTCTTGCCGACCCCTTTTTTGCTTTTGGCGGCGATTGTTTTGGGGTTCTGTCACATGGTGAAGGTGGTGGATGAGGAGCACCACCTCCTCAGGATGCATAAAGAGGAATATGTTTGTTACTGCCGTAAAGTAGGATGTTTTTTCCCCAGGTTGTGGAAATCAAAATCAGATAAAAGAAAGAAGGGAAAACTTAATTTACAACAACGGATTATGCTTCAGTGGGGGAGAGTGTGGCCTTATAATGCCTGTCATTGTTTGACACTTTCAGGCAGGTCTGACCCGGAGAGACTTAAGCAAGCTTTGTACGAAGCGCTCACCACGGCAGGAATTTCGCAAGTAGTCGTAGACCCCGAACGCGGTAGATACGAATACCTGAAAGAGCCGCCGCTCATTTCCCTGGATATATTTTCTTGCAATTCTCAACCTGAAGTCATTTTGCCCCGTCTCATTCAAGAAGAACTTAATCGCCCTTTTCCAACTGCTCTCCATACTCCTATGCGCTTTTTCCTCCTGGATACTAATAATGATTCTCATTATTTGGGAATCACCTATAATCACTGGACTGCTGAAGACCGGGCATTAAGGCTGGTGCTCTGTCAGATATTGGCACACTACTATGACCTTAGTTTGGCAAGGAGGCCAGCACCGCTTTCTCTTTACCCCCCGGGATACTGGTCGCTATTTGGGCATCTTTGTACCGGGAAGGTTCTGGCACGGTTGCCTCTGGAAGTGGGCCGAAGATTGCTTCGGTCGCGCTACGCCTATCGGCATCGCTATAAGGACCGCAAGGATTTTCGCACCGGCTTCGCAATATATGGACTTGAGCAGGGGAATATACACAAACTCAGGGAATATGCCAGGAGCAAGGGCGGAACGGTCCACGACCTCTTTTTGGCCGCCCTGGCTGAGGCCGTCTGTCGTTACACGCCCGGAAGGCTAAGACACCGCAGGAGACGGGCACTTCGCATTGGAAGCGTTGTTGACCTGAGAAGTCTCTCTCGCCAGGACCTGTCCAACACCTACGGACTCTTCGTAGGATATTTTATGGTATTCTTTGAAAAGCCACAGGATAATTTCTCCGGCCTTCTTCGATCAGTAGTGAAGCAGACCGCTCGCATAAAGAAAGGCAAAGGATACTTGGATACCACGTTGGCTATGAGGTTTTCTCCAGCCTTCTGGCCGGCCTTGAGTGACGCTCGCAGGGCGGAGTACTTCCGCCGAAGTGGCTTGGTTGCAGGCATTAGCAATGTAAACCTGGGAGGCGATTGGCTTGAAACTGATACTGGTGGTCAGGTTCTGGGATATTTGCGGGGTGTATCAACAGGGCCACATCTGCCACTTGTTTTGCTCCCTACAACCTTTATGGGCAAGGTATTCATCGGTGTAAGTTATCGTCTGGCTGGTTTTGATGAAGACCAAATCGACCGCATTATGAAGCGTTTTATCTGGCGCCTTGAAACGCTGGTCAGGTAAGAAAGGCCTTCGTAGGGCCTCAAAAAGGGGTCTGTCAGGTTTATGGTGCCGGTTCAGCGCTGATACTGAGACGCTACATAATTAAGTATTACCTTCCGGGCGGATTCCGCTAAATCAATAAACTTCAGCCCCGCCTCTGTGTGGCCGCCGGCTATCTTCTGATAGCCCAACCACATAATTTCTCCCTGACACTTGATTGGAGGTGCTTCGGGGAGGAGTCGGAATTCTAAATCAAGGAGGGTGCCAATACTGACGGGATTTTCCAGCAGAATCCACATACCATCTGCGGAGAGGTTGCGCGCCTCGCCCACCCCGGGCACTTCAATACACACCTCTACCCTGGGAAAGCGCCGCCTTTCCTTAAATTCTGTCACATTGCGTCTCCTTACAGCGCCCTTCATACAATCGTAAACAAGGGCGCAACCAAACTTTCCCTGGCCGGCTTCGAAACCCAGCGGATTCTAACTCCCTTGCATCCGTCCTTGCGCCACTCGCCCTTGATGAATCTCACCATAGTTTCCCATTTTGTCAACTATTAAGATTGCGTATGTTCGAGCATTATTTTTTGGGCCCGTTTGGCCAGACAAACTTGAGTCCCACCTGGATGCGACCATCGGCCATCAGGCGTTGCCAGATGATTTCTCCCTTACATTTGATTAAAGCTGACTCCGGAAGAGGGCGAAATTCCAGGTCAACGAGTTTACCAACGGCGAAGGGATTTTCCACCAGAAGGCACATACCATCTGAGGAAACATCCTGGGCTTCGCCCAGCCCGGGGATTTCAATCGTTACTTTTGCTCTTCGAGCACGCCGCCTTTCCTTGAATTTACCCAAGTTTCAACCCCCTCTCGTTGTCATTCAGAAAGTGGTGGGCGAGGGGGGAATCGAACCCCCACGGACCTTACGGCCCAACGGATTTTAAGTCCGTAGCGTCTGCCCTTCCGCCACTCGCCCTTCAGAGATTTTATATTACTTTATAATCTTGTCAAGCAAAGAAAAATCAGATTTCAAAAATCTCCTTTCTGCTAAGTTTAAGTATCCACAAGAACATTTGGGCTTTGTCTTGACAGGAGAGGGCTTTCTGGGTACTTTGAAGGAGAAGTGGCTCTTTACCGGAACCATTTCTATGAAAAAGGTAAACTATAAGACCGATTTAATTCTCACCCAGGGAAGGATATTTACAGGAAACGGCGCCCGCTCCGGGGCGGTGGCTATCCAAGGCAAACGCATTTTGGCCGTGGGCAAGGATAAAGAGATTTTATCCACCTGCGGACCAACTGCGAAGAGAATAAATCTTTCCGGGCGGCTCGTCCTTCCCGGCTTCATAGATGCTCACACCCATTTCTTCTCCTTGGCGCTTAATCTTGCGCGTCTGGATTTGAGCCAGTGTCAAAGCGAAAAAGAGACACTTCTGGCGGTAAGGAAAAAGGCAAAAAAGACAAAACCTGGCGAGTGGATATGGGGCCGGGGTTGGACTATGAATCTCTGGCCGCACACGGGCGGTCCGAGTAAAGAGAGTCTGGACAAAGCGGCGCCTAATAATCCGGTTTCTTTAATCTCCGGCGATGGCCATTCTGTGTGGATAAATTCCTGCGCCCTTCGCCTTATCCCTTCCAAAGAAATAAAGAAATTTTCCACAAGTGAGGTTGTGTACAACTCTGAAACCCATAAGCCCACCGGTCTATTCAAAGAAAGGGCCGCATCTCTGGTATTTCGTCTCGTTCAGGAGCCTCCTTTGGAATTGGCCAAAGAAGCCCTCGCCAGGGCCCAGAAAATTGCCTATAAATTCGGCGTCACCGGTATTCATAATTTTGAGCGAAATTATGTGCGAGAGACCTTTGAAGCCCTGAGAGAGGAAGGTCACCTAAATCTTCGTGTCTTTCACGCTATTGCCGAGGATGATTTGGATGAAGCGCTGGAGGCCGGCCGCAAGACTTATTGGGGCGATGAGTCGCTTCGCACCGGGCCCCTGAAACTATTTGCCGACGGCTCTCTGGGCTCACGCACTGCCCATATGCTCTGGCCTTATCTTAACCGACCGGACTACCGGGGAATGGAAATGGCTTCAAGAAAGAAACTTGAGACTCTGGTAAAAAAGGCTGCCCGGGCCGGTATAAGCACGGCAATCCACGCTATCGGCGACGCCGCGGTGCGCAAGGCTTTGGATGTCTTTGAGGCCACCAGAAATATCTGGGCGAAGAAGGGACTGCGTCAGCGCATTGAGCACGCCCAAATGATTCATCCCCAAGATTTGCCTCGTTTCAGCCGCTTGAATATCATCGCCAGTGTCCAGCCGGTGCATCTTTTCGGTGATATTGGACCCACGCAGGAATGCTGGGGAGATAGAACCGACGAGGCCTATCCGCTGAAAAGCCTCATTTCTTCTGGCGCTTGCTTGGCGATGGGTTCTGATGCGCCTGTGAAAAGTTTGCACCCTCTTAAGGGTATCCACGCGGCGGTAACTCGGCGAGACAAAAGAAAGGGTCGCGCCTGGCATCCGGAAGAGAAAATTTCTCTTGTCCGGGCTATTTCCGCTTACACGCAAGGTGCTGCCTTCGCCTGCGGAGAGGAGAAGACTAAAGGGAGGCACAGGCCCGGATATCTGGCAGATTTGGTGGTCTTGTCACAAGATATTCTAAAAAAAGGCGCCCGGGCCATAGTTGACAGCGAAGTCATTTTGACTGTTTTCGGAGGCAGGGTGGTATATAGAAAAGGTATATGACCTTCAGCGCTTGCCCAGACAAAAGATTTGCGATAACATTTATATGAAAAAGGAGGCACTTCTATGGGCTATTTCGCTGATACATTTCCCGAGGTGAAACTAAAGCTCGAAAGGCGCGGCGCGGGCAATTTACAAGTAGGGATAAAATCTTGCTCGCCTGATGGCGACCTGGCCGAGGCTACGCAGGCCTTAGTTCAGCAAATTGGTGGGGTAGGGGAGATAGTGCGGCCAGGGGATGTGGTGATGTTAAAGGTCAATGCCTCCCATCCAAGAGAAAGAAAGGAAGGAGCGGTGGTTGACCCTCAAGTTGCCGAGGCCGTTGCGCGCCTCGTAGTGGAGGCTGGCGCAAAAAAAGTGCTCATCGCCGATGCCCCTTCGGAGAAAATGCGTGCCTTGGAGGTATTCAAGATGCTCGGCTACGACGAAGTGGCCCGAAAGACGGGCGCCGAACTCATTGATCTTAATCGGCTTCCTCTTATGCGCGTAACCGTTCCTCAGGGAGGCCTGGGTTACGATGGCTATCTCTACTCTGAAATGCTCACTCAGGTGGATGTGCTCATTTCTATCGCCAAACTCAAGACCCATCGTCCGATGGGCGTGACCCTGGGAATAAAGAATATGTTAGGAATGGTGCCCCACTGCCCAGTGCGTGGCTTCGCACGCTGGTCATTTCACTCCCGGGTAGATTTGGAAAAGGCCTTGAAGGAGTTGCCCAATGATGTTTTCTGGGAAGATTTTTTTCGCGATTCTATCACCAAGGGCTCCGCGTTCATCTGCTTCGATGATGACAAGCTTTGCCGCGTTATCACTGACCTGGCGTTGACCACTCCCGCTTCTCTTACGCTCATAGACGGCGTGATTGGTATGGAAGGAAACGGGCCCTGGCGAGGAACACCGGTTGAGGCCGGCTTTATCGTCGCTGGCTATGATACCCTGGGCACGGATGTGGTGGCAGCAAAACTTATGGGTTTTCATTTTGATGAGATAGGCTATTTCAAATATGCAAAGAAACGCGGCTTAGGTGAAGACAGAATAGAAAATCTTGAACTCGTCGGTGAACCTATTGAACGATGCTCAAAGAAATTCGAGCGTCCCAGTATCATACGCAGAAAAATTCGACCCAAATCTCCAGAGAAAGGGGGAAACTCGTGAAAATTAAGAATATACTTCTCTTTCCCATTACCACACCTCGCGAGGCCGGTGCGCCCAGTCAGCATATAATTGTGAAACTCGAAACCGATGAAGGCCCCATAGGTTTCGGCGAGATGCCCGATTTCACCCATCTTCCAGCCCTTATGCCCGATGTGGTTGATTTGGAGCGCACCTTGAGCCACCTCCTTATTGATTGCGACCCATTGGAAATAGCAGCGGTAAATGAGCGGCTGAAACAATATTTCCCTCAAGGCGCCTTTTGGGACAAGAGTTCTTTGGTGCGTTGCGGCGTAGACCTCGCCCTTTATGACCTTGTGGGAAAAGTCGAGCAAAAACCAGTTTATGGTCTGCTTGGCGGAAAGTTCCGCGAACGCATCCCGGTCTCCTATCCTATCTTTCGCCAGAAACGCCGTGAGGAAATACCGGAAAATATCGCCCGTATGCATCGTCTTATGGGGCAGGGGTTCTCTGCTTTTCGGTATTACTTCGGTGCGAATCTGGATGTGGATGAAACCTTTTTGTCCGAGGTGACAAAGGAGTTTGGCGATAAAGTGATTTTGGCCTCACTTGACGGAAGCGGGCTTTTTGATAGAAAAGGATTTCTGGCGGCTTATAAACGCCTGGCGCAATTCAATTTTCTCTTGATTGAAAGTCCAGTGCGCCGTGATGATATCGAAGGGCTTAAAGAGGTTAAGGAGACGATTGCCCATCCGGTAAGCGAACACATACAATCCCCGGCAAATGCAAAAGAGTTTGCCCGCGTGGGGGCAGTAGATGTGTTCAATATTTCACTTGCAGCCGCCGGGGGGATAAGTGAGGCCGAGGAGGTTGCCAAAATAGCACGAGACTCGGGAATAAGAATCCTGGTGGGCACAACCCAGGAGACTTCAATTGCCACTGCGGCCAGCGCCCATTTTGCGGCTTCCCTTCCTCATCTTGATTACTATTCCAATCCTGTGGGGCCTGTCCTTTATACTCAAGATGTGACAGAAACCCCGGTACATTATGAGGATAGCCATCTCATCGTTCCCCAGGGCCCTGGCCTGGGTGTTGAGGTAGATGAGGAAAAATTTGAAGAACTTAAAGAAAATCTTACCGCAAGGTATATCTTGAGAGAAGACTATCGCAGGGCGTCACAGGTAGCAATATGAAACGCTTGACCAAAGAAATTTACTGCAGCGGCCATCTTAAGAAAGGATTTTTAGAGGTGATAATGAATCCGCGAAGGTGAACATTTCTTGGTATATCCTGTAGAGAACAATATGCCAACTGGCATTAAGCCCTGACGAACCTTTTTCCCGTGAGTTGCTTCACAAGTTTCTTGAGTTCCAGGACCATCAATACGCTCGATACACCCTGAGCGGAAAAGCCGGTCTCGGCAATAATCTCCTCTATTGACCTGGGTTCGTTCGGCGATAAAGCCTGCAAAATCTTCTCTTCTTCGGGTTTGAGACGGCCCGTCTGGCGTTTTTGCTCGTCAGGAACGGGCGTAAGCACCTCGGCCAGAGGCCCCAGTTCCTCAATCACATCCTCCACCCGTTCGACCAGTTTTGCGCCATCTTTTATTAGCCGGTGCGTACCCCGGGAGGTGGCGCTATCTATGGGGCCAGGCACAGCAAATACCTCTCGGCCCTGTTCCATAGCCCAGCGAGCAGTGATTAGGGAACCGCTTCGCTCAGCAGCCTCAACCACCACCACGCCTAAACAAAGTCCGCTAATGAGGCGATTTCTGCGAGGAAAGTTCTCGGCCCTCGGTGGAAAAGTGAGAGGAAATTCAGAGATGGCAGCACCGTTTTCTATGATCTCTGCCAGAAGTTTTTCATTGCCTTTAGGATATGGATTAGCGAGGCCAGAGCCAAGAACGGCAATGGTCCTTCCGCCGGCGCCAAGCGCCCCTTTATGTGCCGCAGAATCTATCCCCCAGGCCATACCGCTAACAATGGTAAACCCCATTTTGGCCAGGCTCCCGGCTAACCTTTCGGCCTGATTCTTGCCGTAATATGAAGCCCGCCGTGAGCCCACGATGGCCATAGCCAATGCATCCTCTTCTTTAAGTTCACCCTTTACATAAAGCACCAGAGGCGGATCGAATATCCGCCGTAAAGGCTGAGGATAATCTTCACTGGCCGCACTTATTATCTTAACTCCGAGTGCCTCGGCCGCTTTCATCTCGGCACTTGCATCATTTTTTTTTGTTGCTTTGGATATGTTTCGGGAAACCTCGGAGCCTACGCCTTCCACTTCTTCTAACGCGTTCCTTGAGGCCGCAAGCACTGCTTCAGGCGAGCCAAAACGCTCCAGAAGCCGTGATAGAAGCGTCACCCCCAGGCCTTCCACCATATTGAGCGTGAGCAAGGCCTCAAGCCCGGACGCCGTGTCCTGGCGAAAATTATGCTCCGAGCCTTTCACTGAGTGCCTCCCTCAAAATCTCTTCGCTCACTTCGTCCGAGATGATAACTTCGCCGATTTTTGTAGGAAGAACAAAGCGCAGCCTGCCGCCTTTAACCTTCTTATCGTGAAAAGTGAGTGAAAGAACCTCATGCACCCCGGCCCTTATTCTTGTGGGAAGACCAAGCCGCTCCAGGAGATTCTCCTGCCGGGAAGTGACCTCTTTTTGAATAAGATTCATCCGCTCTGCCACTTCGCTTGCCACCAGCATCCCCACGGAGACGGCCTCGCCGTGGCGCAGACCCTTATATTCAAGAAGCGTCTCCAGTGCGTGGGCGGTGGTATGGCCGTAGTTGAGGATGGCCCGGAGCCCGGTTTCCCGTTCGTCCTTCTCCACCACTTGCGCCTTTAGTGCGCAGCATCTTTCAATAATGCTTGATATAACATCTATATCCAGAGCAAGGATTTTCGCTACATTTTCTTCGAGAAATCCGAAGAATTCTCCTTCCAGGATTACCCCATATTTCACTACCTCGGCCAGCCCAGAGCGTAGTTCCTCCTTTGGAAGGGTCCGCAAAGTCTCAGGGTCAATATATACCGCCCGCGGTTGATAGAAAGCACCAATCATATTTTTGCCATATTTGTGGTTGACCGCGACTTTGCCGCCCACGGAACTATCCACCTGAGCGAGAAGCGTGGTAGGGATCTGGACAAAGGGCACTCCGCGCATAAATGTAGCCGCGGCAAAGCCCCCCAGATCCCCTATCATCCCGCCGCCCAGGGCAAGAATTACTGAACTGCGCTCCAATTCCATCTCGAAAAACTCATCGTAAAGTCTGGAGGCCCATTCGAGGTTTTTCTGCTCCTCTCCCGCCGGCACCACGGCCACGCCGGGGGTAAATCCGGCGCGCGTGAGAGATTCTTCAGTGGTCTTTTGATAGAGGCTTGCCACATTGGAATCCGTTACCAATGCCACTTGGGCCTGCCCCAAATCGCTGGCGAGTTCCTGGCCCAGTCGACCGAGAAGCCCTGCGGCTATCTTTATCACATAACTTCGTTCACCCAGGTTCACCCTGACCGTGCTCAATTACATACCCCCTTAAATGTGCTTTCTTCAACCCCGCAGTTTACCCCCGGCCTCTCAGACTGTCAAGGCCAATTTGTCCCTATTGATTTGTCCGGTCCGGCCGGATATAATAATCTTTTGTTAAATTATCAGTCCCGATGAAGAGGAGAAGCCTTGTCCAGACAGCCTTTCGTAACTTATGACGATGCTTTAGACTATCTTTTTAAGTCCACAGATTACGAGAAGATGTCCACCTATCGCTATGGTGTCAGCACCTTTGACCTCTCCCGTATGGAGGAACTGGCCCAGCGCCTGGGCTCTCCCCACAAGGGCCTTTCTTTTTGCCACATCGCCGGCACCAAAGGCAAAGGTTCGGTGGCTTATATGCTTGCTGGCATCCTGCAAGAAGCCGGGCTCAAGGTGGGCCTATTCACTTCGCCCCATTTAGTGGCGTTGGAAGAGCGTATATCGATAAATAACGATGCGATACCGAAAAATGCCCTGCGAGATTTACTCAATGATGCCTACCAGACCCTGGAGGAGATGAAGGCCAAGTGGGGTGAGCAGGCGCCAACCTTTTTTGAGATAATCACCGCCCTTGCCCTATTATATTTCACCAGAGAAAAGGTGGATATGGCAGTCTTGGAAGTGGGTCTTGGCGGCCGGCTTGATTCCACCAATATCGTCACTCCCCTCGTCTCCAGCATAACTCCCATCAGTCTCGACCACACTCAACTTTTGGGCAAGACTGTAGAAAAAATCGCCTATGAAAAGGCCGGGATAATTAAGAAAGATGTGCCCGTGATTTCCGCTCCGCAAGAGCCAGAGGCCTTTAAGATAATTGCGGATATGGCCAAAAAACTCGACGCGCCTTTTTATCTTGTGGGGCGGGAGATTGAGATTATTCCGCAAGATAGCCATTTTAGCATCAAGACCTGGCGGAGTGAGTATAATGACCTGAGGTTTCAACTCTTGGGGCGGCATCAGCGCATAAATGCTGCGGTGGCCGCCGGGATGCTTGAGGTCTTGCAAGAAAAAGGCGCCCTTAAGATAGGGGAGGGCGTGGTTAAAAGGGCTTTTGAGCAACTCCAGATACCCGGACGCATTGAGGTGGTTTCCCGAAGGCCGACCATAATTCTGGATAGCGCTCATAATGTGGCCTCGGTTGAAGTTCTGGTGGATGCCTTAAAGGAAAATTTAAAGTGGGAGCGGTTAATCCTTTGCTTCGCCGCGGCTAAGGATAAGGATATCCCGGGTATGCTTCGTCTACTCATCCCTCTAACTAATGAGGCCGTATTCACCACCACGGCGAATCCGCGCTCGGCCTCAACCCAAGACCTGGCCGAGGCCGCAAGCGCTATCAAACCTCTCTCCATAACCCAGGAGGCCGACCCACTCAAGGCCTTTGAACTCGCCCGGGCCAGCGCCTCAAGCGAAGACCTCATTCTCATTACCGGCTCCTTCTATTTGGCCGGCAAGATAAAAGAGGCGCTGGAAAGCGCATAATGCGGAAAATAAAATCCTATTTAGAAGAAGTTGATTTGGAGAAGATAAGAAAGCGATTTGACGCCTTCTGGGAGCGGGAAATTATAGATAGGCCGCTCATTTCCATCAAAGCCCCCCGAAAAGACTCTAAAGAGTCCCCTTTACCCATCCCGGATACTCTGGAGAAAAGATGGACAGACTTGGATTACATCCTGAACAAAATGCGCTTTTCTCTTGAGAATACACTTTTTCTCGGAGACGCCATACCTTTTTATATGCCCAATATAGGTCCGGATTCCTTCACCGCCTACCTCGGGGGAGATTTGAAATTTCTGGATGAACGCACCTCCTGGGTGGAGGCCTTCTTGCAAAATCTCGCAGAATATGAGCCGATTTTTGACAAGAATAGCCAATGGTGGAGGTTTATGAATGACCTCATAGATGCGGTGTGCGAGGTGGCAAAGGGAAATTTCCTCGTAGGGATACCTGACCTTCACGGCGGCGGGGATTCGCTGGCCGCGGCCCGAGGACCTTCCCATCTGTCCCTGGACCTTTACGACAGACCGGATGAGGTTAAAAGGGTATTAAGAAAATTGACGGGAATTTACTATGAGGTCTTTGACGCCTATTACGAAAAGATATCAAGGGTGCAGGAGGGATCCATCACCTGGCTACCGGCTTACAGCCGGGGCAAATACACGGCCTTGCAGAATGATTTTTCGGGTTTTGTCTCTCCGGCAATGTTTGGGGAATTCTTCCTTTACGAAATAGAGGAACTTTCCAGGTATCTGGATAATTCCATTTATCATCTGGACGGGCCATCGTCCCTGGGAAACCTGGACGCACTTCTGGAGATAGATACTCTGGATGGTATTCAATGGGTGCCGGGGGCAGGAGCAAAGCCGATGTCTGGGTGGGTAGATGTCTCGGCCAGAATACTTGATGCCGGAAAATGCCTGCAAATCAGTTGTAAACCCGAGGAAGTGGAGTTTTTGCTCTCTGAACTAAAACCCGAAGGTCTTTTCATCTCCACCACTTGCAAAACAGAAGACGAGGCCTACGCATTGCTTAGGAAGGTGGAAACGATGAGCAGCCGTTGAAGTGTGGCGTTGCCCGTCGTGCACAATCAGTATTCGTATAACAAGTATCCAGTTGACTTCCAATATATTTAAATTTAGACTAATTTCAACCTCGAAAGCCATAAGCACAGTTCGTTTATTGGGAAGTATTTAGACTAAGTGTACAGGAGGAACAGTGATGGCGAAGTGGATGTTGAGTAGGGAGTTTGCGATAAAGATTCTTATGAGCATGATGTTTTGTATGGTTTTTGTGGGTGCGAATGTTGCAGTTGCCCAGGTTGCGAAAAAGCCTACGCCTGTCGAGCACGCCAAGCCGCTGCCTCGTCCGAAAGGTTACCTCGCCACGATTGCCTATCCCCCGACCGAGATGGAAAAGTCCTTCTTCGAAAAACTCAGCGAGAAGGAAAGGGTTCCAGGAAGTTGGGAGGAGGATTATTCCATTACCGGAAAGACAGGCACTTATGTTGGTTGGTTTGGCATCGTCCGAGAGATTAAGGAACTGGAATCCCAAGCAAAAACAGAACTACTCATCGAGATGAAATATTTTGACGGCCTTACGGATGAACATATTATGGCTGTTTCATTCAACGGTGCTGGTGATTTCAAGGCTATTCTTTCTGGGACTGACCTGGGAATTGAGCATCTCAGTCTGGTCAAGGTCTATGGTTTCATTAAGAACGAGGTTAAGTCGGTACCGGAAATAGAGGCTGATTATGTGCTGCATTGGGATTGGGGCACTTTCACTTTCATGATGGCTTACGGGAAGCAAAAAGGAAACACCAAGTGGCGCAAACTAAATAAAGTTCCACTTGAACGCATATACAGTGCATTTCCAGATAAGAAATATTACGAAGACCGGCTTGGGCAAAGGCAAAAGGAGCCTTCCCGGCCAAAAGAAGAACAATAGGTCTGCGTAATCTGCGGTTAAGTTCTTTTCATTTATTTCGTGTTTGCACTTCTTCCGTGTTTCCGCCCGCCCGAGTCCCGCCGCCCATACGGGCGTCCAGGATGGGTGGCCCGTCCGCGCTGAAGGCGGGCAAGCGTATCTTATTTTCTTGGCTTAATCCAGAAATCTTTCCATATAATTTTTATTCTTATATTCTCGCACCATCTCTTCATCCAGAGGATAATTTCCGAACTCTCGCGCGGCCTTTAGCATAGCCAGATAATTCTCCGGCTTGACCCCGGGATGGATGCTATTTGAAGACGAAAGGATAAGACCTCCTCCGGCGGCGGCCTTGGCGATGGTTTCCTTTACGGCCTCGGTAACATCTTCTTCTGTTCCGTGGGGCAAGACCCCGGTGCAGTCAATGTTTCCCGCAAGGCATATCCTATCTCCGTATCGCCTTTTCACCTCACCGATATCCATATGAGCAATGGGCTCCAGGGGACAGAGGCCGGAAATCCCGCTTACCACTATGTCATCCATCACCCCCCAGAGATTTCCGTCGGTATGTTTTATGAAAGGAAGGCCGAAGGATTTGGCTACATCCACGGCACGCTCGAGATAAGGAAGGACGAAGCGGCGGAAATGCGCCGGTGACATAAGGGTACCCAGCCGGCCCGCGTAATCATCACCCGTCAAAAGCACATCGGCCCCGGCCTCGGCGGCGTTTTTGAACAGGCGCGCATTATAGCCCCAGATGACTTCCGAGAGCCGCTCCACAAAGTGAGGATTTTCTATGTAGGCCAGAAATAATTTATCCATACCGCCCAGAAGATAATGAGAGAATTCAAAGGTCTCGTGGGCAAGAAAGACGATGACCCGCTCGCCCTTGAAGCGGCTCACCGCGCGCTGAAGGGATTCCAGGCGGTGTTCTGCGTCCGGGTCCGGATGCTGGAAACTATCCAAATCCTTTTCGCCCTTTATGGGGCCTTCCAGGGGGTAAGCGATGCCCGCCGCGCCAACTCGCCAGATAATGCCCCATTCGTCCTCGTAGGTTTGGGCGTCTAAATCACGCACCCTGCGCATATCCTGGAACACCGTAATGCCATCCAGGTCATATCGCTCTGTGAAATCCTCCTTGGATATATCGCCCTCTAAGGCCTCAATAACCGGCCGGTCGATTATGAGTTCCCAGACGGGGATGCGGTCAGGCTCTTGGCGTGAAAGAGCGGTCAAGAACCTTTCTCTTCCAGTCATCTTTATCAGCGGCGCTCCCAAATGTATGAGACGAAATAACCGGCGAAGGCGATTAGATAGAGGTCTATTACAGGCAGGCGAAAGCGGATATTGGGGATGTAAATGGCGTGGAGAAGGGAAAAACTCAAAAGAAGGAAAAGTATCAGCGTTACCATTTTGCCGGAGGCCTCTTTCTTAATCAGGGAAAAGACGATGCCGAAGCTGCCCAGGGCCAAAATGGGAATATAGGAAACCGCGCCCAGAATCATAAATAAGCGCCTTTGCCCTGCGACCCAGGGAGACCAGAAATGCAGGAATTTACTCGCGGTGAGTTTGACGAAGGCAGGTTTATTCTCCCTAACGGCGCGCAAGGCCACACTGTAATAACGCTTATCGCGCTCAACTTCGCTGCCGGAATGAAATCTGGTCTTGGGGATAAGACCTTCGAGACCCAGCGAAGCCAGATAGTCATCGGCAATGCCCGCGGAGAAGGTGCGCCCGCCATTGGTGGATATGAGAACAAATGCATTATGAGTGCGATAGTTGCGCAAGGTCCAGGGGAGGATGACCAGAACTGCGACGCCCAGAAACGCCAATATGCAGCCCAGAAGTGCTGACCACTTTTTGCGAAAGTAAATAAATAGCCAGAGGATGACGAAAGGCAAAAAGACGAGAGCAGTGGAGCGGCAAAGCGCCGCCAGACCCAACATAGCCCCTCCAGCCAGAAGCCAGGCGTTTTTTTGCGTTTGAGCGAATTTCAAAAGGAAAAATACGCTCGAGGCTATGAGCAGCATAAAGAGGATTTCGGTGTGAAGTTCGCTGGTCCAGTAAATGTGATAGATATATAGAGCGGCGATGAACCCGGTCATAATTTCCGCGCGGCGCTTCTCGAAAAGAAGCCGGGCGATGAGAAATATCAGAAAAACACATAGAGCACCAATTACGGCTTGAGTATATCTTACCACTGAAAAGCCTGTGCCTCCGACAAAAAAATAGACGCCCGTGAGAAAGGCTGGATATAAAGGTGGGCGATAGGAGGTGGGTCTTCCATTCAACGAGTACCCTTTACCTTCAAGCATATTCCGGGCGAGTTGGTGGTATTCCACAGCATCGGTGTTTTGCTTACCCCAGCGGGAAAGGACTGTGTCTGTATCGCTCACTGCCACCCAGACAAGCCGAAGGAGAAGTGCCAGAAGAAGCACCAGAAAACACACTGAGGAATAATGGGCCTCTTTTTTCACTAAAGTTTCTCCCTAATCGCGTTTTTCCTCGGTCTTTTTAATTTCCACCTCCATCCTCTGGAGGATGTTTTTGAGTTTTTCTCTATTCTCCGGCGTGAGCGGCCCGATCGGCCGGCGGCAAGGGCCGGCTGGAAGCCCTTTGAGTTCTGCGGCCTCTTTAATTACCGAAGGGAAAGAGCCCAGGGAAAAGGCCAGGCGAAGCGGTGCGAGTTGCCTCTGCAACTTTCTCGCCTCATCAAGATTTCCCTGTGAGAAATTTTCATATATTCCCACTACAATCTCCGGCACGATATTGGAGGTGGCGGCTATGGCTGCCGGCCCTCCCATCATAAGCGTGGCGAAGATGAGGGTGTCCCGGCCGGCAATAACGCTAAACCGTTCGGGCGTACTATTTATATATTCAGCCGTTTGGGTGAGGTCGCCGGAGGAATCCTTTATTCCGGCCACCTGCTCAAAGTCCCGGGCAAGGCGGCGCACTAAACTCGTGGAAAGGAGGATATTTGTGCGCGCTGGATTGCTATAGAGAATTGCCGGAATTTTTATGGCATCCACCACGGCTTTATAATGTAGATAAAGTTCCTCATCCGAAGGTTTGATGAAAGAAGGGGTGAGGACGGAAACGAAATCACAGCCGGCGCTTTCCGCCTCTTTGGAAAGAAGCACGGTCTCGGCGGTAGAATTTGCGCAAGTCCCGGCATATACCGGCACCTTTCCCGCCACGGTTTCCACCGCAGCTTCGAATATCCTTCTCTTTTCCTCTGGTGAGAGGGCCCAAAACTCGCCCGTTGAACCCACCACGAATATACCATGAACCCCGGCTTCCAGAAGCCGCCCGATAATGACCTTAAGTGCGCCCAAATCAAGATTTTCATCTTTATCAAATGGCGTCACCACCGCAGGAATGATGCCTTCTATTTTCATAAGTTTGTCCTTTCCTTCAAGAAGCTAAGTATCAGGGGCCGTTTCTTTTGGGTTAACCCGGTTGACTGGATACTTCGGCGATTTGCCGGAAAGCACCCGCAAGACATCCTCTGCCACCAGGGACATCGCCGCCAGGGCCTCGTGCGTATGTGCGGCCATATGCGGCGTCACTACTACATTGGGAAATCGGAAAAGGGGATTATCCTTTGACGCCGGCTCCTCCTCATAAACATCAAGTCCGGCCCCCTTTATCCAACCCTCTTCTAAGGCCTGAACAAGGGCTCTCTCATCGACTATAGGGCCTCGCGAGGTATTTATTAAAAATGCACTGGGCTTCATCAGACGAAGCTCTTTCTCTCCGATGAGATGATGTGTGCGGGGCGTCGAAGGAATATGGAGGCTCAAGTAATCAGCGGCCTTGAGAACCTCTTTAAAAGAGACATTTCGGGCAGCGATTTTCTTCGCCACTTCGCTTCGGTCAATCTCGTCGTAATAAATCACCTTCATCTTGAAGGCTTGGTGGCAAATTTCGGCCACCCGACCGCCTATGCGCCCCAGCCCAATTATCCCTAAGGTCTTGCCCAGGATTTCTTGCCCGAAGTATTCATATCTCACCTCAAAGCGCCCCTTACGGATGGCCTTATCCGCCTCCAGGATGCGTTTGGACAGGGCCACGATGAGGCCGACAGTATGTTCAGCCACGGATTCCGTATTGGCATCCGGAGTATTAACTACCCAGATACCGCGGTTTGTTGCGGCTTCAATATCAATAGTCTCCACGCCGACACCGTGACGGCCGATGACTTTTAGCCTGGGGGCGACGTCAATTATGGCCTTTGAGACGCGGCCGTTGGCCCGGACGATAATGGCATCGGCATCTTTTGCCTCCTGGATGAGGACCTCTTCATCAAGGCTTTCAGGATAAATGACTTGGCAGTTCTCCTGCAGGAGGCAGGTGCCGGCCTCAGCCATCTCTTCGTAAAGAAGTACCTTGAATTTTTTCATCGGAAAGAATTAAAGTCAAGTTACACGGGAAATCAAAAGCTTCACCGAAAACGAGTTTAACCGTCTTTCTCCTCAATTATTTCAGCGGTGAAAACACTAATTTCTGTATCCTTATCCTTCCAGGCATCGGGTTGGAGCCCGGCCTTACTCCAGCAGCAGTGGGAGAGAAATTCCTCTTTGGACCATGCGGTCTCGGTGGCCACCTGAGGCAGAAAACAGCCGCTGCGCAGCCCCCGCTTGATACTGATGCCGTGTTTTCCCAGTTCAAAATCCAAAGGATTTTCCAGGCGCTTCAAAGGTGAAAGCACAGAGATTTCTATGTCAATTTCCGAAAGTTCCGCAGGTGTGATAGGGTCGCCAAGAAACCGCGGGTCTTGCGTGGCTGAGGCCACGGCCATTTCGGTCACGGTCTGATAAAGGGGTAACTCGGAAGTAAATTGCCCCAGACAGCCGCGCAGGCGGCCCTTGTTTTTTATAGTTACGAAGACCCCGGATTTCGTTTGAAGTTCTTCGGTGGTGGATTTGAGTTCCGGCAATTTCTCCCCCCTCACCGCGGCTTCGACGGCCTGCCGGGCAATGGAAAGGAGTTCTTTTTTGTACTTTTTATCCATCATAAACTTCTTTCCTCACCTGACCTTTGTCGAAATCTGATAGCCTTGGCTACTGCGTCCCGGGCATCTTTTGCCCGCAGGATACGCACATCCTTGGGAAGTCTCGCTTCATCTAAATCCCAGGTGGATAAAGCGATTACCGGAATGCGGGCCTTCAGGGCAAAGGCGATTTCAGAGAGGGTGCCCAGAGACCCGCCTATGGCTATAACCGCATCGCCGGAAACGGCAACAATAGCATTTCTGGCTTCGCCAAGGCCTGTGGGAATGGGGATGTCGATATAGGGATTAGCGCTTTTTGAATCCATACCGGGAAGTATTCCCACGGTCAGACCCCCGGCTTCCCTGGCTCCTTTTGAAGCCGACTCCATAACTCCACCCAGCCCACCGCAGACCAAAATCGCCCCCTGCCGGCCAATCTCTCGACCCACCTCCTCGGCCAGGCGACTCTCCCTTTCACTTGCATCACCGGAACCAATTACCGCTATGCGATACTTTGAACTCATTTACTCATCTCACCGGAAGCAACCGGCTGCCTGGCAAATCTCTTGATGGCAAAAAATCCAGCAACCAGAAGTGCTGCAAAGATAATGGTTAATAGATTGAAATATTTATCTATAAAGGCCTTGATTGCCTCTCCGTAGAGCGAAATTAGTCCGGCAACGAGGAAGAACCTGGCCGAACGACTCACAGCCGAAGCCACAAAAAATGTGGAAAGTTTTATATTACAGGCCCCGGCGGCAATGGTGAATACCTTGTAAGGAATGGGAGTAAACCCGGCCACGGCCACCGCCCAGAAGGCATTCCGGGCATATAGCCCCTTCACCCGGTCAAAATGCCTCTCGGCTTTGTAAAAACGAATGATACGCTCGCCGATGATTTTCATAAATTGTGCCCCTATGAGATAACCGAACCCGCCGCCGAGTACTGAAGCCAAAGCGCAAATAAAGGCATACTTGAATGCATTCTGCGGAAGGGAAAGACAAAGGGCAATTAACAGCGGGTCCGGCGGAATAGGGAAGAAGGAGGATTCGGAGAAGGCATTTAGAAAAAGGGCAGGGGGGCCGTAAGGGGTCTGGGCCCAGTGGAGCACCCAGGTATAAAGGCCACGCAACCAGCCAAACATTCCCGCGGAAAAAGTGCGCATAGAGATTCTCCAGAGATGTGACATCCATATTATAACGGATTTTGTAGGGCAAAGTCAAAGGATTTCTGGAATGGCGAAAGAGGGACAAAGCGTATGAACCTACTGTGCGTCAGGCTTTCATTCGGCAATGTGGCAATCGCGGCAAAGAGGAATTTCTTCGGCCCGGCCGCTCAACAATTTCTTCCTTATCTCCTGGAAGGTTCCGGAATTCCAGATTTGGTATAGGTCCTCTCTATTCAAATCCCCCAGCACCATCCTGCGCATAAGGTCCACACAGCAGAGAACCACCTTGCCATCAAAGAGGATTACCGCGGTATTGAAAGGACGGCGGCAGGAGCGATAAGGCCGCAGGTTGCCAGCCAGCCCGGAGGAATTTACCGTGCCTGCGCGGTCTTCATAGGGAAGAAGACGAAACTCTGCGCCCCGGGCTTTCCAAAACTGCTCCGCTGTCGAAGCCGACGCTCTTTAACCAATTTCAAGAGATATTTAACATTTTCAAGGGTTTGCTGGAATGAAAGCCCGGGCATAGAGCGTTCGTACTTTTCTTTGGAAATGCCCTGGAAGGATATGCTCAAGCGATGGAGCAGGGCAGGGCGGCGAGATTTCGTCGTGAGAAAGGCCCGGGCCCGCTCAGGAAAAAGCAGTGAGGCGTTAGTAATTAGGTTTATTTTTATCCTGGGGATTTTTTCTTTTACCAGAGCGAGTCTTTCTTCCAGACCTCGGTCAAGAAGAGGCTCGTTGAAAAAGCAAGGGATGAGATATTTCGGCTGGTACTCGGCGAGTTGGGCCACAATCTTTG
>Ga0111219_1015_pt1 | contig 22435 bp, 18 predicted proteins | sample DeeMarSWOR152_54_FD_80368 | JGI IMG/M metagenome (GOLD analysis project Ga0111219, IMG submission 80368) | Planctomycetes bacterium DG_23
CAAAGCGATTGCTGGCTAACTTCATAAGCCTGGTAGCAAATCCGCCGCCGGCTTCTTTAAGTGATAGACCCAATACTTTAATGGAAACAATAAATAGGTATAAAAGGATGAGGAAGAGGATAATTCTTAGGATAAAATATACCCGGTTTTCCCTTCGGCTCGCTTGGTTCAAAGTTTTTCTCGCTCCAGGGTAAGCAAATCTATCGTTTGCATAAAGCAACTCACCTCAAAGCGCAGGCCTGGCTATGCCCCGGGGTCACTTGCCCGGGGGTAAGCATCCAGGGTTAAATCGTCCGCAAGACCTTCTTGCAATCTATGATAACCTAAAGCGGCCACCATAACCGCATTATCGGTGCTAAGATTTAAAGGCGGCACATAGAAACTAAAGCCTTCGGCGCGTGCGGCCTCACTGACCCTTTCCCGTAAGGTCCTATTGGCAGCGACCCCGCCGCCCAGGGCCACCGAGCGGACCTTTTCCCGCTGAGCGAAACTGGCGGCAACATCAGCCAGCTCACGAGATGAGAGTTTCTCAGCAGACTGCGTGGCATCCTGGCCCGAAATATGATATAGCACGGCCGTTTTGACCCCGCTGAAACTGAAGTCCAGCGAATCCTCTCCCAAAAGCGAACGAGGAAAATCAAAAGTTTTCGGATTTCCTCCCCGCGCTGCCTTTTCCACCAGAGGACCGCCAAGGTAGCCCAGTCCCAGGATGCCGGCCACCTTATCAAAGGCCTCGCCCGCGGCATCGTCAGTAGTCTGGCCAATGAGCCCATGTTGGGTGAAACTGGTGGATAAAAAAAGACTGGTATGGCCACCTGAGGCCACCAGGGCCACCAGAGGAAACTTAACCTTTTTCCCCATAAGGGCGGCTATGATATGGGCCTCAAGGTGATTTACGCCCACGATGGAAGAGTTCAGGGCCCACGCCAGCACCTTTGCCGCCGAAAGGCCCACCAGAAGCGCCCCCACCAGACCCGGACGATTACTCACTGCTATAGCATCTATGGCCGTAAGATCAAGGTGGGCCTGGTTTAGTGCAGTGGTCAAAACTGGCAAGAAGCGTTCCAGGTGGGCCCGGGAAGCAATCTCCGGAACCACTCCGCCGAATCTGCCGTGCAGGTCCTCCTGCGAAGCCACCACACTGGCCCGTATTTCTTCCCCATCGGCTACTATGGCCGCGGCCGTTTCATCGCAGGAGGTCTCAATGCCGAGGACTAACAAATTAAGCGCCTCTACTTTGCTGGAAGGTTCTACTCACTTCCACCCAGGATGGGTTCTGGCTGAAAAGGCCCAAAACGCCTCGGACTGAAACAACGAAGCCAAAGTGATGCTGCTAAGCACTGGATTCGGCCTCAACCGAAATCTTATTGCGCAGGAGTTTGAGCGCCTTCTCCAGTTGCAGGTCGGTGAACTCTTCGGCTGGCTCTTTTTCGCCTTCTTGGGCCTCAGGCTTTTCCCCGGTATCTTGATAGCGCCAGTGTTCGTAGAGCCGGCGTGCCTGGTCTGGTTTCAGGACAACTTCTTCATCGGGCACCACGCGCCCTTCTTTTGAGTCGGCCTTATGTTCTAAGGTTTTCCCTGAAGGCAGATAGTAGCGGGAGACGGTAAGTCTCAGTGCGCCCTTTTCGCCGTCAGATAGGGGAATGAGTTTCTGGACAGAGCCTTTTCCGAAAGTGGGCGCACCAACGAGAATCCCGCGGTGATGGTCCTGAATGGCCCCGGCGACTATCTCCGAGGCGCTGGCGGTCGCTTCATTTACAAGCACTACTAAGGGGAAGGGGGCATAGGTGCTACTTCTTTTGGCCTCCCATCTCTCGCCCTCGCCCTTTCGATCTTTAGTATAGACAACTGTGCCTTCCTCTACGAATCTATCGGCCACTGCAACCGCCGCTTCGAGCAGGCCACCTGGATTGAAGCGCAGGTCCAGGACAAGCCCCTGCATACCCTGGGAGCGCAGCCCGCGCACGGCCTCGTCCAAGTCATCGGCGGTGCTTTCACTGAAAGAAGAGATACGGATATAACCGATTTGGGCCTCTTCATCGAGCATAAATTGCCATTTGGGCTTTTCCTTTTCGCCAGGCTCACTTTTTCTTATGCCCCGGATACTCTCAATGTGGATAACTCCCCGCACGATAGTGATGTCTATTTCTCTCGTGCCTTCCTCTTCCTGGCGAAGGACGGTAATGGTAACCGGCGTGCCCCGCTTGCCCCGAATCCTTTTCATAGCCTCGGTGAGTCGGGCGCCTTTCGGGATTTCACTGACTGACTGGCCTTCGATCTTTATAATGAAGTCGCCTGCCATTACCCCGGCCTTAAAGGCCGGGCTGCCCTCTATGGGCGAGTATATCCTGATATGACCTTCATCGGTCAGGGCAATGTGAACGCCTATGCCTTCAAAGACCCCCTCAAAATCGGCCTGAGAGGCTTTATGAATATCCGGCGGAAGATAGGCGCAGAAAGGGTCCAGAGTGGAGAGCATCCCCCCCATCGCTCCCTCTATGAGTTTCTCCGGGTTTACTTCCTCCACATAGTTTTTCCTAATTTCCTCTATGGCCTCCCCGAAAACCTCCAGGTTTTTGAAAAGGTTGGCATCTTCTCTTTGAGCAGAGGAATTAAGGGCAAAGCCTATAATGAAGGCCAAGACTATTAAATAGATTGCTGTAGTTCGAGACACTGTTACCTCCTTTTATAAATTTCGCATAATACAAATAACTGGACACGAGACTAACTTGCCCATATTGTGACCGCTTTTCTTTCTATCGCAAAAGAGACCCCAAGAAACTCTCGAAGCCCATAAAAAAAGAGTGGGCGGAGGCGGAATCGAACCGCCGACAACCCGGATTTTCAGTCCGGTGCTCTACCTACTGAGCTATCCGCCCACCAGTGATGGAATAACTCAGCAGCCTAATTATAAAGTAAATATTATAAAACATATCAAAGATTTGTCAAGGTTAATCGGCAAATTTTGCGAAAAGTTTGCGAGCCATTTTCACATCCCGGGAGATTTGCCGGCGCAGTTCTGTGGGGGATTTGAACTCTTTTGCATCTCGAAGTTTTTCCAGAAAAATCACCTCTATCTCCTGGGACAATATATTTCCCGCAAAATCAAGGATGTGAACTTCGCATACTGCTGCGGCAGATGGAGGAGGATGAATAAAAGCAGGGCGAGGGCCGATATAGGTAAGGGAAGGAAGCCTGAGGGAGCCCTTTCTGGAGCCATTTATCCGGACATAGCTGAGATAGATGCCTTGCGGAGGCCTTGCCATATCTTTTAGATCAAGATTGGCGGTGGGAAAACCCAGTTTTCGGCCCAGACCTTTGCCTTTGGATACGGCGGCCCGGAGGGAAAAGTCCCGGCCCTGCATTTCCTCTACGGCCTTCAAATCTCCTTTATGCAGCATCTTGCGAATGAGGGTGGAACTTATGACTTTTCCCTTGTAGGTAACCGAGGGGACGATGTGTATCTTGAGGCCCAACTCTTGCCCAATTTTCTCCAGAAGTTCAGGCGTCCCCCGAGCGCCTCGGCCGAAGGTAGTGGTCGCCCCCACAACCACGGCCTTAGCCCCAATGGCCCCGACCAGCACCTCTTTGATGAACGCCTCCGGCTCCTTTTCGGCCATCTTGGGGTCGAAATCAATCACCACGCAAAAATCCAGGCCGAAAGAACCGAGCAGGGCAAGTCGCTGTGGCAGTGGGGTAAGAATTGAAGGTTTCTCGCCCCTTATGAGCGCCTCAGGGTGCGGCTCGAAGGTAACGGCAAGGGAAAGCCCGCGCATCTCTTTTGCCCGGGAGACAGTCTGGGCGATGACCTTTTTATGACCCAGATGAACCCCATCAAAGACCCCCAGGGTGACCACGCGCGGCCGAGCCTTCTGGTAGGAAAAAAGCCTTTTTCTTGCTCTGTCTATGCCAAAGATAGTCTCCATATTCGAAATGGTCGGGCCGAAGAATGTTAAGTTATGTCCCGGCCGGCTCTTCTCTTTGCTTCTTTGCTTTTTCGGCCTGAAAGTCCACAAAATTCGCCCGGGAGCGAAGGTGGTCCAGCCACTCCTGATATAAACGCCCCTTTTCCTCCCAGGATACCAAAAGTCTCAGCCATTCCTTTTGCGTATCGAACTCAGCCGGGTCTGCTTCCTCTCGGGCCTCCACTTTGACCAGATAGACCTTATCCTGGTAAGGGGAAGGGGCGGCGATTTGGCCGATTTCCATATCAAACGCCGGCTCTACAAAAGGAAGAGCGCTTAGAGCGCCCCAGCGAGTCACAAAATCCGTCTCTTTTATCTCTAAGCCCTCGGCTCCGGCAACTTCCTCAAAGGAAGCCTCCCCCATCTTTTGCCAGAGAGAATCAGCCCGCGTCTTGGCTACTTCAAGAGCGTCTTTTGATTTGAGTTCCTGTATTATTTCTGGCCTCACTTCGTCAAGGGCCTGAGTTCGTGGCGGCGATTGGTCAGTAATGTGAAAGATGAACTTGCCTTCGCTTCCGCTCATTATGGGGCTTATTTCGTCTGCCCCCTCCTTATAACGGCCCAACATCTCAAAGGCCACCTCAGCGAATGATTTATTTTCATAGTCTACTGAATTGCCAATATAAGGCAAATTAGCGGCCTCATCCCTGGCGAAGAAATCGGGCGAGATGTAACTGAGGCCGTGCTTCTTGGCGGTGGCTTCAAAATCCGGCGTCTGGGCAATGTCAAGGTCGGTGGTGGCCTTAATTATGGTCTCAGTGGCCAGATTTCGGGCCTTACGCTCACGCAGGACGGCTTCAATCTCTCCAGCCAGTTCTTCTAAAGGCTTATAACGGGTTTGGGCTGTCGGTGACTCATCGCTTGATGTCAGTGGCTCATCGCTTGATGTCGGTGGCTCATCGCTTTCCCCTTCCAAGACTTCGCTCTCGGATTCTACGGACGGGCTCTCGGAAGAAGAGGCTTCATCTTGTTGCTCCTTTTCTTCCAGAGGCTCCTCAATTACCTTAAAATCCTCTTTATGCTCTGCGTAATAGGCATTTATCTCTTCTTGAGAGACCTCCACTTTCGCTGCCAAATGGTCGAAAAGCGCCGCTACATACTCCACCCGAACCTTCTCCGGCTCGTGATATCTCTCCTCGGCGTTAGCCTGGTAAAACTTAAGGATTTCGGCCTCCTCAGGCTCTTTTGCTTCATCAAGGAAATCTTGCGCAGGAAGAAAAACATATTTCGCCTTTACCTTTTCATTTTCCTTTTTGAATCTCTGGAGGACTTGAGATTCCGTGACTATGGCGGCGTCGGTGATGGTGCGGCGTAGTTTCGCAATAAGCCGAGCTTCACGAATCGTCTGTTCAAAATCCTCCGCCCTCAAGTTTCGGGAGTTGAGAAAAGACTGGTAGGTGGTCTCATCAAAAGGGATTTCGGGGCGGCCTTGAGTTACTACGGCCTCTATATCCCATCTCAGCTCTTCATCAGAAACCTCAAGGCCGGCGCGCTGGGCCTCATCCAGAAGGATAAGACGCTCCCAGACAATCTCTCGCTGGGCCTCCCGTGGGCCCCGCCAGGCCCCCCAGCGATAGGCATTATTCTGCAATTCCCCCAGAGAGACCTTGCGACCGAAAATCTCCCCGGCGCTCTCCAGGGGCTCACTTACCAACCGAGAGATTATCTCGGTACTACTCCAGATGACGGCCAGCGATACGCCTAAAACCAGCAGTATCAACTTCTGATGCTTGCGCAGGATGCGTAACATCAAAGGCCTCTATAGGCTGGGAATGTGGATACAAGTCCGTTCAGTTAGAAGCAATTATTTTTCTCGCCCGGGCACGGGAACAAAGACGTAATTGTTGCCCCGGCGAATATACAAAAGGACACTCTCTTCGGGCGCTACCTTGGACATCTCCCGTATGAATTCGGCTACTGAACTAACTGGCCTTCTATTCACCTCTTTAATTAAGTCGCCAGGGAGGATGCGGTCTCTGGCAGGGCTATCCTCAGCCACTGAAGAAACAAGCACTCCCTTTTCTCCTTCATAACCCATCTGACGGGCCAGTTCCAGGGTTAGTTCCTGCACGGAAATTCCTAAGACTTCGGGTCTTCCGGGAAGGAGAGCCACGGGCGTCTCGCTCGGTTGCTCGCCGATAGTGACCTCAAGCGTCTTCTCCTCGCCATCCCGGATTACCTTTATCTTCACTTTCTCGCCCACCTTGGTTTGTGCCACCCAGCGGCGGAATTTCTCCCCGTCCAAGACCGCTCTACCATCGTAATGGGTGATGACATCACCGGCTTCAAGCACGCCGTCCGCAGGTGAACCTTTGTATACCTGGGTTACCAGAACTCCCTGTTCAGCATCAAAGTGTTCCTTCAATTCGGCAGTCAAAGGCCCAAAGTAAATGCCCAAATAGCCGCGCACCACACGGCCTTCAATGAGGCCGCCCAGAATTTCTTTGGCCGTATTTATGGGTATGGCAAAACCTACTCCCGCATATTCGCCCACCCTGCTGAAAATAGCCGCATTGATCCCTACCACTTCGCCTTTTAGATTGACCAGGGGCCCGCCGGAATTTCCCCGATTTATGGCCGCATCCGTCTGGATGAAGTCTTCATAAGCAAAAGGCCCTCTTACGATACCTACCTGCCGGCCTTTGCCGCTCACAATCCCTGCGGAAACTGTGTGACTCAGCATATAGCCAAAAGGATTGCCAATGGCCAGAACCCATTCACCGACCCTTAATTTTTCGGAATCTCCAAGTCTTGCGGCTTGGAAAGGCCCTTCGCCTTTTATCTCCACCAAGGCCAGTTCTGTCTTGGAATCGCGGCCTCTAACTTTACCCTTATACTCCTTCTTCTGTGTCTCCTCTACTCCCACAATAACCTTGATGTTCTCGGCATTCTCTACCACATGGTAGTTGGTCAAAATGTAGGCCGTATCATCCTGGACCTTTACGACGACTCCAGAGCCAACGCCCTGCTGCCTTTCCGGCAACTCGAACTGCCTTGGAAAAGGCCAATCCCGGAAGAATTCCTCCGTCTCCGGTGATAGTGATACCTTGACTTCCACCTGAATAAAGACTACGGCCGGCTTAACCTCCTCGGCCACCTCCACGAAGGCCTGGGAAAGTTGTTCCGCAGCGGTAACATCTGCGCTGCTTTCTGCAGCCCATAGTGGGGCAATCTGCGTCGGTTTCTGGCTAAAAACGAGCACCAAAACCACAAGGAACGCCAGCCAAATACGCGCCGTCGTTAGTCTTTTATGCATCTTCCCACCTCCTCACAGAATCTTTATCACAAAAATTGACCCATTTCACCTAAAAATCAGACGCATTTAACGAGTCGTAGTCGGGCTCGTCCCTGAGCCCGACCGGGCTGGGTCAGGGACGACCCAGCCCTACAGCATCCTCACAAGAGTGCGAGGGGCCTGCTCAAAAGTTCTCCTCATTATATAATTTTTCGCCTGGTTTGTCAAGAGTCAGATTCACTCTGGCCGGGGGTGGGAAGTGATTTACTGGTATATTTACAGTGAGGAAAGTTACTGCAGCCATAAAAATAGCCTCTGGGGCCCCGGCGGCGGATAAGTTTGCCCCCGCAGCCAGCCGGGCAATCAATATCCGTCGGCTCCGCCACTTTCTTTCTTTTAAGACCACTGCGGGTTTGAGGTGCGCCGGAAGGCCTCTTCTTCCGTCTCTTTGCCTGGAGTGATTCTTTATAATCGCACTTGGGATAAGCCGAACAGCCCAAAAATTTCCCGTAAGGCCCTGACTTCACCACCAGCGAAGCCTCGCATTTGGGGCATTTCCTGTCCCCGGCAATCTCTTCTTTCTTCGTAAGCGTCTCTGTATATTTGCATTTGGGAAATGCCGAGCAGGCCAAGAACCTACCATATCGGCTCATCTTACTCACCATAGGGCTGCCGCACTTGGGGCATAACTGCTCCACTTCGGCTGCTTCATCCTTCACACTAATCATTTGTTCCTCGGCGGCCTCCAGCGCCCGCTTGAAAGGCTCGTAGAACTTGCGCAGAATATTCAGCCAATCCGTCTTGGCCTCCTCCACATCATCCAGGCCTTCCTCCATCTGGCTGGTAAAATCCACATCCATAATGTCTGGAAAATGGCGGATGAGTTTTTCGGTGACTATGGTGCCCACTTCGGTGGCATAGAAAAGCCGCCTCTGGAGCCTCACATAGCCGCGCTCCTGGATAGTAGAGATGATGGGTGCATAAGTGGAAGGCCGGCCGATGCCTTTTTGCTCCAGCGCCCTGATGAGAGAGGCCACGCTGTAGCGGGGCGGGGGCTGGGTGAAGTGTTGCGTGGGCTCAAGGCCCAGAAGGTCAAGGATTTGATCCGGACGAAGTTTGGGCAGATTTTGCTCATCCTTCTTCAGTCCCCAGCCGGAAACCAGGCTATGGCCGGGAAAGAGTATTTTTCGGCCCTTGGCGAGAAAGGTGTATTTGCCGGCCTCAATCTGGGCGGTTTGCTCAAGGAGTTCGACTGGTTTCATTTGGCTCGCCACAAAACACTTCCAGATGAGATCATATAATTTAAACTGATCCGGGCTGAGATGGGCCTTTATCTCTTCTGGCTGGCGAGCGACAGATGTGGGCCTTATGGCTTCGTGCGCGGCCTGTATGCGGCCTCGGGCCTTGAAAAAATGCGGCTTTTCAGGCAAATATTGCTCTCCGAATTTATCTTTAATAAGCCGGCGCACCTGGTTTAGGGCAGCACTTGAAACCCGCACCGCATCCGTGCGCATATAAGTTATTAGGCCCACACGCCCTTTTTTGCCCAAAGAGAGGCCTTCGTAAAGTCGTTGGGCTATTTGCATAGTCTTTCTGGGAGAAAAGCCAAAGCGTCCGGAGGCCGTCTGCTGCATACGAGAGGTGGTAAAAGGCGGCGGGGCATATTGCGTGGTTTCTTTTTCCTCAAAGGAGGCGATGCGGAACTCCTCTTTTTCCAATTCCTGCACACAGGATTGGGCCTCGGCCTCATTTTTAGGCTTGAATTCGGCGCCTTCTTTCTGGACCAGTTGAGCCAGAAATTCTTTCCCGGCATCGGCGTCACCTTTTTTCGGCGCCAGAGTAGCCGTTATCTTCCAGAACTCTTCCGGCACAAAATCTTTTATTTCTTTTTCCCTTTCCACCACCATCCTAACGGCCACGGATTGCACGCGCCCGGCAGAAAGGCCTCTGGCTACCTTCTTCCACAAAAGAGGGCTCAGCATATAGCCCACCAGTCTATCCAGGATGCGCCGGGCAGTCTGCGCATCAACTTTATTCATATCTATTTTGCCCGGCCGGGCGAAGGCGGCTTTAATGCTTCTTTGGGTAATCTCATTGAATATTACTCGCCAGGTCTTCTCATCGCGAAGACCCAGGGCTTGCTTGAGATGCCAGGCGATAGCCTCTCCCTCACGGTCGAGGTCGGTGGCGAGATAAATATTATTGGCCTCCTGAACGGCCTCCTTTAGCATACGCACGGTCTTTTGCCGACCAGGAAGAACCTTGTAGGTGGGTTTGAAATCCTTTTCCACCTCCACCCCAAGGCTTTTTTCCGGTAGGTCTCTAATATGGCCCAAAGAGGCGCGCACAGAAAACGCAGAACCCAAAATCCTCTTTATGGTGCGGGCTTTGGCCGGGGATTCAACAATCACCACATCGACGGAAGATTTCTTTTTCTTTTCAGACAAAAATTTTTCTCCCACTCACTATCCATAATTATTTCTTACAGGAAAGCAAAACACACAACCTAAGTCAACCTCTTTTTTGAAGGCTAAAATGTAGGCTCTATGAGGAGCGCTATTTTAGCGTTGCCACTTGCAAAAATTCTTCTTCCCGCAAAAGATTTTTCTCCAAAAAATTTTTCATTAACACTTTGAGTTAAGGTCTTGATATTTCACACCTTTACAAAATCAGATGGGAGATCTCCGTGAGGAGGTTGAGAAATTTTTTTCTTCATCTTTGACAGGAAGGTGCGAAGTCTATATTATGTGAAACAGGCTTCGCCGTTTTTGGCGAAGACTGCCTTCCGGGCAATTTGCGGAGTTTTCTCTCCTAACTTGTGGATTCTTTTCTTCAGTGGAGCCTCAGGGTGAAAGCCACCGACACTTCTCTCTGGCCGGCGTTACTGGAAAAGATTAAAAGCAATATAGGCCCTGAGCGCTTCGACCTCTGGCTGAAAAACACCGAATTTCTGGCGCTGCAGGACGGGGCGATTCATATTGGCGTCCCCAATCTCTTCATCCTGGAATGGCTGGAAGAAAACTATCTTGAGGCTTTGCAGCAAGCCGCTCAGGAAATTCTGGCCCAGAAGGTGGGGGTGCGTTTTCGCATTGTAGGGCCTCTCTTTCAAGATTTGCGCCGCCAGGGACTGAAAGAAGGGGCTCACCTCCTGCAACTGGCCGAGGAAGATGCGGCTCGCTCCAGCGGCCGCCACATCGCAAGCCTCAGACCAGATATGACCCTGGAAAATTTCGTCGTCGGCCCCTGCAATAAAGTAGCCTACGCCGCTTGCTGCCAGGTGGTAGAAGGCAGACAATCGGCTTATAATCCCCTTTTTCTTTGCGGCCCGTCGGGCCTGGGCAAGACGCATCTTCTTCAGGGCATCTGCCAAAGGCTAAAAACCAAGAGGAGCGAGCGTAAAGTCCTTTATACCTCGGGCGAAAGTTTCACCAATCAATTTATCTATGCCGTCAGACGCCGAAATCTCGACGCTTTTCGTCACAAATTCCGCACCCTGGATGTCCTGGTAATCGACGACATCCATTTTATAGCCAATAAGAAGGCCACTCAGGAAGAATTTCTCCATACCTTCAATGTCTTAACCGGTGAGGGCGGCAAGATAGTGATGGCTTCAAATCTCCATCCCAAACTCATCACTAAGGTTGCGGAAGGCCTCATCAACCGCTTTCTGGCCGGAATGATAATCCAGCTCGAACGACCGAACTATAATACTCGCCTGGCCATTCTGGAGGCCAAACTAAAAGAAAAAAGCCAGACTTTACCTACCAGCGTGCTCAAATTTGTGGCCAAAAACCTACCCGGCAGCGTAAGAGAACTGGAAGGCGCCGTAAATACTCTGGTGGCCTATACCGCCCTGGCAAGAAAAAGGCTTACCTTGAATGAGGCTGCAGAGGTCTTGAGCGCTCTCCTTGATAAAAAGGCCGGTGCTTCTGTGGTGGATATAGAGTCCTGCGTGTCTGAGATGCTCAATGTCACTACACAGGACCTCCATTCAAAGAAGCGCACCAGAAACATCGCTTTTGCCCGGCATCTGGCCATTTACCTCATACGCAAACATACCAAACTTTCATTTCAGGAGATTGCCTCGCATTTCGGCGGGCTGCATCACGCCACGGCCATTTTCGCCTGTCGCAAAATAGAAGCAGGCCTGAAAGAGGACAGCGAACTCAAACGGCTGGTGGAAAAATTAGAGGCGAAATTCAGTACTCAGTAGGCTCACAAACTTTGACGCTTTTGACAATTCCGCTGGCTGGATAGCTGTTTGGTTCTCAAGCGATTCACAGATTATCAAAATATTCCCGAATGAGTGTGCGGTATTCCAAGGGAATATTTTCTTTTTCCAGGGCCTCTTCTGCGTCCTGGCGGTAGGTGGGAAGGGCCTGGCTATAGGGTACAAAGGATCTTTCTTTCTCCCGGGGCTCGCCCATAATTTCCACCGTCCCCATTATAGGGCCCTGGCCCAATTTTCCAGGCACAAATCTATCCTCTGACTGTACCTGGGTGTATTCCGGGGCATAGATTTTTACAAACTCACGCTCTCGGTATGTGGTATCGGCCGACTGGCGGCCAGGATATTCATCCCTTTCAGTGACCAGTGCTCCGCCTTCCCTTTCGATGTTGGTGGTGCCACGACCGGCTTCGCCACCGCCGTCGCCGCCAGGGATAGCCCCCAGAGCTCCACTGCCCACTGCACCGCCAGCCCGGGCGGTGCCGCCGCAGCCTATTCAGGTGCCCCCTATGCGCACGCCGTGTGGGCAGAATCCAGTGCCGGAAGCCTCGCCCAATCCGCCCGACTCCAGGCCTTCTTCGCCGGCCCCGCGCACGGGCAAGCCCGCCAGAGCCCTTTGCGCGTCCTGGAGCGACACACCGGCACCGGCCAGACCACCTGACAGCCCGCCGGGAAAGCCGCCGGTTCCCATCGCGCTGGCCACATCTTTCAAGCCGGCCTCAAAGCCGGAAGCGTCTTTGGAGGCCAATGCCTCACGAGTTTTCTCTATAGCCTCTTGAAGCCCTTTATTCTCGCCCGCGGCCCCTTGAGCACCAGCAAGGGCAGCATCTAAAGCCGAAGCCTCTTCCTGGCTTAATCCACCCTCTTCGGCCCCCAGAGACACCTTTTTAGCCAGCGCCTTTACCCGGGATTTGAATTCTTCTGATTTTCCGTGCTCTAAGGTCTTGAGGGTTTCGTCCAATTCTTCTGCCCTGGCCAACTCGCTTCGGGCGGCGGAAAGGGCCTTTTTCTCCGCCTCCAGTTTCTTGATTTTTTCAGCCAATTGGGCCATCTTGGCTAAAGCCTCTTTCTTGGTGAGCTGACCGCGCTTGAGGGCCTCTGCCAGGGCCTTCATCTCTTCTTTCAAGCGGGCGATTTCCAGATTCTCTTCCGCCCTGAGGGTCTTCTCCAGTTTGGCGGTAGCCTTTTTCACCTCTTTGGCGGCCTTGGCCATATGGGCTTTCGTCCGTTTTTTCTCTCTAACCTCGGCAAAACGGTATTTGGGCAAGAAGTTTATCACCACCAGTGCCACCAGGCCAAAGGCGAGAAATTTGGCCTCATGAGGCAGGCGAAGTGGCAAATGTCGGCGGGGAGAAAGTGGACGGGTGTGATTCAAGGCGTCATTAAGAAGAGACTTAATAAAAGGTGAATCGCGCTTTTCGGCATATTCCAGGGCGGTTGAGGCCCGCTCATCCAGGCCGGCGCGCTTATCCACCAGTATGGCAACTTTTTCCAGTGAAAGAGGCTGGATAAGCGCAAAAACTATACCGGCCAGAAGGCCAATAGAGACTCCCCCTCCTGCCAGGTGATATATGTTCGGAATGTTAATGAAGATGCCCAGAAGAAAAAGGAACACGGAGAATAAGACGCCAGCAAGCGCACCTTTGGCAAGATAGGAGATAGCATTCACCAAGCGCCAGCGCCGGCGAAAGGCCAAAAACTTTTTCCTGATTTCCTCAAACATCCCTTTAAGCCCCAAGGATTCCCTTTTAGCCGCGCCTCCTTATGAATTTTACTCATTTTTTTCAGAATTTCAAGCGAAATTATTATATTTTTTAAACAAACTTAGAAAATATGCCCTGGGCGATGAGGCCGGCGAGCGGCGGAAAAATGAGCGTGGAGAGGAAGCGGATGAGGGTGAATTTGGCGCCGATCAGGCCAATCTCATAGGGGAGCCTGGGTAGGGACCAGAGCGCCCAGGCCGCCACATAGGCCACCACTACCCCAATACTGGCCCCGGATTTCCAGATAGATGAGGCTATGGGAAAGGAGACCGCCGGCCCTCCCGGGGTGAGACCACCGGCCAGCCCGCCTATAAAAATACCCTTTATTCCCGCGCCTTTGCCCAGCCAGCGCGCCACAAACTCCTTCGGCACCAGGGCCTGGATGAGCCCGGCAATGGCAAAGGCTGCCAGGAGTATGGGCAAGGTCTGAAGAAAAGTGGTTCCTCCAATCTTCAGGCCGGCTAAGGCCGAACTCTGAAAATAAGCGATAAGAAGTAACGCCAGCGCCAAAACAACCATTACAATCGTAGCCGCATTCATATCTCTGGCTCCTTGGGGAATGGATTTTGCTTATCCTGGCAAAACGATATGTTTACCCACCTGCCGGCCGCTCAGACCAACTCGCCTGAAGGCGAGTATTGACACTTAATATTCCCGGCGTCTGCGAGAGGAAGGGATGCCCAACTCCCGACGGTATTTGGCCACGGTGCGGCGGGCAATCTGAGTGCCTTCAGCCCGCAACTTCTTCACTATCTCTTCATCGCTCAAAGGATTTTTCTTATCTTCCTTGTCCACAAGTTGCGAAATCTTATATTTCACAGCCTTCCAGGAGTCACCTTTTGCCTCCTCCCGCAGGGGCAAAGACGGTGCTTCAGATATGCTAATGAGCGCTCGCGGCCTTCTGGCCGGCCCTCCAGCGAAGAAAAATTTCATTTCATATATGCCAAATGGGGTCTGAATATATTTCCCCGAAATGGCCCTGCTTACGGTTGAGACATGCACACCGGTAGCGTCGGCTACCTCCTGCATTTTCAAGGGCTTCAGATAAGCCACGCCCTTTTCCAGAAAATCCGTTTGAAATTCCACCAGGGCCTTGGCTATCTTAAAGAGGGTGGTACGGCGCTGCTCTATGGCTTCGATAAGCCAGCGGGCGCCCTGAATCTTTTTTCGCACGAAACTACGAACTTTGGAATCTCCACCCCGACTATCCAAAAGACGGCGATAATAAGGGCTGATAAAAATATTTGAACTAAGCCTTTCTTCCAGGCGCACCTCATATTCTCCATCCTGCACTTCCACGATGACATCGGGAAGCACATAGGGGGCGCTCTGGCCGGAAAATAGAGCTCCAGGATAAGGGTTAAGATGACCGATAAATTCCACCGCCTCTTTCACCTCTTCTATGCTCACCCCTAAAGCCCGGGCTACTTTGGGATATAGGTTCTTCTGAATGTCTTCAAGACGGTCTTCAACGATTTCCCTGGCGAGCGTTGGTTCGCCGCCCGACATCTGAAGCAGAAGGCATTCTCTCAAGTCCCTGGCGCCAACACCCGGCGGGTCCAGGCCCTGCACTACCTTTAAGGCCTCTTCAAGTTTCTCCAGGGGAATCCCGCCCGCCTCCCCCGCTCCTCCAGATGCCACCAGCGATGCGGCTATCTCCTCTATTGAATACCGCAAATACCCATTATCATCAATATTGTAGATGATATTTGCCACCGCGGTGCGCAAATCTGCCTCCAAATTCAGTAAATTCATCTGCATAGTGAGATAATCCTGCAGCGAAGGGGCCGGGGCCGGGGTATTCTGGATGGCCTGAAATTTTTTATCCTCCGCCGGCTCGGAGGGCCTGGGCCTTGAGGCATAAGAGAAATAGTCCTCCCAGGCCTCAGCCAGTTCATCTAATTTGGCGAAATCAGTCTCTTCGGTGGTGCGTTCCTCTAAAGGCTCTTCGGCTGGTGGCGTCTCTTCCTCAGGAGAAACCTGGCGCAGTTCCAGGACCGGATTTTCCACCAGTTCCTGATTTATGCGCTGTTCCAGAGCGAGAAGAGGCAGTTGCAGTATCTCTATAGACTGGATGATTTGGGGAGCCAGTTTGAGTCTTTGCTCCAGACGCAGGCTCGGAACTTGCTCCATAGACATAGAATCTCTCCGCTTAAAGTGCGGTACGGCCAGTGATGGCGTCGGCCAGTACGGCCTTATTGGCATATTCCAGGGAACTACCCGCGGCCACGCCGCGGGCAAGACGGGTTATCTTAACCTTTGAGGGCTTCAAGCGTTCGGCGATATGAAGGGCGGTCATATCGCCTTCAGCGTTGGGGTTGGTGGCCAGAATTATCTCCTTCACCCCGAATTTTTGCACCCGTTCGATGAGTTTATCTATGGTTAAATCTTCAGGGCCAGTGTCCTCTAAAGGGGCGATATGCCCCATAAGAACGTGATAATGCCCTTTATACTCACCCGTGGCTTCCAAGGCCAGAAGGTCTTTGTGGTCCTCAACAACGCAAATTTTGGTGCTATCGCGGTCAGGGTCGGAGCATATTTCGCAGGGGTCGGTCTCAGCAATATTGAAACAGATGGAGCAGTTGCGTATGTTTTTCTTCACATCCCGGATGGCATAGGCGAGTTCCATAGCCTCATCCCGGGAGGATTTGAGAATATGATAGGCCAGGCGTTCGGCAGTCCTTGAACCAATGCCCGGCAGTTTGCCGAAGGCCTCTATAAGGTTCTTAAGCGATTTAGTATAACCTGCCAAAATCTTTACCTCGCTACATCTGCTCCAGGAGACCGGAAAGTCCGGGCAGATTAATCCCGCCGGTTATTTTGGCCATCTCCTCGCGCGCCAAAGCCCGGGATTTATCCATCCCTTGAGTAATTGCCGCGAGTATCAGGTCTTCCAACATCTCCACATCATCGGGATTCACTACTTCAGGCTCAATCTTTACCGAAAGGAGTTCCTGATGTCCATTCACCTGAACGGTGACCATCCCTCCGCCGGCCGAGCCCTCCACTACCCGGTTTTTCAACTCCTCCTTCACTCGCTCCATTTCCTTCTGAAATTCTTTGGCCTGCTTTAAGAGCCCGCCGATATTCCCTAAGCCCTTGATCATCCTTCACCTCTTTCTTCTCCCACAATCTTTGCTTTAAATATCTCTTTAACCTTTTCTATCATAGGGTCGAAGGATGAGGCTTCATTGCGAGGAGTCTCTTGCGGTTCTTTTGTCTGACTAATCTCCGAGGAAATGGCCTCATCCGTGGTTAGTTTAACAACTTTGATCTTCAAGGCCGCGCTCAGGACTTCGCCAAGGGCCTCTTCAACTGAGGCCTTTTTTATCCTTAATTCCTCCGCCAAAAGACCGGCCTCCTCGGGCACGCCAAGGAGAACTTCTTTCTCCTTTAGCACAATCGGCTCGACCTGGGCTAAACTGCGGGCAAGAGGAGCCTCTTCTCGTTCCACCCATTTGAGCACCTGCGGCCAGGCCTCCTGCACTTCAGCGAGACTAAGCGCTCGGGGCGCTGAGGTCGGCCCAGATGCTCGCGTCTCCTGAGAAGCGGGCTCGATTGGACTCTCTTCCGCCGCTTTTCTAAAGAGGCCCTTTTCCTCAGAGGAGAAATCCCCGGACGCCACTTCCGAGGTTGCTTCCAGGCTTTCCAAACGCTCTATGGCCTCAGCCAGAGACACGAGGTCGCCCATCCGGGCAAGTTTCACAAAGGCCATCTCCACCGGGATGCGAGGTTCCATAGTCTCCTTTATTTCTCTTTTCGCCTGAGCCAGGAGCCGAATAGCATAGAGAAGGAAATCAGAAGAAAACTTTTCGGCATCTTCCTTTAACCTGGGACGCTCATCCGTGGGCCGCTCAATCAGAGGGGAATCCGCCCCGCAGGATGAAGCCACCAATAAATCCCTCAGGCGCTCGATTACCTGGTTCAAAAAATCCGAGGGGTCTTTGCCCTGGCGATAGATTTCATCCAGCAGTTTCAGGGTTCCGGCCACATCTTTTTTGGCTACGACATCAAGGATTTCGCTTATTCTTTCTTCGGCCACCAGGCCCAGGACCTGATAGACACTTTTCACCGTGATACGCTCACCGGCGAAAGAAATAAGTTGTTCCAGGAGCACCTCGGCATCGCGCACTGCGCCTTTGGCGCGGCGGGCTATCTCCAGGAGCCCCTGTGGTTCTATCTCGGTCTGGGGCGCAGCGGCTTCGGCTATCTGGCCCAGTCGTTTAGCGATATCTTTGGTGGAGATATTTCGGAAATCGAATCTCTGACAGCGGGAACGCACGGTTTCCGGAAGTTTCTGGGGGGCGGTGGTGCAGAAAATAAATTTCACATGCCCGGGCGGCTCCTCCAGTGTCTTCAAAAAGGCGTTAAAGGCCGCCGTGGATAGCATATGGGCCTCATCAATGATATAGACCTTAAAGCGCGCTCGCATGGGCCGATAGGTGGCATTTTCCCGCAAGGTGCGCACATCCTCTACGAAGGGAACGGAGGCGGCATCCTTCTCAATCACATCAATATCATCGCCCCGATGGATGCTCTGGCATATATCGCATTTGCCGCAAGGATTGCTATCTGCCCCGGCTTTATTTTGGCAATTGAGCGCCATTGCCAGGACGCGGGCGGTGGTGGTTTTGCCTATGCCTCGGGGGCCGGCGAAAAGGTAGGCGTGGGCCAACCGGTCGGTCAAAATGGAGTTCTGCAGGGTAGTGACTATGGGCTCCTGCCCCACTATTTCGTGGAAGTTTTTGGGGCGAAATTTGCGAGAGATTACCTGGTAAGCCATACCGAACCTTTCGTTTACTTTTTACTAATTATACCACATTTTGAGGAGATGGAAAGATTTTTCTGGCTCAAATTTGGCAAATGAAAGAATTTGGCTCAATATTTGCTATCGGGGCATACAAATTACTTCACAAATATTGAGGTCAAAGAAATGCGTGGTATAGACCGGCTTTATCACCAATGCCGTGTCCGCGCCGCCTCCGGTGCCGCCGATGGCAATGAGTTCCTTCTCCATATCCAGCAGTCCGGCATCAGCAGCCATTAGCGTAATCTCCGCTGCCACTTTTGTCCCTTGAGAGAATGTGTAATAGGTGCGGCCGATGATTTCAGACGGAGTAAGGCCGCCGAACTTCTCCCTTATCGCTGTCCCGATATTCCCTACGAACCCGTGAGAGGCGGTGAGAAATTTCACGCCTTTTGCTTCGGCCTCCTTAATCTTTTTCTCATGCGGCGCCGTGTAAACCTCCCACCTTGCCGCGGATAAGGTCACGGCGATAATCTCAACATCCACACCGGAGAAAGTCTCGGCCGCCTCCAGCGCGGTCTGGCCACTGGAGGTAGCCAGTACTATTTGCCTTATCCCCAGTTCCTCGGCCCTTTCTCTGGCGGCCTTTAATGTGGCCTGGGTATTTTCCGGCCCACTTCTTTCAAAAATGACAATCTTTTTCTCGGGCATCTTCATCTCCTGACCACGGATTACGCAAAAAAAATAAACACGAATTCAGCAAATTACACCAAACCAAAATTAAGGCCGCGCACCTTCCTTCGACCGCGCCTTCCAGGCTCCTCAAAAGCAGCCAGCTCCGGCCAGGCTATCCTGCGCGAGGATAGGAACAGATGCTATGGCTGCTCCCGTCAGGGCCTGACCAGGTTCACATCGTCCTATTCCGCAGGACCCGACCTTCATCGCCGCTTACCCCCAAGGCCACCCGGGAGACTCACAGCCTCAGGGAAGGCATTAGACCCTGCTATAGCGGGTTGCAGGTTACAGGGCACCGCTACCTCCCCGTCTTAGCGCGGCCTTATTTTAGATTACTCTTTTTTGAGTTCGCTGTCAAGCCAATTTAGATAATCCTGGCTGGCCTGGGTAATGGGGGTGGCCAGGATTTCCGGGGTCTCATAGGGGTGAATCTTGCGGATGGTCTTTTCGATTTTCTCAAAAAGATGGCTTCTGGTCTTAATGAGGCAGAGCCACTCTTGGGCCGTTTCAATTTTCTTCTTCCACCAATAAATGCTTCTTATAGGCCCGATTATCTGCACACATCCTGCCAACCTCTTCTCCACCAAGGCCTGGGCAATCTTCCGGGCACCTTCCTCACTATCAATAGTCGTAATTACCTGAATGAATTCGCTTTTCATTTACACCTTATCCTTATCCTGGGGCTCTTTCAAAACCAAATCATTCAATGATTCTGCAGTTGTTGACCCTGCATAGCGTGACAGATACTTCTGAGTCCAGGGGCATATAGCGACACACTTGCCGCAGTAGGGATGACGAAAATTTGTGCTCTCTCGCAAGTGGCGGTTCCACCTTTGGCAAGCAAATGCATCAAATAATCTCTCCCGCGACATACCCGCACGCCAGGACTCTCCCGTGGGCGCCCGGGCCGGACAAATATCCACACAAGCCTTGCAGTCACCGCACGACGACCGGTCTGCGGGGGTTCCGGTTGGCAACTCTGCATCGGTTAGCACGCTTACCAGGCGCAGCGCTGACCCGTAGCGCTCCGTCACCAAGAGCGCACATTTTCCGATCCATCCCGCACCCGCCAGAGTGGCCACAGTTTTATGCGGCAAAGGGGCAGTAAGAGTCCCCGGATCTGCCTGTGACAGACTTGCCGGCACGGTTATCGCTTCGTAGCCCCCTATGTGCAGAAACTCTGTACAGACTGTGCTCAGTTTCTTACGCAGCGTGCTGGTACGCTCAAATTCGCTATCAAATTCCCTGCTGGGCTCATGCAACAGGCCTGCTACCACCGCGGGGTTAAACGCCACGCCGATACTTATTCCCCGCGGAAAATGCTCCCGCAAATTAGGCGGAAGGGCTCTCAGGTCGGCACAAGACACAAAGGCAGCGCCCTCTTTTAACAAGGCCTCTTCAAGGGCTCGAAATAGGCTGAGCGGAGAGTCTTTCCCGCCGCCATTTTCCATATGGGACTGGTTCATCGTTCAAAATCGATATGGCCTGAGATATTCTTCAACTTGGGACGCCCACATAATAGCAACTCATACGCCTGGAAATCGTAAAGAGTGCCTAACCGCCAGCGTCGCTTTCGTAAAGCTTTTTGATCTTTTCATCAAACGACTTTTTCATCGCCTTTTCATAGTGGGCCGTCACGGCGGGGTCTTCTGGCACTTCGCCCATATCGCCCGTTTCTTTGATCCAGTCAGCGAGCGTCCGGCGCATCTTCTGGAGTAACTCTTGATGAGAAGGCGAAGAGGCCAGATTATTGAGTTCGTGAGGGTCGGCCTGCAGCTCATAAAGTTCTTCTTCGGGTCTTCTTTCGGCCATAAAGAGCGCCTGCTCTGGCGTTAGTTTGCCCTCTTTATGCAGCCGGCGCATAAGACGCATCACCGGATAGGTCTCCTTATACCTGTTGAGTTGGGCATAGGGACGCTCAGGCATAAAGTTGCGAATGTATTTGAAGCGCTTGGTTCGTATGCAGCGGATTCTATCCATAGTCTCATCGCAGCGGTCTCGTGCGGCAACAATATACTCGCGTTTTTGGGCCTCCGGTCCCAGGAAAACCACCCCCTGCATATGGGCAGGTGGTTCAATGCCTGCTATCTCAAGCGAGGTGGCGCTGAGGTCAATGGCACTCACCAAATCATCGCTTACCGTGCCCGCTTTTATCCTGCCCGGCCAGCGAACAATCAGCGGCGTGAGAATGCCTCCCTCGTAAAGGAATTGTTTGCCCCGCACATGAGGCCGGCCGTTATCGCCGAAGAAAATAACCACAGTATTTCCCGCCAGGCCTTCATCCTCAAGCCGCTTGAGCACTGCGCCGACCTTCCTGTCTAATATGCCGATGGCATCCAGGTATCTGGCCCAGTCTGCGCGGGCGACGGGGTGGTCTGGATAATAAGGGGGAATTTTCACCAGCTCAGGGTCAACTGCGTTTTCCTTTACTTCTTCAAAGATGCGATGCGTTTCCCGAAAATTGACCTGAGCATAGAAAGGCTGGCCGGGCTTACGCTCGTTCCAGTCGGTGCCGTCAAAAGGGTTTTCCACAGTAAAGTTGAAATCCGTTTTACCCCTGCCTTCAACTCCCGGTGCGGCGGTTATGACATTGGCGGTGAAATAACCGGCCTCACGCAAATAATCCGTGATCAGGCGAACCCCCTGGGGCAGGCGATAGTTATCACGCCGATGGCTGCGATGATGATGTGCACCGATGGAGGTTTGATACATACCGGTCATAAAAGCGGAGCGCGAAGGAGAACAAACCGGCGAGGTGAGAAAGGCGTTAGTGAATCGGGCGCCTTCGCTGGCCAATCTGTCAAGATTTGGCGTCCGGGCAAGTTTCTCTCCATAACAGCCGAGGTCCGGGCAGAGGTCCTCGGCAATGAGCCAGAGGATGTTGGCCCTTTCTTCCTTTGCCGGGCTCGGATTCAAACCACTCCCCGACGAAGCATCCGCTCGATGAACTCCTTCACTTCTGGAAAAATCATCTCTTGCAGTTTTCACTGGCCTACTCCTCCCTATTATGAGTCTCTCTCAGGATGTCCTCAAACTACCATATCTTAATGATGTGCGTATGATATGATAAGTATTGACCTTGTTTTGGTCAAGGTCAAAAGAAAAAAATGTTCCTGAAAAGTCACAGATAGTCATAGCATTTTCAGATTGATAATTTTTATATTTTTAGTTAACATAATATTTTGTGGCGACAGATTAGGAGGGCTATAAAAACAAGGGGCCTCAATGTGTGAGAGCGATTTCCGTTCTATTGAACGGGACGGTGCAGAAGTGAGCATGTCGGGGGATGATGTGGATTCTCCCTGTATTATGGTCGTATTTGGGGCCTCGGGCGACCTCACGCGCAAGAAATTGATACCCGCGCTATATAGCCTGGACTGTGACGGGCTTCTGGATGACAATTTCACTATCGTCGGGTTTGCGCGGAGTGACAAGAGCCGGGAGGAATTTCGCAACGAAATCCGAGATACCATCCAGAAATTTTCTCGCAAGGGTCTTTTTTCGCCAGAAGTATGGGAGCGTTTTTCTTCGCGTCTCCACTACTTCACAGGCCAGTATGATGACCCGACATCACACATCAAGTTCGGAAAGTTTCTCGGCCAATTGGAAACAGTGTGCGGGGCGCGGCGATACTTGTATTACCTGGCGCTTCCGGTCTTGATTATGCGAGCGCCAAGCGGCTCAACCTCCTCCTTTCCTCTCTTTTTGGCGAATCTCAAGTTTACAGAATTGACCATTATATCGCCAAAGACACCATACGGA
>Ga0111219_1037_pt1 | contig 21324 bp, 26 predicted proteins | sample DeeMarSWOR152_54_FD_80368 | JGI IMG/M metagenome (GOLD analysis project Ga0111219, IMG submission 80368) | Planctomycetes bacterium DG_23
TAATCGTCGCCGCCCAGCCTGGTGTCACCACACACTGCCTTTACCTCAAAGACCCCGTCACCAAGTTCGAGGATGGAGACATCGAATGTGCCTCCGCCGAGATCCCACACCAGGACGGTGTGAACATTTTCCATATCCAGCCCATAAGCGAGTGATGCGGCGGTCGGTTCATTAATAATTCGTATAACATCAAGGCCGGCGATGGCCCCGGCATCTTTCGTGGCGCGCCGCTGATTATCGTTGAAGTATGCCGGGACAGTAATAACCGCCTTTTCAATGGGCTCACCGAGGAATTCTTCTGCGTCGGATTTCAGTTTGTTCAAGATTATTGCCGATATTTGCTGGGGCGTGTAAATCCGACCGTCAACCTCGACCACATAATCTGAGCCCATATGACGCTTGATGGAAAAGACAGTTTGCTGTGGGTTGACGGCGGCCTGAGCCTTGGCGCGGGCTCCCACCCAGGTCTTATTTTCGTTTGTGAAGGCCACCACTGAAGGGGTAAGAGCTTCGCCCTCTGCGTTGGGAATTACCTGCGGCCGTCCATCCTTCATATAGGCGATGACAGAATTCGTCGTGCCCAAGTCAATGCCTAATGTCGGCGACATGGTAACTTTTCTCCTACAGCCGGTTCAACCTCGCAAGCAGGATGTCTCGCAACGACTATCTGTACCCCCTCTCAAGTCTTACTCTGAGGCATTTAGAAGGAGCGCGGATGCTTTTTGCAGGGCCTTCTGAACAGAGGGCGAATTGAATTTTTCCAAGGCTGCTGCCAGTTCCGGACTGAGCAGCGTCTTTATGGCCTCCTGAATGTTCCTCGCTTCCTTGAGAACATCGAGTGAGGTAGGCTCAGCCAATTTCTTGAGAGCGGCCCGCAGTGCGGGATCGGCGAGTGTCTTCACTGTTGCGTAAAACTCCGCGCTTGTTAGACTTTCCACAAGCCTTCTCGCTATACCCACATTCACATCCGCGCTGTTCATCTCTTGCTACCCCTTTGGTGTGAGTTGTTTACTGTACTCTGGGGCCATTCGATTCATCAAAGAGCCCATCGAAAGTGCTGGGGCGGGTTTCATCGCGCCCCTCCACTCGGAACCACGTCTTTCCTGACTGGGCAATCTCTTCGCTCGCCCCGGGGAAACTTAAAGCCGGGTCGCTTGCAGCCATCAAGACTGCGCTCTCTTCGACCTCTTTGCCCATCTCCGCCAATCTCTCTGTGACGGAGCGGTATAAAGCCGCTATGTCTTGGCCGCGCAATCTAATCCACTCCTTCGAGTCGGCCAGCACCACCAACACCTTGCGCTTTTTGCCGTCCAGGTTCGTCACACTGGCCAGGCTCAGGCTGGTAATAGTTCCGAGGGGCACTTCGACAGTAGCCTCTCTAAATATCCGGTTGAAGAAAAGCAAGCGCTCCTTTGTCAGATAAATCGTGCCCGGCCTCCAGGCCCGGTACACTCCGTCACTTTGGTAGTGGAAGCCGAACATCTTGAGGAGTAATTCCTCCCCCTCAAGCAGCGGCCAGCAGACGACGGTGGCTCTTTGCTCCCCTTCGCAAGCGCGGATACTCGCATCCCAATCGGTCATTATGCCATACTGGAGCATCGTTTCTATCCCCGCGATTGCCGCGCTAAGGCTGACGCCGAGAAGCGGTATCCCGGCCAGGGAGATGATGAGGTCGGCACGAATGACCAGCCCCTTTTCGAGGAGTCTGTCCAGGAAGTCCACCAGCGTGGTCCCGGTTATACTCTCCGGTGCTACCGGCTCCATTTATGCCCTCCGGTGCTTGAGGACTATCCTGCGCGCACAAAACTATAAGGTGGCCAGGGACCTGTAAAGCGGACCATTAGTGCCGGTGTCTCTGCAATCTGGTCCAACACCTGGCCGAGCCGCCTATGCCCCCCCTTCTCCAAAAGACACGAGACATTAAGCAACATTTGCGTGCCGTCTCCTATCTTCCTGGGGCGCTCCACGCGGAGGTTCAGGGCACAGTCGCGAATCCGGCTATAAAAGGAGCGAAAATACTCCTCGGCTTTCGCTTCCATTTGCACTTTGATGGCTTTCTCCAACCTTGCCCGCCCAACATAGGCAAGGCCTAAGGGTTCAGCCTGGATTTGGCGCTCCATCTCTTTAAGATGAGCGCTACTCTCTAAGAGATCGGCGGCTATTACCTTCGGGTTCCAGGAGATTTGCACCCCATACTCGGCCTTGCCCGCAAGCCGCTCAAACTGGCGGGTAAATGTGGTTTGCTTCTCTTGCATCCAACTGATGAGATTTTCGTGTGCCGAGACGCTGTCACTGCCCTTGACAATCGTATCGAAACTCATAGGGAGCACGCAACCAAATCGTTTCCAGGCAGCCTGGACCACTCGGTGATGCGCGGCAACCCATTTCTCCACAACCGCAGGCTCCTTTGACTGATAGGGCCTTGCGGGGCACTGGTGAACCACGGCAGAAATTCCGGGGCCGGGGATTGTGCGCACCGGGGACTCGTTCAGCCCGAGCGGCCCCAGGTCCACTTCTTGCGGGCCAGGCACGATGCAATAAACATATAGCGCTTCTATTTCATTTACTACAGCATTCTCTACCGGCCGATTTGCCATTTTAGCACTCCTTGACCATCTCCGCTTTGCCGTCGGCTACGCTCCTGAGTTCATCCTCCCATTCGTGAGGGCCTGTCAACTTTTGCAGCAAATCATCCACCAAGTTATCCAGACCGTCTCTGACCGACTGCACGGCCTCGGTAATGCCCATTTCCTGCTTGATTTCGTTAATGGCAGCATCAAGGTCCATCAGGGCGCGGCCCAGCCGTTCCACCTCCTCCCCGGTGAGGCTCTGGGCCTCGATGCGCCGGAGTGCTTGAGTCTTGAGCGCATCACGGATGATTTCGACTATTGCCATCACCAGCCCCAAAACGCCTTGCTTGAGATTGTCTTCCTTAATATCAATCATCGTTTCTGGCCTTTTCGAGTCGGATTTTCAGAACCCCTTTGTTGAGGGAATATTGCCGCTCCCCCTGAACGGCCGAGGGCAGTTCGATCTCTTGGCTGCGTTTTGCGCCTTCTGTGGTCACAACGATGGAGAGCGTCCGGCCTTGAGCCTTGACTTCCACCTCTCCTTCCGCAACACCGGGCAGTTCGGCGATAACGACCATATGGCCGTCCTCATCGAAAACATCTACGGAGATTTCCTCGAGGGGTTTGGCGGCGAGCCGCCGGTCGGGACGCTTCCGCTTCACTATGGCCTTGCGTTTTGGTGTGGTTGAGAAACCGCCGCCCTGCGTGCCGGGTGGGATGCCCATAGGGCGCCCTGTGAGGCCCTGGGAGACTTCGCCCTCCACTTTCTTAAGCGGCGTTTCCCGCAGCCTGCGGCGGAGTTCCTGATCGACCTTTTCTAACCTCTCCCGGACCTCAGAGGACTTAGAGATACTTTCTATAAGACCACCCAGGCCGGGTACCATTTCGCCGATGCTTCGCAATATTTCTCCAGCAATGTTACCGAAGGCCTTCTCGTCTGGACTCTGGCGTTGGAGCTCCTCCAGTTTCTTGATTTTCTCCGCAAGCCGTCTTAGTTTTTCTTCCGTTTTGTTATCCTCATTCTTTTTGGACGCCATAGTTGTCCCTCGCTTTAGGCCTTGGCCGCGGCTTTGACCTTACGGGGCATCCAGCCACACCAGGGGCAGCCTGTACTGAGAAGTTCAGCAATCGGCAGCCGCTTCTCGCACTGCGGGCAGGTCTCTTCGGCCACCTGGGCCTCTTCCCAGGCCGCGGTTTTGATTTTGGTTCCAGAGGGAAATTCGAGGCCACACTTGGCAGCAGTCTCGAAGGAGGCCAGGGCCGCACGTATCTTTATGCCCAGAAGTTCCACGCCGGCAACCGATACGGCAATATCGGCGTTAATCACCAGGCCCTTGTCTAAGACGCGGTCAATGACATCCGCCAGGGTGCGGGCGGTGTGCTCTTTACTTTTCGTTTCAATTGGCATATTAGAGCCTCTTTTCTATTTTTTCTTCGATGGAATCCCCATGCCGCACAAGTTTCGGCCTCTGGCTCGTTTGACCACGACTTTCTGCCTACACCAAGCGGCTTCATCAGCAATGATGCGCCTCGCTTCCTTCTCATTGCCGGTTTACATCTTTTTACTCCGATTCCTTTCACCCAAAAATGGCCGCAGCAAACAAGTTTCAGACCGGAGTCGAACCCAGGCTCTATTCCTCCTCTGGGCTTACCGTGTCGATTCGTTTGCGCATGCCCGCTCGCCTGAACTCCAGCACGTTGCCTTCGTCATCCATCAGAACTTCGTAGGTCGCCAGGATGTCCATAGAATCCGGCAGCGACTTCTTCTCCACCATCTCTACCTTCACCCGCCAGCCCTTTTGGTCTTTCACGGTGGCAAGTGTGCTGCCGAGCTCCAGTCCTGTGAGGGACGCGAGGTCCCCACGCGCCTTCTCCACCAGTTTAGGTATCGATATGCTCATAAGTCACTCCTCCTCGCCTCCTTTTCTTCCTTGTATTTTCTGATAGATTCCAATCTTGTCATCAAGCGCTCTTCGCCTTTCCGGTATTCTTCCTTAGTTATCTCGTCCAGTTCGTACCGCATTTGGAGTTCGAGGAGCCGCTCCCGGACCGCTGACTCGTCAGTCATCTCCTGCTCGGCGGCTTCGTTTAGTTTCTCCCCGATCCACTTGACAAATTTGATAGGTCCCAGCAGGATGTCGTCAACGATAAATGCCATTCACTCCTCCCATTTGATTACGAGTTCGATGAAGCTGCTGGGCGGCAAAGGCCCAACGTACCTCAGATTGACTCGTCCTTGGATAGCGTCTGCCAGTCCGTTCAGTCTCCTGTCGAACTCTTCGATCCTCGACTTCTCCACGAGGATCGCTAAATTTGCGAACATCTGGTCGCCGAAGGTCTTGTTCTTGCGAAAATCAACCACGATATTGCGGATGGCGTCGAGAAGCGCCCTCTCTTCCTGCTCTTTTTTTGTGTCCAGAGCACGCTTTACCAACTCGCCGAGCTTCACACGCATAGCAAACTGAGCCCTCCCTATTTGATCACGAGGCTCGAGGGAGCTCTGGCGGACAATTTTGCTGCGCAGACGCATTATCTGGGCGTCGGATTTTACAATCTCTCGAAAAATAGTGCTCATATCGCGCCAGAGTGCTTTGAGGCCCATCTCAGCACGGCCCCTCATTGCCTCCAGCAGAGAGGAAATCTCATCAAATCTTTTCGCCAGCACCTGGTGGACGATCCTTTCCTCCGGCCCCACGCCGTTCTTCTCCTCGGCGATAGTGTCAAACTTCACCGGCAGCACCGTATGGCCTTGCTCCATCAAGTATTCCATCACACACTGATGAAGCAGAGTATTTTGCCGGTTTATAGCATATTTCTCTTGGGAGGATGGACTGACGACTGCGGCGATGCCGCCCTTCACCACTGTGTGGACATCTCCTGAGCCGGAATCTATGGCCTGACAGCCAAAGTTCTTAGGCTCATCGCAGTCAATGATGCAGTAGATGTAGCAACGCCCTTCAGTCTTCCCTGCACATTCTCTCATTGGCCTTGCTACGGTCTTCGCCTTATCAACCAATGTCGTGGGCAATTTCAGTCTCCTTGAGATACAGCCACTACTGCGGCACGCAGTTCCGAAAGTTTGTGTATCTTGACGATGGTAAGCCCATGGCACTCGCCGCTTGTGAACGAATGTTTCACATTATGGCAGTATTCCTCAAGCACTTTGAATGCGGCGGCCATTTCCTGGAGTTTCTCCGCAGCAGTACCGGTGGGATTGTTGTCCGGGTGGAACTCCTGCGCCAGGCGGCGGTACGCCTGTTTGATTTCACTAAAACTTGCGGCGGGGGGTAGTCCAAGCGTTCGTCGGGCTGCATCGAGCGTCGGAACCGAAATCTCCTTCACTTCAGCGGTTGCGAAACTGTAAGGCGGTAGTGGCCCGATGCATCTGAAATTGAGCGCCCTGTCGAGTCGCTTATCCAGGTCGTTGATCTTGGCATCGAGATAGTCTTCCGCATTCCGGTCGAGGAGTAGCGCCACATTGAGGATCATCGAGTCATCCTTCAGGTCATTGATGGAGAGGTCGTAAGCAACCTCTCGGAGGACCGCGAGAATCTCATGTGCAAGATGTTTACGCCGCTCATCGAGGCGCTCTTTGACCAGTTCACCTAACTTGGTCTTCCGCTTCAAGGCCAGGTGCGAAGGGAGTGTCGCAATCTGCGCTTTGAGTTTCCGCACAGGTTCTTCCTGGGCAATCTCTTGAAAGACAGGGCCGAGGTCCGGCCAACTCGCCACCACATCCAGTTCAATTTTCCCCCTGAACCTTTCCAGCATCTCTTCCAACTGGTTGCGATTGTCTTGAAGAATCTTCAGAACTTCGGCCATATTATCCGCATAGGTGCCGAACTTGACCGGAACAACGGTTGACTGCTTCATAACTTGCTCAATTACGCGCTGATGCACAGACAAATACCAAAAAGTCTGTTCCGGAGACATCTCGGCGAATGATATCCGTGGCGAACGACTTACGGCTATGCCCATGCCATCCGTAGCGATTATACGGACCTCGGTGCCGCGTTCGCCGATGCCGATCCGCCCAAAACTTTGACTGCCGTTAGCAAAAGTTACGCAATAGAGATAAAGATGTTCGCTTTCTTCGCTCAAGGTCCTCACCTCCTCAAGGGTCACAAATCACGGGGCGAACTGCGCCGCCAGTTGGGCAACCTTTTCCTGGATGCTGCCGTTGCCTGCAAGATCCGGCGAACTGAGGACATCCACGCAGGTGCGAACGAAACTCTTGTCCGCAGCGTTGGCACGGGCATCATACGCCTTGAGTATCCTTGCAATCATTATGCAGGAACGCACCGACGGAGCGCGGCCATCTCCTTCGCACCGGGCGCGATAGGCCCTGACCAGGTCAACAATTTTCTCGGCATCGTCTCTTGCCACACCCGACTTGGCCATGGTGATGGCGACCTCGGTCTCGCGGTTGTAATGGTCAAGCCTGATATTGATCATCCTGTCCTTGAGGGCATCCTGGGCCTTATAAAGCCCGGCATACTCCGATGGATTGCTGGTGAAGATAGCTGTGAAGTGTGGATGAACCCTAATAAAGCCTTGCGGGTCCCGTCCGGCAGGCATATCCAGCGTCCTTTCCTCAAGGACAGATAGAAGAGCGTTGTTGGCCTCGGGCCGGGAGCGCGTGAACTCGTCATAGATGAGCGTGAACCCATACTTACAGGCCACAGTCAGGCGGTTGTCCACCCATCTCGCCTGCATATCCTCGTCGCTCTTCAGCACCGAGTGGATGAACCTATCCACGGTCTTCTTTTTGCGAAAACCATAGTTTAGTTGCCGCCGACAATGTCGGAAGTGCCCAGTTCTTCATCGCCGTGAATGATGACTACGGGGCTGCCTATCTGGGCTGCCGTATACATCGCCAGGCAGGTCTTGCCCGTGCCGGTAGGGCCGGTGAAATTAACCGGAAATCCGGCCGCCGAATAAACAAGCGCCCGGTTGATTATTTCTTCCACCAGCGGGGTTTTTACGAAATTGGGCTGTTCTTTTGCAATCTCGATAGGGGTCACTCCATCCAGCATTTGTCCTACCTCCTCTTTTTTGTGGCGCGTGGGTTGACCTTTCATCATCCTCGCGGCTTCGCAGGGGCTCCCTTTGCCTTGTCTTATGGAACCTCAGAATCTCTGGCAATCGCGCGGTACTCTGTCTCCAGACCGGTGAAGTGGACGATGGATGCACATCCACCTTTGTATAGCCTGGCTTTAGATGACCTGCGATGTAACTTTGCCACTTGTTTCGGTTCTCGTTCTGTTGAAAGTATGAACTGCAAATCTCAACTGGTCGAGAACCTCAGAAGGCATATTTAATCCTCCGAAAACCTCGGTTCATTTCGCCGCGGACACCTCCCGAGACCACGCCAACACCCCTGCACTGAATGCAGTAAAGGTTAGTACCTGTCTTCCTGCCTCTACCGCCACAGTTAGGGCATATCTGGATGGGCTCCCTGACACGCACCTTTCCCCGACCTCCGCAAACCGTGCAGGTGACACCGCTCCTGGGGGGAACCTCACCATAACCTTGGCAATAAGCGCAAGTAATTACCGGGGGCTCCAGCGAGACTACGCCGCTCCTTCGGCACACAGGGCAAATGTTTCCTGGAGGCCTTTCGCCCTTGCCGTGACAGAAGGCGCACTGGTAGGTGGTATCGTGGAGCAATCTTCCCTCCACGCCACCTTCCGCCGCCTTAAACCTCTTTTCCTTGACCGCTCTCCAGTCCCAATTCATTTCGTGTCTTTTCCTTCGCGTTCTTACTACTCTTGTGCCTTGGTCAGTAGTCTACCCTGAAAGTGCCGAAGTTCTCTTGCAGAACTTTTCGTTGGGGTTGCTGGTCATCCTTTCCGTCATCTCGGTCTTCAACTGCCAGCAACGTTTTCTGCAATTTCTTCAGCTCTTTTTCAATTTCTTCAATGGTCTTTTCAGCCTGCCTCTTCAAACGGCCCCACCTTGCCCGCTCTCTGGCCAAGGTCCACATATCGAGATAGTCCTGGCTTTCAGTCACAGGCTTCGTCCGCATGCGGGCTTTCACAGCGGTCCGAACATTCTGGAGCCCACTGACCCTCCGGCGGTGTTGGCCCTTGTCTTTGAGATGACTCGATCCCATCTTCATGCACCTCCCTTCAATGGATACCACCATTGGTTTGACATACTTCTTCTCCGGATGATGTAAAACCGGTCCTTCATACGGTAGCCGTAATCGCGGCCAATTAGGTCAGAGATGGAGAACCCCTTATCATCGTGAATCATAACCACAGGACGGCTAATCCCGGATGCAACAGAGGGCGCGAGAACGGTCTCACCGGGGGCAGTGGCACTGCGGCAGTGGATGACCAAACCGGGCTTGATATAGGCGAGCGCACGGTCGGGTAGATGATTAGCGGCGGGTGTATCTGCAAAATTGGGCAGGGGTTGCGAGTCGAGGGCAGTTGAAACCCCGTGGAAAGCCATTTCCTTTTTCTCCTTGGGGCGCCTGCCCGTCCCAACGATTCAGGAGGGGCCGAGCGTGCCATTAGTTACAACTTACATTGGCTTTGCTGAACTAAGTTTCACTTTCGCCTGTTTTGGCCTCCTTCTATGTGCTCTGTTCTTGAGCGGTTCTTTTCTTTCTTCTATGGGTCTTCTTCGGAATCGCAGGCATCTGGGGCGCGAGATGTTGAACCACGGCTTTCCGGCCCCCTTTGACACCACTCATCTTGTGCAGCACCTCCTGCCAGGAAGCGTGCCTCTCGGCGCACTGCTTACGGATATCGCAGACAAGTTGGCGCGCCTCAGCCATCAGGTTATGCGTTTCGGCCTTCAATTTGGCAAACTCGGTTCTGCGAGCAGCGTCTTCCTGCTTAAGCCCTGACATCATTTCGGCCGCTTCCTTCCTCATATGGGCTACTTCTGCCTTAATATCGGTTATCTCGGCCTTCCGAGCCGCATCCTCCTTCTTACAATCTTTGATAAAGTTCTCGCAGTCCTCCATAAGGTCCCTACAATCCTTCACCAGGGCGCCCAGGAAGCGTTTCCTGTCCTGCTGCATAGCCACCATCTCATTGCCAAGCCCTTCAAAATAGTCCGCCATTGCTCTTCCTCCTTTACCGTTTCTTCTGCAACGGTCACACGACCTTCTGCCAAACTTCGGAGACCTCAATACATGCAGACTCACAGTCTCTGAAGACCCCGGCCAGATCGACCATCTCCTGGGGCGAGACGGCATTAATTTCTCGCACGACTGCTTTCAGGTCGGCGATCCTCACCCTTTCGCCCTTTGCCAGGAGCCCTTTAAGACCCCGGCACAGTTCCTCCTGTTCTATGTGAACCCTTTTCAGCGCACGAGCCACATTCCTCTCTCTCATACGCTGAAGGGATAGCATCTGTTTTTTGAGTTCGGGCCAGGCCTGAGCAAAATCAGCGGCATTCCCTTTGAGCAGTTGCCTGAGCTTGCTGACCACAACCAGTTCTGCCCGGCGGAAATCCTGGACGAGCAGGGGGAGAGCCTCCAGCCGCTCTCGACGCTCAGAGATAATATGCCCTACGAGTAAATCAAAATCTTTATGCCTGAGTGAGCGTCGTTGGGCCAGCGTATTCCTTAACTGCCGGAGCATCACATCCTGTTCCTTACGCAGCCCGGCCAGCAGGTCGGCGGCCTGGGTCATATATTCTGTGACCAATTTAACCCGGTTTTCATATCCTTTTATTAGTTCCCCGAGTGCCCTAATCTCTTTATTTTTCTTGTCTTGCATACTTTTGCCACTGCTCTCGCTTGCTCTTATCCGGAGGGAAAGACGCGCCCAGGATTTCCACTAATTGTGTTGCATCAGGGGCCCCTATGAGCGCCTGTGCCGTCCCAGGGGGCATCTCTTCAACTCCGTGGGTTCGCCCTGAAAGGCGAACGGATTGACCGCGAACTGCTACGCAGCCGCAGCCGTGAGACCTACTGCCTCAGCATACTTGAGAAAGGTCTCAACGCTCGCAGTAACGACCCTGGCTTCGATAGCCAATAGTTCGATCCCCACCAGGGAGATGCGAACCCAGGCATCGATCACGATACCCTTATCCAGGATGCGGTCAACCACTTCCACCAGACTGGAAGAACCGATTGCTTTCTCGACTGCCACTGGCCTCACCTCCTTTCTATGGCGTTAAAGGTCATAACTACACCGCGGGGAAAACCCATCTCCCTCAGCAACTTGCCCGGCGATAACCATGCCCACTATAGAAGCGGGACGGTTTGACCTCAATCCTCGTGGAAAAAGAGCGCAGCCAGAAACAGCCGCAGCGCGCTTGAAACTCTTTCGTTTTCTTGTGCGCTCGTGTCTCTGGCTGCGTCAGCCCCAGGGTGTGGGCAATTCGCCGGGCATCTTCACTTCTTAACACGCGCCGACCCTCTGGCACAGGAAGAATTTTGTACTCTCCTGCTACCTTGCCAACTTTCCAGAGGTCACGCATTGTGATCTTTCTTGTCAGAGTGACGATTGCAATAGATGGGTTAGAGCAAACCCGATGCCAAAAATTTAAGGGTCTCCCGGTGTCCGCTCCAGGTGTTTCACGCCTGCGAAGCAGTTCGCGGCCAAAGGGTTCGCGAGGAAGGAAGTCCCGGTACTTGATAGAGGCAAGCAAGGTCCCGCGGGGCCTTCCACAAAACCACATACTCGGCAGGGCAGGCCACTTAATGCTTTGACTCTAATCCGAGTCTGGGCGAGGGTGTTTTCCGGAGGGGGTGGCGAGCATCTGCTGGACTTCACTCGCTGGTGATGGCGGTCACATTTAATCCTGAAAAAATCTTTAGTAGCGCAATTTTCTCCATGCCTGAGGCCCCGTCGGGCCGTAATGAAGCAGAAGTTATGGCAGCGTTGGAAGACCTGCGCTCTGGGCTTTATGGTGTCGTTGCCATACCCCGCCCCTCTTCAGGTTAAGGTGTGGCTTTATGCGGGTCATCGCCTCGCTGAGCAGGACGGCACGCAAATTGCAAAGAGGCTTAAAGAACGGGTTCACTTCTACCAGCAGGACGATGGTGAGAGGTTTGCGACACATCAGGACAATGCGCGATGTATGGGAGGAGCAGTGCAAGGCCTCACGGAGCCGGCTAGGCCGCCCAGGCATTGTGCGGCGCTTTGCGGTGACTTCTTCTGTCAAGCGACATCGTCCACCAAGGGGAACCGTTCCTATCCGTGCCTGGGTCTTCTCAAAGGAACCCGCCGGCAGAGCCCTGGATAAACAACTGCTGGTGAAGCGGATGAAGGAACCGGAGGTTGACCTCTTCCACGAGGAAGACGAACTGATCGTCTTGGCTGACTTGCCCGGGGTTTCCGAACAGGACATTCTGCTCAATGTGGAAAAGGATGTTCTGATAATCGAGGCGGTATCTACCGGCCCGCTGGGAGAAGTGCATTACTACAAGGAGGTAATGCTACCATACGAAGTCAGCAAGGGACTTGACTATTTGTATAACAGTGGAGTGTTGGAAGTGCACCTACCACCCAAAAAGAAAAAGCGAAGGAGGCGGAAAAATGAAAATGAGAAAAAGCAAAAGGGACGATCGGGTCAGGAGAGGGGCGCAAAGTGAAAATCCTAAGGTGCTGGTGGTGGACGACGACCTCGAAGTGACCCATCTCCTGGCCGCAGCCCTAAAGGAGTGTGGTTATGTCGTCTTGCAGGCGAATAGCGCCGCAGAGGCCATCAGGATAGCCCGGGAAGAAACCATTGATGCCGCCCTTATTGATGTCCCTATGTCGGATTTGGACGGCTTCGGCGTTCTACGGAGACTCAAGGAGAATGACGAGCATTTGGTAGTTGTGATAATGGCAGATTACGGCGACTTGGAGGAAGCCCGCCAGGCAATGAGACTGGACGCTTACGATTACATTACCAAGCCTTTCGATATAAGAGTCTTGCGAACGGTTCTGAGAGCAGGGCTAAAGGAAAGCAGCAGGATGCCCACCCCACACAAAAGGGCTTCTTCGGCCGCCCTCACGACCTCCGGCCGCTGACTATCTTGGCTGCTTCGAGGAAGTGTTTCTTGCTGATGAGGAGGCCCTTATGTCCTTTCCGGCCGGGGCTTTCGCTCTCGAGGAAGTCCCGGATGGCCAATAGGGATGCCTTGTGGCAGATGACGGCGATGTGAGCTCCCGTCTGAGCGGCGCCGTCTCTCGCCATCTGAACCAAGTCTACATCCTTGGCAAGCGGCTTGCCACGGGTATGAATCTCGAATATTTCGAGTCTCGCTTCTTCGTCGGGTAGAGGAAGTTCAATGACGGAATCAAAGCGTCCCGGCCGAAGCAAAGCCGGGTCTACCATATCAATGCGGTTTGTAGCGGCAAGCACCAACACTCCCTTGAGTTCCTCTATCCCGTCGAGTTCTGTAAGGAACTGGCTGACGATGCGCTGGGTCACACCTGAATCGCCTCCGCCTCCGCGAACCGGGGCCAGGCTATCTATCTCGTCAAAGAACAGGATACAGGGCGCGGCTTGCTTTGCCTTCTTGAAGACCTCGCGCACGCCTTTTTCGGATTCTCCAACCCACTTTGAAAGCAATTCCGGCCCCTTGACCGAGATGAAATTTACCTCGCTCTCGTGCGCCAGGGCCTTGGCCAGCAGGGTCTTGCCCGTGCCAGGCGGGCCAGATAAGAGGATGCCTTTCGCCGGCTTTGTCTTTGCCTCTTCGAACAATTCCGAGTGCTTCAGCGGCCATATGACCGTCTCGACAAGTTCCCTCCTGACATCATCCAGCCCACCTATGTCGTCCCACCCGACATTGGGAACCTCCACAAAGACCTCACGGATAGCCGAAGGCTCCACCAGTCTGAGGGCCTCCATGAAATGGTCCATTGACACCTCAAGCTCAAGGAGCTGTTCGTAAGGGATGTCCTCAAGGGCAAAATCGATGCTGGGGAAGATGGTGCGCAGGCAGGCCATAGCGGCCTCGCGACAGAGTGCCTCCAGGTCAGCTCCCACGAAGCCGTGAGTAATCTGGGCAAGTTTCTCCAGGTCTACATCATCCGCCAGCGGCATACCCCGGCTGTGAATTTGCAGAATCTCCAGACGGCCATTCACATCCGGGATGCCAATCTCTACTTCCCTATCAAACCTGCCGGGGCGCCTCAATGCCGGGTCAATGGTGTTGGGAATGTTGGTAGCACCGATCACGATAATCTCCCCGCGGGACTCAAGGCCATCCATCAACGCCAAGAGTTGAGCCACGACACGGCGCTCCACTTGCTTCTCGCCTCCCATCTCCTCCCGTTTGGGCGCGATGGCATCGATTTCGTCCAGAAAGATAATGGCGGGAGCGTGGGCCCGAGCGTTCTCGAAGATGCCGCGGAGTCTGGCCTCGCTCTCCCCATAATATTTGGCCATAATCTCAGGGCCGTTGACATGGATGAACGAAGCGTCCGTCTCGTTGGCAACAGCGCGCGCAATCAGAGTCTTGCCCGTTCCCGGAGCACCGTGCAGCAGTACCCCCTTGGGTGCCTCAATGCCCAGTCGCTCGAAGACCTGAGGATGCCTCAGCGGTAACTCAATCATTTCTCTAACCCGCTGAATCTCCTTCTTCAGGCCGCCGATATCCTCATATGAGACCCTCGGTGCTTTAGCCGCAGCCGCCTTTTCTTCCTTTACGGTGATAAGCGTCGAGGAATGAACCAGCACCGGTCCGGCCGGAACAGTGGAAAGGACGACGAAGTCGTGGGAACGGGCGCCGAACATTGTTGCTCTTACTGTGTCGCCCGATATAAGCGGCAGGCCCTCTAATAATCGGCCCAGATACCTTGCGTCGCCCCTCCTGCTCATCGGTCTCTTCATATCGCCCGGTCCCAAGGTGATCTTGCTTGCTGCCCGCGCCTCAACCTTAGTGAGGCTAATCTTTTCATCCAGGCCCGCCTGACTGTTGCTCCGGATTAGACCGTCTATCTGAATCATTGACTTACCGCGGTCGGGAGCAAACGCAGGCATAATCTTCACTACCGTCGCTCGCTTACCCTTTAGCTGAACTATGTCCCCAACATCAACGGCTATTTTCTCCATATCCTTTGGGTCAATGCGCGCAATTCCCCTGCCCACATCCTTTGGGGCCGCCTCCACAACTCTTAAGACCAACTGAAAACTCTCAGGCAATCCCTGGTTCATATTCTTTTTACCCATCCGGGTCATCCTACATCAGGTCAGGCATAAACAAAATTATTTTACCCGACTCCGGGCCCAGAATCAATAAAAAATTCTCCAGAAGCATTTGCGCTATAGGGATTTTCCTCTCTTGGACAAAGGCAGTCTCCGCTTCCACTAAGGTGGAGCTCTGGACAGGCGGATTTGTCTCTCTATAGAGCCATCTAAGTCCTTGTCAAGAAAAAAGTAACGGAAAATGAAAAAGTGGAGGCGGCGGGAATCGAACCCGCGTCCCGTGGCATTTCGGTAAAGGCGTCTACGCACATAGTCTATTTTTTAATTTCGCCATCCGCAGGCGCCAATAGACAGGCTCCTGCGGCGGCTAAGGCGAACTAAAGTTTCGCCTCCCTCCCGTCGCCTAAAAGAGGGAAACTATCCTGCTGCCGGAGTCCACACCTGGTCTCACAGGAAAGACCAGGGGGACTTGACCGCTTACGCGGCCAGCGCCAACTGAGTATTGGCAGTTGTTTTTGTGCCAGGTTTTTTATGAGGCCGCCTGGCAACCTCAATGCGCAGCCTTTACCTCACCTGCCCGGTCGATACCAATCGCCCCCACTTGGGGATGAGGTCAAGAGTTAAATTATGCGACTTTTTTAGCCTCCTTTTCTTTTGGCGGCTAAGGCCCGCTCCATTTCCCGCTGGGCGGTGCGCTTTTTTATAGCCTCGCGTTTGTCATAAAGCGTCTTGCCCCGGGCGAGACCCAGTTCCACCTTGGCGAAGCCTCGACGGTTGAAATAGAGCGCAAGAGGTATAAGCGTAAGGCCCTTCTCCGAAACCTTTCCCGCAAGCCTTTTTATCTCCCTCTTATGGAGGAGGAGCCTTCTGGGCCTTTCCGGTTCCTGGCTCTCGTGGCCCAGATGACTATAAGGCCCGATATGAAGGCCGTAAAGGGTAATCTCGCCATCCTCAATGCGGGCAAAACCTTCCGCAAGACTGGCGCGGCCTTCACGCAGCGATTTCACCTCGCTGCCCTTCAGAGCGAGGCCGGCCTCAAAGGTCTCCAGGATGTGATAATTGAACCGGGCCTTCCTGTTTCTGGCAATAATCTTCATATTAAAATTATAACAAATTTCCTAAGATTTGCAAGGGGAAAATAGATGAATTTTGTTGACTTTAAGGGACGGTTTGGGTAAAATTTTTGTGTGCCGAAGTGGCGGAATGGGCAGAGTCGCCAGAGGCGACCAGGCGCCTGCCCGCCCAAGGCCTATACAGGCCGCCCTATGGGCCGGCGGGGTAGGTTCAGGACTTATCTCAGGGTCAATTAAGTAAGAGATTCAAAAAATTGGTGCCGAAGTGGCGGAATTGGCAGACGCGCTAGGTTCAGGACCTAGTCCGCCTTATGGTGGATGCGGGTTCGAATCCCGCCTTCGGCACCATTTCTTCTGGGCCGGATGGCTGCGAGTATAAGCCGAAGTGGCGGAATTGGTAGACGCGTCGGACTCAAAATCCGGTGGGGCTTCAAACCCCGTGGGGGTTCGACTCCCCCCTTCGGCACTTTTTGTTTTTAATGGAACTGGAAAGACCTGCCGCTACAGTGCAGGGCCAAAAGAATGAAGGTGAACGCAGACCTTCACCAGGCAAGCGCCAAGTCCAAAATCACCACATCAATTATCATCGGCATTGTAAGGCGGGTCTTCTTCATACTGCTCTTCGGGGCCATATTATTCATTTCTTCGGGCCGCTGGGACTGGGTGATGGCCTGGGTCTTACTCGGTGCATATGTGGTCTTTTTAGGGCTCATTGCCCTTGTCTTGACTATGGGCAACCCGGAGGTGTTGGAAAAGGGACTCCACAGGCGAAAGGGCGCCAAGAAATGGGACTTGGTGCTTTTTTCCGGCATACGGGTGTTGACGCTAACGATGTTTCTCTTTGCAGGACTGGATGAGCGTTTGGGATGGCCACCAGAGATTCCGCTCTGGCTCCAGGTCGGCGCATTGTCTCTTTTGGCCCTGGGAGAGCTCCTTTATCTCTGGGCAATGGCGGTGAACAAGTTCTTCTCAAAATTTGTGCGCATACAGGAAGAGCGGGGCCAGCAGGTTATCACCGCCGGGCCATATCAGTATGTGCGCCACCCGGGCTATTTGGGGTGGATGATAATGTGTGCCGCGCCACCGCTAATACTCGGCTCGCTCTGGGCATTCATTCCGGCGGGGCTTGCGATATGCCTGATCGTCGCTCGCGCGGCACTTGAGGATAGGACTCTAAAGGAGAAACTCGGCGGCTACAAAGACTATGCAGCGCGGGTGCGTTATCGCCTCCTGCCGGGCATGTGGTGATGTGAGGCGGGGACCTGTCCTCAAAATCCGATGGCGCTTCAAATCCGGGGGGTCTGATTCCCCCCTTCCCCACTTGAACCTTTAAAGTGAAAGGCTAAAGGATTTCCACAAAGGCCAGTGAGTGGAATTTGGCCTGAATTCAAGAAACTACCAATAGCCGTGTCTTTTGGCCCACTGGACCCAGGCCGCTCCCAGGGTGAGGCCGTGAGCGATAAGGGGGTCGGTAGTCAGGCCGTTTTTCTTCATCATATCGGCAATCCAGCCTTCCAGCGTCTCTTCTAAGTCCCGGGCCACCCTGGGGCGCTCCGGGGCAATATTTTTCATCTCGTGCGGGTCGGCCTTAAGGTCGTATAACTCGCGCATCGGACCTCCGCGATAATCCTGCTCGCGGGCCAGGATGTATTTGTATTCGTCGGTTCTGAGGGCCCATTTCATCATCCGGCTGCATTCTTCCGTCACCAGAAAAGGATACATGGGTTGGTCCGACTCTCCATTCAGGTAAGGCACCAGACTCTTACCCTCCATCGCCTCCGGGATGGGGATACCTGCCATATCCAGGATGGTAGGTGCAATGTCAATATGCTGCACCAAGTGCGGGATTTGCGCTCTCTTTTTCCTCGCTTCGGGCCAGCGGATAATGAGCGGGACATGGATGTCATCATCATAAAGCCCATAATGGGAAAAGAATATGCCGTGCTTATACATAATCTCTCCGTGGTCACTGAGGATGATAACTACAGTCTCGTCCATAAGGCCGAGTTCGTCCAATGAACCCAGAAGTTGGCGCACTCCGTCGTCGGCGTAGCGGATTTCGCTATCATACATAGCGAGGATGTATTCGGCATCGGTGATGCCGGGCATTAACTTATCGAACCACTGCGTCTTGCGTGATTTTCTGAGGGGATGCCTGAACTGACCTTCGAGTGATTTATTTTTGGGGTCACAGGGGTCACCATCGTAGAACAAGTTTCGATACCTTTCCGGCGGGATGTAGGGTGCGTGTGGGTCCCAGTAATGAACGAAAAGGAAGAATTTCTCATCTTTATGGGCCTTAAGCCAGGCGGTAGCGTAAGCGTTGTAATGCTCGCAAGTTATTCGAGAGGAATCTTTAGGCCTGGGCTTGATGTAGAATTCGTAACCCCTCACAAACCAGGGTTTGTGATTGGAGAGATTGTCCACGGCACAGGTGGTATAGCCATTGCGCTGCAGTATTTCAGTAAGGAAAGGTGCGTTTTTGTCCAGACTGCTCGTTCCACTGTGACTGACAATGCCGTGGGTGATGGAATATTGGCCTGTGTAGAGGCTGGTGAATGAAGGCTGGGTAGGTATGGCCTGGCAATAGAGTGACTTGAATAGCACTCCTTTCTTTGCGTACTCGTCCATAAAAGGAGTGGTGTTTCTTTCGTAGCCATAACAACCCATATGTCTTGCGCTCAGGGTATCGATGGCGAGCAAAACGATGTTCATAGATGTTCCTCCCTTCAAAAGGCGACCCCTTATGTCAAAAGCAATAGGTATTCCATCACCATAATCCGAAGCCGGAAGCGATAGACATTAAACCCGCAACTATTAGTATAATGAGTACAATCTTCTCAAACAATTGCTCCTGGACTGCGCGAGCAAGCCTGATGCCGGTTAGCCCGCCTGCAATCAGTGCGGGCAAGAGCAAAACGGCATCTTTTACCACCTCTTTTGTTATAAGGCCGCCAGCGACATAAGCAGGTATAGCCGCCAAACTCACGGCGGTGAAGTATAAAACGATATTTGCTCTAAAGACATTTTTGCTCAGACCCTGATTAGTGAAAAAAAGTATCACCGGCGGGCCGCCCATCATTGTGCTGCCTGCCAAAAGCCCGCTGATAAATCCTACCGGAGCAAAGGCCAATTTCTCGGCCTTAATTTGCTTCCTGAAGCCTTTCAAAAAGGCCAGGGCGAACACAACAATGACCGAACCGATGAGAATTTTTAGTGTCCCCTCCTGCAAAAAGATCAACAGGTAGGTGCCCAGGGGTATCCCCACTATGCCGGCAATCATCAAGGGCCAAATCCTCCTCAAGTCAACCCATTTTCTGGCCTCGTAGAGTATGACGGCGACGATTAAGATAGCGTGAATCAAAACTACCGGAACCACCTCTTTGGGGGAAAGAAAAAGGGTCATTATGGGAACGGCAACCAGGGCAAATCCGAAGCCGGTGAGCCCCTGAATTAGGCCGGCAAAGAATATTACCACAAGCCCCGCGATAATCACGCTCACGGACTGCCACATAGTTTCTTGAGCCCTCGAACAAATTTGAGTATTTCTATTCCGGAAGAGAAACTTATATCATAGATTTTGCAGGCAACCAAACTTATTTTTCAGAAGATAGGCGATATGTAGAAGAATAGTTAACCTGCCTTTTGACCTTGAAAAGGCTCAGGGATTTTTATAGGATTTCTCTTAATTTTTGCTTTGAAGATAAACGGCCAGACTTGGGGTTATGAAGTATTAGGAGGCGTTAAAATGATTCGCATAAGGCAAATGCGGCTCGGCGATGTGCCGGAGGCAGTGAGACTTTGCAATCAGGCCTTTCTGGAATCGGCAAGACGCCCCGGGGTGGGGGCCAGATTCGTCAATTCACTTCAGGAACACCCCCGGTATCAACTTGTCGCTACTGCTCGTGGTGAGATAGTCGGGGTTCTCCAGAGCCAGGTCGATAGAAAGATAAAGACTGCCGGGGTGAGACTCCTGGGCGTGCATCCGAAATTGCAGCGCCAGGGGGTAGGCAGCAAGTTATTACGAGCCATTGAGAGAAAAGCAAAAAGGGACGGATTAACAAAACTTGAGTTGGGCACCCCGTTTGCCCTCCCCTTTTACGAAAAATGCGGCTATAGATGTGTTCGCATTCGCCACAAATTCATCCGCGAGATTACCTGTAGCGAAGTCCAAAGGCCAAAGACCCCCCAAATCCGCCGCGCCGATGTGGAAGACCTCCCGAATGTTATCCAGGCCTTTCCCAAAAAGGTCGCGGAACAATTTCTCATCACCTTTTATGAAGATTATGAGGCCGAGGAGCGTTTGCAGATTTTGGGCTTTTCAAACCAGCGTCCTGTGGCAGCGGCGGCGGGAAAGGCCAACGAAATGTGTCGTGAACTAATGGAATTGAGGTTTCTCTACGGCCGCACCAGGGAAGTCGAAATGGCTATGATCCGGGCCTTTGAATATGAAACCTCCAAGCGCGGCCGGCGCTATGTAGGTGTTACGGAAAACCGGTCCCGAATGATCAAGAGACTAAAGCAACTGGGTTATGAAGAGGCTCATGAGGCCTTCTGGTGGACCGGTTATCATTTGGAAAAAAACCTGCGTTGACTATCTTCTCAGCCACCGTAGGCTTCTCGAAGGAGCAGAAGAGGATGGACTGTTTTAAGGCCGGTGGCCTCTTCAATCTGAAGGCGGCAGGTGCTGCATTCGCTGGCCACCAATTCCGCGCCGCTTTCCTTCAAGGCCGCAAAGAGGCGTTTTCCAATCCTCAAGGAAACCGCCCGGTTTTCTTTTTTGAGCCCGAATGTCCCGGCCATCCCGCAGCAGCCCTCATCTATCTCTATAATCTCCAAGCCGGGCACCAGGCGCAGGACTTCCAGCGCGGGCCTTCCTATCTGGAGGGCCTTAAGATGGCAGGGGGTGTGATAGGCCACCTTGCGGTTGACTTTTTGAAAATCAATGTTGAACTCGCCTCGCTCATTCAACCTTCGCAGATATTGGAAGGCCTCATAAGTATTCTCCGCCACTAACTCTGCATCCTCACCATCCTGCAGGAACCTGTAGGCCTCTTTAAGGCAAAAGGCGGCAGTGGGTTCAGTGGCGATTATGGGGAGACCCGCTTTCGCAGCGGGAACCAGTTGGCGAATGTTATAGCCCGCCCGCCTTCTGGCGCGTTTGAGCGAGCCATAGGCAAGGGCCGGCATACCGGCACCCTTTTGTTTGGGCAGGACCGTTTCAATATTACTTTTTTCCAAGATGGAAACCAGGGCCCGGGCGATCGCCGGGTCGCTGAAACTGGCGAAGGTGTCTACGAAGTAGGCCACCTTATGGTCCGAGCCGGGGCTATTTTTCTTCAAATGCCTTTTGAGCTTATTGCGGCTGAACCGGGGGAGTTCGCAGGTTCTGTCCAGGCCGGTTGTCTTTTCCAAGAGAAAGCGCAAAAGCGGCTGACCCGAAGAGAAATTGACCAGCGGCGCAAACCAACTGCATAATCGACTCAGGGCCTCAAAAGTGATAAGGGCGCGGCTGGCACGGGAAATCCCCTGCTCCTCGGCCAGCCTGGCACGCATATCCAGCACCAGTT
>Ga0111219_1016_pt1 | contig 21106 bp, 16 predicted proteins | sample DeeMarSWOR152_54_FD_80368 | JGI IMG/M metagenome (GOLD analysis project Ga0111219, IMG submission 80368) | Planctomycetes bacterium DG_23
CATCAAGAAGAAATTGCCTGAGGAGTAGTTAGCCCCCCCTATTCCCGACGGAATAGGTGGTTCCACGCCAACTTATGGGTCTTCTAAAAAGTATTTTAAAACACGCCACCAGGACAACGCCCAGGGTGATAATGCCAGCCAGGGGATGAAATATAGCCCACCTGCCCTCGCCACTACTCACTTGGTAAAATTTTCTCATCGTTTCTACGAGTGCGATATTGACCAGTATGGCCAATGCCAGAATCCCCCAGGCCCAAAGACCGGGAGAACTCAAAAGACGCGCCAGGGCAATAATGGGCGACACTGTCGGAAAAAGTATCAAAAGCGGTATTACAAACAAGGATGTCATAAAATCCCGCTGCCTCTGCACAAAAGACATATAAAAAATGCGCACCCAGCCCTGCCAAATGGCCTGGAAGCTCTCATACATTCGGTTGGAAAGCACTTTCCTACCAAAGGCCAGGTGCATATTAAAACCCTTTTCTTTAACGCGCTTGGCTACGGCAAAATCCTCCAGGAGCACACCCTTGATGGATTCGTGGCCGCCGATTGATTCATAGGCACTGCGACGGAAAAGCACATATTGGCCTATGGATAAGGCGCTCTTATCATTGGGAGCATTGACTTTTGCCGGAGAAAGATAAAAAAATAGCGTCCCGGAAAGATAGGGCATCAGGACCTTTTCCCAGAAGGTGTCGTTTCGTAGCAAGGGAATGAGGGAAAGCATATCTACTTTGTGGGAAGAGGCGTAATTTAAGGCGCTGGCCAGATTAGAGCGGGAAATTCTGCTATCTGCATCGAGGAATAGGAACCACTCACCCCGGGCGGCCCGAGTGCCTTGATGCAGGGCGTGATTTTTGCCGGTCCAGCCTGGAGGGAGTTCATCTATACGAATGACAGAAAAACGCGGCTCAGTCTCGCAAAGGCGACGCAGAATCTCGGGCGTTCTGTCCCGGGAGCGGTCATCAACAACGATAATTTCAAAGTTGGGATAATCCTGTTTAAGAACGCTCTTTATGCAGCCCTCAATGTTATCCTCTTCATCCTTGGCCGCGATGATGATGGATACCAGGGGTGGGTCATCAAGCGGCCCGGCAGCCGCTTTTATCTCAGGAGACTCTCTGCCTGTTTTGCGCAGGTAAAGACGGCGTTCAATCCATACTAAGAGCACCAATAGCAAAAAGCAAGCGAATATTATCTCGGCCAAGTTCAATCCCCTTAATCCTTAGTTGAAAGACTCGTCATTCTATCCTTGCCCCACAGAATAGGTAGTTCCACGCCAAGTTATCGGCCTTCTAAAAACAAATCTAAAACAAACCTCAAGGATGATACTCAGGGTGACTGCGCCAGCCAGGGGATAAAATATAGCCCAAGTGCCCTCGCCACTACTCAGTCGGTAAAATTTTGCCAGAGCGGTAATCAGGACAATATTAACCAATATGGCCAGGGCCAGGAGCCCCCAGGCCCAAAGGCTGGGAGAACTCAAAAGACGCACCACAGCAATGATGGGCGAGGCGGCCGGAAAGAGCATCAAAAGCGGTATCAGAAATAAGGCCGTGATGAAAGAACGCCCTCCCTGAATAAAGGTCACATAAAATATCCGCACCCAGCCCCTCCAGATGGCCGCAAAACCCTTATACATCCGGTTGGAAAGCACTTCCCTACCCAAAGCGACATGTAGGTTAAGCCCTTTGTCTTTGAGGCTCCTGGCCATAGTCATATCCTCAAGCAGCAGACTCTTGACCGCTTCGTGGCCACCAATTGATTCATAGGCCCCGCGACGCATAAGCATATACAGGCCTAAGGCCAGTGAAGTCTTCTTCTGGGGGTCATTGACTTTCGCCAGAGGGAAACGAAGAAGTAATACCCCGGAAATATAAGGCACCAAAACCTTTTCCCAGAAAGTCTTGTTTCTAAGCAAAGGAATGAGGGATAGCAAATCGATTTTTTGTGAATGGGCATAGGACAGGGCGCTGGAGAGATTGGCAGGTGAAAGGACGGCATCCGCATCGAGTAACAGGAACCACTCTCCCCGGGCGGCCTGAGCGCCCTGATGCAGGGCGTGATTTTTGCCACTCCAGCCCGGAGGGAGTTGGTCTATACGAATGACGGAAAGCCGCTGGTCGGCCTGGGAAAGGCGCCCCAGAATTTCCGGGGTCTTGTCCCGGGAGCGGTCATCAACAACAATGAGTTCGAAGTTCGGATAGTCCTGTCTGAGGATGCTGGTCACACAGACTTCAATATTATCCTCTTCATCCTTGGCCGCGACGATGATGGAAACCAGAGGGGCGTCATCGAGCGGCGCAAATGCCGGACTAACCTCAGGGCTTTTCTGGTCTATCCGGGGAAAGGTAAAATGGCGCACCCCCCAGACCAGGAGCACCAGGAGCATCAGAGAGACAAAAATTATCTCAGCCAAGTGAAGTTCCCTTACTCTTTATCTCTGGCGGCGATGATATCATCTTTGTTGGTGGCTACGAGGGTCTGGCCGGGTCTTAGAATGAGGAAATCTTCCCCGTCCCAGGGCGGGCCGTCAAGAAGACGCTCCAGAAGGCCGATATCTCCTTCATGATGTTCAAATTGCCAGCCCTTCTCCCGGGCATCTTCCCGGGCCTTTTCATCATATCCCAGGTGTTCGGCGATGTCCATAGCGATATAGCAAAGTCGGGAATAATGCTTCTTCCAGCTTCCCATAACCTCCATAATATAGCGCGCGGCATCCTCGCCGTATTTTTCTTTGTATTCTTCAAAGGTGCGGTCAAGGCCCAGTTGGCTCATAATCTTTCCCTCCATCTCGGCGGCAGATTTTCTTTCCGACCAGCCGGTGGTGCGAAAGTAAGTCCCCGGATGGGAGGTGAAATAATCCATATAGTACTTTTTGGAGCCGAAGAAAAAGGTGATGCAGTCATGGGCCCGGGGCACTACCATAGGGATTTCCCTGGCCTCCAGGGTCACGATGCCATTATTACAAAGACCGTAAGCAAGAGCAATCGTCTCCACTATCCTGGGGTCGGTCTTATCTATCTCGGCTTGAATACGCTCTTGCATCCGCTCCGTTTCAATATCATGCAACCCCTTGGGCATAAAGGCCAAATCCACAATGTTCTTGCTTTTGGCTGCCAGATATGCCACTTCGCGGAAGACGATTTCACAGGCAATCACTTTCAGGCGCACTTATTGCTCCTTCGGGTGTGTTTCGGACTGAGTTTTGCTTTCGGTTTTGATGCCCACGATGCGTTGAGTGGGATAGGCCAGGGCAATATCTCTTTCCTGGTCAAAAGAGGAAAGAATAGCCTCAGCCAGGGCGCTTTCAACTCTGCGGCGCTCCTGTGCCTGGGCCAAAAAGCGCAGGGTGAGCTGCACGCCGCTTGCCGCAATACGAGTATAGACTATAGGCATCAGGTGGCGATATCTAATAGGGTAGTTTCGCGACATCTTGCGGATAAGGGCGCGCACCTCCGGCTCCAATTCTTCCCCTTCCTTGCGAGCCTGGACCAACATTATCTCCTTGGCCTTTTGCCAATTGCTCTCAAAAGTAATGGTCACCGGGATTTCGCACCAGATGAAGGGAAAACCCTGGGTATAGTTGTAAGTTTTATCGGTGAAGATTAAACTATTTGGTGCAAAGACTATCCGCCCGGTGGACTGGTCGGCATCCACCCAGTTGCCAATCTCCAGCAGCGTGGTATGCAGAACCCGAATATCTATAACATCCCCGCGCAAGTTGCCCAGTTCTATCCTGTCCCCTATCCGGTAAGGCCTCCTCAGCAGAATATATATCCAGCCGACGAAGGAAATAAGCACGCTTTGCAGGGCCAACGCCATACCCGCACCGATTATCCCTATGGCCACCCCGATAAATTCCAGTTCCTTAAACCAGATTATCGCCAGCAAGAGAAGCACAAGGAAAAACAGGGTATAGACAACTGCTCTTCTGGCCCTGTGGCGCGGGGTTAAATCTTCTATACGCCGATTTATTACGCGGATGAGTAACCAGGCCAAAAGGATAGCCAGTAAGACTACGGCGAGGGAAAGCAGCCCCTTAGTTATCTGCCCTTGCCTTTGAGTCAAGATTTCGGAAAGTGAGAATGAACCGAACATACTCCCGCCTAACTCATTTTGCATTTCTCAGTCCCTATTTTGGGGCACAAAGCCCGGGTGTTTACTAATTGCATCAAGTAAGTAGCGCCGTAGCCACGCTCAGATAAATCACCAGCCCGCATATATCGTTTAAGGTGGTGACAAAAGGCCCAGAAGCAACCGCCGGGTCCGCCCCCAAACGATGGAACATAAGCGGCATCACCGTGCCCATTACCGCAGCCACAGAAATACTAAAAAAAAGTGCAATTCCTACGGCAAGGCTCAACTTGGCACTCTCAACATGTAACAGTAAAGACCCGAAAGCAATAAATGTCCCGCAAGCCAGACCAATCAAAAGCCCGGTGGACAGCTCCCCCAGCAGGATCTTGAAAAACCGCCCGTAAATGACCTCCCCAGTGGCCAGACCCCGCACCATAATGGACGAGGACTGCAGCGACACATTTCCCGCCATCGCAATTATCACCGGAATAAAAAAGGTTACCGCAGTGATGGTTTCCAGGGTGTGCCCAAAATGACGCAGAATGATACTGTTTATTAAACCTGCTACCACCAGTATTAAAAGCCAGGGGAGGCGAAAGACAAGCCTTCGGCCCGGACTCTCCAAGGTAGGGTGCTGTGCACTGGTCCCGGCCATACGATAGACATCCTCCGAGGCCTCTTCACGAATAACATCAATAACATCATCCAGGGTAACTATGCCCTGCAGCCGCCCCAAGTCATCCACCACAGGGATGGCGGCCAGATTATACATATCCGCCATCCGCGCCACCTCCTCCTGGTCCACATTGGTGAGGACGCTTATTACTTCTGTCTGCATTATATCGCTCAAAGGAGTATCGCGGCGAGCGCTGATTAGCCTTCTTATGGGAACCAGCCCCTTGAGCACACCGGCATCATCCACCACATAAAGATGATAAATATCTTCGGCCTCCACCTGCCCCTGAGTGCTTTCGATAGCCTGGCCCACAGTCATATCTTGCTTCAGAACCGCAAACTTGCTGGTCATAAGGCCGCCGGCAGTCTCCGGGTCGTATTCCAGAAGTTCTTGAATCTCGGTGGCCTTGGGTGGCTCCAGTGCTTCCAGGACAGCCTTTTCTTTTTGCTCAGGAAGAAGGTCAACCAGGTCGGCACCTTCGTCCGGAGGCATAACCTCCACCAGTTGGCTTAATTCCTCTGGAGTGCTTTCCTGGATTATTCTCTCGCGGGTGGCGGGGTCGGTTTCATCAAGAAGGAGGGCGGCAGCGGCAGGTTCCAGGGCCTCAAACACTATATCCCGAATATCGTCATCCAAATCCTGGAAGACCTGCGCCAGGTCCAAAGGGTTTATATCTTTTAGCCTCTGCGAAAGAAGGGCTTTATCTCTGCCAACTTCCTCGACGAGTCTGGTTATCCTGGCGGCTAAGTCTTCCTCTTCAACCATCTGTTTGCCTTTTTGAGTGTTTTAGACCCAACCTTTTTCTTTCAGTTTGCCCTGGACTATTGCATAAACCTCTTTAAGGGGAAGTTTATTTTTCCCGGCCAACTTGCGGCAATCCTCGTATTCCGGAGAAGCCGAAACGATGCGTCCGGAGCGTTTACCTATCTTCACTCGCACCTCGCCAATTTCGGTCTTAATAGAAATGCGGCTGCGGGTGAGTTTACTCCGCCTGACCGGATAGTAGCGCACTCCGAAGGTAGTGGTTTCCTCAAAGAGGATACGCTCCATTTTGGTTTTTGATTCCAGCGGAAGGATGACCGAAAGCATAATCCCCGGACGGCCCTTTTTCATCCCAATAGGGGTGGTAAATACTTCCACCGCCCCGGCGTCAAAGAGACGCTCGTAGAGATAGCCAAAAATCTCCGGCGACATATCGTCAATATTGGTCTCCATAACCAGCATCTGGTCGGTCTCGGCTGGAGATTCTTTTTGGCCGATAAAGACCCGCAAAAGATTGGGCATTAGTTTATTCTCTCGCTCTCCGGCGCCGTAACCTATCTTTTCAATACACATCTGGGGAAGGGTCCCGAAGGAAGAGGCAAGCGTAGTGATAATAGCCACCCCGGTAGGCGTGGAAAGTTCTGCCTCCTCTTCGCTTTGGATAGTCGGTGTGCCTTGCAGAAGGAGCGCCGTAGCCGGAGCGGGAACAGGCAGTCGCCCGTGAGCACAATTTACGAAACCTCTTCCCACCGCCACCGGCGAAGAGATAATCTGGTCAATCTCTAAGGCCTCAAGCCCTATACAGGCGCCGAGAACATCTATGAGGGCATCCACCGCGCCCACTTCGTGGAAATGAACCTCTTTGAGCGGTGTATTGTGCGCCCTGGCCTCGGCACGGGCGAGATTCTGGAAGATGCGCCTGGCATTGGCCTTAATGCTGTCACTGAGGCGGCTTGCCTGAATTATCTCCAAGATATCTTTAAGCCCACGGCGAGGAGACTCCTTTTTTTCGAGACGTACCGTGAATTTAGTGCCCGCAAATCCAGAGCGCGTCACTTTGCGTTTAGAAATGCTGTAGCCCTTAACTGGCAGCCGGCAGAGTTCTTTCTTCAGAAAAGTGAACGAAAGCCCGGCATCGAGCAGGGCCCCGAGAACCATATCCCCGGATACGCCGCTAAAACAATCAAAATAGACTATGCGCATACTTCTTTCCCCAATAAAGGCATTTTCAAGAGTGTCGCATTCTATCCTTCCAAGCCCGCATTGTCAATATAAATCACCCTCGTTAGAGGTAAAGCACTTTCACCTTTCTTTGCAATTGACAAATTGAAAAATGGGAATATAATTTTTATCCAGACACTCTCGCATAGAAGGAAAGCGGATGACTCGGAGAATTAAATTGGGTGTATTGGGAGGCACTTTCAATCCTCTTCACATGGGTCATCTCATAATAGCCCAGGAGGCCTATCTCCGTCTAAGGCTTGATAAGGTCATCTTTGTTCCTGCCGCAACCCCACCGCACAAACCACAAGAGGACCTGCTGGATGCCATGCATCGTTATAGAATGGTCGCCCTTACGCTGCGAAACGACCCCAGATTTGTGGCTTCGGATATGGAGATAAAAAGGTCCGGCAAGTCCTATACCGTGGACACCCTGGAAGAACTGCGCAAGAAATACGGGCCCAGGGCCGAAATTTATCTCATCGTGGGAAGCGACACCCTGGATGAGTTTCCCACCTGGAAGGATTTCCCCCGCATTGCCCAAATTTCCCAAATAGTGGTGGTAGTGCGGCCGGGTCATTCCCTGGAAAGGATAGACGACCTCAAGGCCATCCTGGGAGAGGATAAGGTAGAAGAAATTAAGGGCCTTATGCTGAAAGACCCCCTCATCAGTATATCGGCAAGCGATATTCGCCGGAGGGTGGCCCGGGGAGAGTCTATTAGATATCTGGTCCCGCGCACGGTGGAAAGGTATATAAAAAAACACAGACTTTATTCTTATGGTAAGCGCCAAAAAGGTTTGATGCTCTAAGGCTCTTCCCCACCTCGATTCTCTCTCACTAAGGCCTCTATTCTTCTGGATATGCTCTGGTCATAAGGATTTTGCCGCTGGTATCTCCTGAAGTAGGTCAGAGCCTTTTCCTTCTCGCCCAAATTATCGTAAACTTCGCCCAGGAAATAGTTGGTATAGATGAAATCTGCGGCCAGGGAATTGACTGTCTCCAGGGTATCTCTTGCCTCCTGCCAGCGGCCGAAGTTCAATAGGATTTTGCCCAGGGCATACTGGCCTCGCAGCAGGTCGGCATAAATGAAAGCATCCTCTTTCGCTTTGCGATAGTAAGGCACAGCCCGGGCGTATTCACCTTTAATTCTCAAAACATCTGCTTCGTATAAATCCATCTGGGCAGTAAATCCCTTCCACCCTACCAGATACCAGAAAAATGCAGCCAAAGAGACGAGTACCAGGAAAATGACCAGCCGCAGATGCTTGCCTTTAATGCTGAAAGAAGCAGGATATGGCGCCTTTTCAGTTTTTCTCAGACTACCGGCGGCAAGTAGCGCCCCTACACAGGCCCAAAAATAAGGGGCCAAATCCCAATATCTCAGCCCCACGGAGAAAAAACTCTGCACGCAAAGACCTATAAAGCCTCCAAATAGCCCGTAAAGGGAAAATCTTGTTGTGGCCCCAGTGATTGTTTTGCTGCCTGTAGCGCCTTTAATGCCGACCCATAAAAGAAGTAATAAATAGACCCCCAAACCCACCACGCCTAATTCCACCAGAACCTCCAGAAATTCGTTATGACTGTGCACCGTGGCATCGGCGAACAGGAAATAAGGCCCCTCCTCATGCAAGTAGCGAAAGCGGTCTATGGAGGAGAAGGGGCCGTTTGCAGCCACAAAAGTCCCTGCACCCCAGCCGAGCAGGGGTTTTCGGCTGACCATCCTCAACGACCAGTCCCAAAAATAATATCTCTGGCGCAGGCTCCTGTAGGCATACTTGGAGTGCAGCCACTGGGAAGCAGGGGGAAAAGATTTATAGATGAGCAGAGCGGACCCAGCCATAATAAATGCGGCAAGCGTAATAGCCACTTTAGCCTGCCGCGGCAGAATAAAAAGAAGAACCACAAAAAACACTACCGCCAAGCCCAAAATGCCAGCCTTGGAGCCCGTTAAACCAAAGATAATGAGTAAAAAAAGGCTGAGACCTGAGAATGCCAGGCCCCGTTTCCAATTCTTTTTGCGGAAGAAATGGAAAACCGCCCGGGCAAAGGCAATGCCCAAAGGCACAAGCAAAAGCCCGGCCAGAAAATCCCTGTTCCCGGTGGGAAAGTGCCAGGGCTGGGCCAGGGGACGGGTTTTGCTAAAGCCCAGGTAATAGATGAGGGCAACAAGTGCCGCCAGCAAACCTGCCCCTAAGTACGCCCTGAGAAACCAAGCAAGGTCCTGCTCCCTCTTAATCGTTACCAACACCAGCACCGCCCAAAGCAGATAAAAGGAAAGGCTCAAAGCCCGAAAAGAGGAGGCCAGTCTATATTCGGACCAGATCAGGGAAGCCCAATTTAGAGAGAAGTAGACTAAAAGAAGTATAAAGGAGCCTTCTTTTCTCAGAGCATCATCGGCCGGCGAAATGAAAAACTTTTGTGCGATGAATAATAAGAGGATGATGAGACTGAGGCTTTGCAAAAGAAAATATTTTATTTCCGTTCCGTGGAAGGTGAAGGGCGAAATGCCCAAAGTTACTAAGATGAGCCCCACACCAATAAGAATCAGAGATAAGCGCCGACAAGTCATAGATAAAAAAAAGAAGGGAGCGCCACAACGACGCTCCCTTCCTACGGACATTACCTTAATCTTACCGACCTATACCCTTAAGCGGTTAATTGAACCTGAGCCAGGTGTCCGTATCGATTACTTCACCGCGGGCAGGCGGGAAAGAGATAGTGGTAGCAGTGGTCAGGTCAGGATCCCACATATTGTCGAAGACGAAGCCCGGATGCATAATCGACGGACTGGCTATCCACTCCACGTGGCCGTCGCAGAAGCACACATTCTGCCCATCGGCCTTGTGGTTGCCCGAATTACGCGCTATCATTTCGTCATAATCGGGCAAGTAGTAGATGTCGGGCTTGTCGCCTGCACAACCGACATGTGGAACACTCGTAGCACTCTTGGTATCGTCATAGGCGTAACTAACCGCCCCTACCGTGAAGGTACCAGTCTCGGACAGCAAATCTGTGTTATCCGTAGTGCTGGGACATTCGAATACGCCCGAAGAAGAGACATAGTCAGCCGTCCACAGGACAGTGAAATCTCCCATCACATGCTCTGTGTCTCTATCTCCATCAGGCAAACCGAATGGGAAGGCTTCACTAAAATCGTTGGAGTAGATGATCAAACCGAGACCGATCTGCTTCAGGTTGCTCTTGCAAACAGCTCTACGCGCCGATTCACGAGCCCTTGCTAAGGCCGGCAATAACATTGCCGCTAAGATAGCGATAATTGCGATTACAACCAAGAGCTCGATCAAGGTAAAGCCCTTGCGCTTTTTCATATACTCTCACCTCCTCTCTCCCCTTGAGGCCCAAGATTGACTGAAATGCAGTGCTACCTGTGTTCCTTTTTATACACCCCCCGCCCAAACCTGTCAAGCATTTTTTTAGAAAAAATCCCGATTTTTTTTACAGCAGCATTTCGGCAACAATTTATTTCGCAAGTGCCTCAGATATAAAGACTTATAAATAGCCCTCTATGAGAGTAATAAAAATGCAATCAAAATTATTCCGATTTTATTTGGGACTGAAACTAAGGGGAATTGAGCAAGTTCTTTCCCCTCGCTCCACCACTTACCCCATCTTCTCCACCTGCCAAGCCTCGAGAGTAAACGCCAACTCATATTCTCCCTCACCGAGTTTTATGCATCCTGTATAACATTAGGTGCCGCTCTTCCAGGAAGCGAGATACTCGGCCTGACTGGCAGACAAAGAATCAATCCCGATACCCATAGATTCCAGTTTGAGGCGGGCTACATTTTCTTCGATTTTCTGGGGCACGGGGTATACCCTGGGAGAGAGCCGGGCGCGGTTCTTAACCACATACTCTGCGGTAAGGGCCTGAGTGGCAAAACTCATATCCATCACCGAAGCCGGATGTCCCTCCGCGGCCACCAGATTCACCAGCCTCCCTTCGCCAAGCACAAAAAGCCTGCGGCCATTTTTTAAGATATATTCGTCCACATTCTCCCGCACGCCCTTTTTCACTTCCCGGGCCAATTCCTTCAGCCCCACTAAGTCCACCTCCACATCAAAATGCCCGGAATTGGCCAAAATCGCACCATCTTTCATCACTTCAAAATGCTCCTTCCCTATCACCTGAATGTCGCCGGTGAGCGTGCAGAAGATGTCGCCCAGGGCGGCGGCCTGGGTCATCGGCATCACCCAATAGCCATCCATAGCCGCCTCCAGGGCCCGAATCGGATTCACTTCGGTAACGATGACCTTGGCGCCCATACCTTCCGCCCGCATTGCAAATCCTCTACCGCACCAGCCATAACCAGCCACCACCACTGTCTTGCCCGCGAAAAGGACGCCTGTGGCCCGCAGTATCCCTTCCAGTGTGGATTGCCCGGTGCCGTAGCGATTATCAAAAAGATATTTACTCAGTGCATCATTTACCGCAATTATCGGGAACTTCAGCGCACCATCTCGCTCCATATTCCTCAGCCGCAGTAGTCCCGTGGTTGTCTCCTCCATACCCCCCCAAATATGCGGACAAAGTTGCTGGTGCTTTTCGTGCAGTGTGGATATGAGGTCGGCCCCATCGTCTATGACTATTTGAGGCCCCTCCCCAATGGCCGAGTTTATATGTTGATAATAACTCTCGCTATCTACACCTCTTTTGGCAAACACGGCAATCTTAAAATTCTCCACCAGACTGGCGGCCGTTTCATCCTGGGTGGAAAGAGGGTTGGAGGCCGAGAGGCGAACCTCGGCTCCTCCGGCAGCCAGGGCGCGGGCCAGGTTGGCCGTCTCCTTGGTTATGTGCAGACAAGCGGCAATCTTCACCCCTTCAAGAGGCTTTTCCTTCCCGAACCTCTCTCTAATAAGGCCCAGCACTCTCATATCTCGCTCGGCCCATTCAATCTCTTTTCTTCCCTCGGCCGCCAATTTAATGTCTTTTATATCAAATTCCATAGTTCTTCCTTTCTCAGTTCCTTGGTCATCCTGCTTTACACCTGGCTGGCAGCCCCTTTTGCCGCACGGATGAATTCCTCTACCAAGGCGGCATCCTTCACCCCGGACTTGCTTTCAACGCCGCTACTTACATCTACTCCATAAGGCTCGACCAGGCTCGCGGCCCGGGCCACATTTTCCGGGGTGAGCCCTCCGGCCAATATTACCGGGCCAAATTTCTTGGCCTCAAGGGCGATTTTCCAGTCAAAGGTCTTGCCGGTGCCTCCACGACGCTCTGGACTGAAGGCATCCAGAAGATAGGCCTGGGCTTTATAAGCGCCAAGCGCCCGCAGGTCCTCCCGGCTTTCGATGCGGAAGGCCTTAATGACTCTGAGGCCACCAAGTTCGGCCAAATACTCAGGCGGCTCATCGCCGTGAAGTTGCACGGTGCTGAAACCACAAGAAGAGGCGAGTTCTCTTATCCGTTCTGGAGACTCATTTACAAAAAGCCCGACCGGAGTTAGAAATGGAGGAATCTGGGCAATTATCTCTCTTGCGATGTCAGCAGCGATTCTCCTGGGGCTTTTTGCAAATACCAAGCCTATGGCATCGGCCCCGGCCTTTGCTGCAACGAGGGCGTCTTTCACCCTGGTAATTCCACAAATCTTAACCCGAACCATTTTTCGTCATCCGCAACTCGTCATCAGTCATTCGATGCCGTAAGCGGACTCGTCCTTTCAGCCCTACGGCCAATCAGCCATACTTCCTCGCTGTCTCAGTGCTTAAAATGGCGCATTCCGGTAAAAAGCATAGCCAGGCCCCGCTCATCCGCCGCGGCGATAACCTCTTCATCCCGCAGAGCGCCTCCGGGCTGGATAACCGCGGTCACGCCGCTTCCGGCCATCTCCTCCAGCGCATCGGGGAAGGGAAAGAAGGCATCGCTTGCCGCCACCGCGCCCTTAACCCTTCCGGCGGCCTTGCGAATGGCGATTTTGGCAGAATCCACCCGGCTCATCTGCCCGGCGCCCACGCCCACCACCGTATTTTCTTTGGCCAGCACTATGGAGTTGGATTTGGTATGCTTACAAACCGCCCAGGCAAATCTCAAATCCGCCTCCTCCTTTTGCGTGGGCGCCCTTTTGGTAACTACCTTGAGCTTGTCCTCATCCAGGAGTAAATCATCTTTCTCTTGCACCAAAAGCCCACCGGAGAGGGCCTTAAAATCCCAGGCCCCGGAGGTCTCTTTTTCAGGTTCCTCAAGTTTCAATATCCGCACATTTTTGCCCCATTTGGGCTTGCTGGTAAGGATTTCCAGTGCCTCTTTAGAAAAATCCGGAGCAATAATCGCCTCGATGAACTCCTGGGCGGCGATTTCCTCGGCACACCCCACATCCACGGGTCGGTTGAGACCGATTACGCTTCCAAACGCCGATACCGGGTCGCCGGAAAATGCTGCTCCAATGGCCTCGGTCATACTGCCGGAGGTGGCCGCTCCGCAAGGATTGGTGTGTTTGATAACCACGCAAGCGGGCTCGGAGAACTCTTTTGCCAAATCCCAGGCCGCATTCAGGTCCAGAAAATTATTGAAGGAGAGTTCCTTCCCCTGAATCTTTTCTGCCCCGGCCACGCCAGCGTTCGCGCCGCTCAGCAAATAAAGCGCCGCCTTTTGATGCGGATTTTCTCCATAGCGTAAATCAAGTTTTTTCTCCAGAGCAAGGGCCAGCTTCGCAGGAAACGCCTCTTCCCCCAAAGAGGCCAGGTAAGAGACGATGGCTGCGTCGTAACGAGCCGTTTTCTGGAAGGTCTTCAGCGCCAGAGAAAAACGCATCTCTTCCGGAAGATGGCCTCCAGATTTTTTGAGTTCTTCGAGGATCTTAGAATAATCTTCCGGCTCGGTCACCACGGCAACAAATTTGTAATTTTTCGCCGCGGAACGCAGCATACTGGGCCCGCCTATATCAATTTGCTCTATGGCTTCATCCAGAGTAGTGCCCTCTTTGGCCACGGTGGCCTCAAAAGGATAAAGATTACAGGCAACGAGATCTATAGGCAGAATTTCCAGCCGCTCCATCGCCTGGCGGTGACCGGGGTTATCCCTCACCGCCAGGATGCCGCCGTGGATTTTGGGATGAAGGGTTTTTACCCGGCCGTCCAAAATTTCCGGAAACTCAGTATATTCGGAAACATCAACGACCTTTATGCCGCCATCCCGAAGGATTTTCGCCGTGCCGCCGGTAGAAAGTATTTCCACATCGAGTTCGGCCAGCCCTCGGGCAAATTCCACCACCCCTCGCTTATCCGATACACTGATAAGGGCCCTTCTTATCCTCTGCATATACTACCCCCCACCTTTCAATATTTTGTGAGCCTCGGAACAAATGCTGCGCCGCCGACCAGCCAGATAGCCCCGCCAGAGGCGGGCAGGCATTCGGTCTTGCGCCCTGGTCGCCTGAGTGTGAAGAAATCACTGGCCGGCCAGGGTTCACTTGGAAGGTTCACCTTGAAGGGCGAAGAATGAGCCATCGGATGTGAATAGATACAGGACTTCGGAATCGAAATTGGTTATTCCGTGGTACTCACCTACCGCCTGGGGCAATTCAATAGAAGAAAGTGCCTCACCGGAGGCCTCGTCCACCATCATTATCTTATCGTCCCGGGTCAAAAGAAATATCTTTCCCTCAGTCGCTGCCAGGAGGTCTTTACCATCCTTGACCCACCACTGCCGCTCTCCGGTCTGTCTCTTCAGGGCTACCACGCCGCTTTCAAAAGTAGGGACAAAAATGGTATCACCACGGACTATCATCCCGGTTATTGCCGGTCCCGGCAGATTTGCGTGCCAGAGGTAATTTCCACCCTGGGCGCGCAGGCAGTAAAGCAAACCATCCGTGGTGGCGGCATAGACATTTTCCCCTCTCACCTGCACCGGACCTATAAACCGCGCTTTCGTGGGAAGCTCATAGGCACCTCTGGTAACATAAATCCAAACATCGCCAATTTCACTCCTTTCTATGGCCTCCAGAGTGTCATAGGTAACCGGAGTATCTTTGGCCAGTAGTACTGTGCCTTCTTCGCTTTTTACATCTTCGGCTACTACATCGCCCGCCCAGAGTTCATTGATTCTTATCTTGTGCAAAATGTGCTTGCGGGGGAAAAGCCACTGGGTAGTTCCGTCGAGGGTATTTATAGCCTGGACAAACCCCTCGTCCGTGGCGCAGATAATGAAGGAATGAGCCACGGCGGGAAAGGCAAGTACTGCACCCTTCAGACGGCTGGTCATATTCACCTTGAGGGTCTTCTGGTCCAGAGCATAAAGCCAGCCATCCCAGCTGCTCAAGTAAAAATTATTGTCATCCAGGACCACCCCACTGGAAGGCGAGAAACCGAGGCGATGGTAGTGCGCGATGTGGCCCCTTCCCAGGTCAATCTCCACCAGAAGGGAAGCGCTCACCGCCGAAAGATTACCTCCCTTTTTCACCGGACGAGCCGCAAGCGGCCCGGGAAGGCCAATTATCCATTTAGTGTGCCCATTTTCCTTGTCCACAGAGTAGAGTTCGAACGCCTCGGTCTCCACATAAACATTCTCACCCAAAATAAATGCGTCGCGCACCGGGATGTCCCGGGTCACTTGAGAATACCACAGGACTTCCAAGGGCTCTTCAACCTCGCCCTTGAGGACAGGAGAAGCCTCCACCCCGGCCTGTGCCTCTGGTTCTTCTGCTGCCTGGCCGCCTTCCAGAGGCTGCCCTTCAGGGTGCTCGTACCGAGACCCCTCAGGGTCGAGGGAAGTATCCTCAGGATGCGAAGCGCCTGGCTTAGTGATGGCGTTACATCCTGCCAGCCCGGCCAGGGAAACCAAAAGAATGCTCAAGAAAACTACTACCCAAAAAGCTGAAATCCGCATCACTCGCCACCTCCCCGTCTGCCGGCGTGGCAGGTCAAATAAAAGTGCTTAAGTTTATGCCATACTTTTCTTCATAGCCCCGCAGTTTCTGGATACGCGCCAAGTCCTCCTGGATGCGTGTGGCCAGTTTATAGATATAAGGTCTTCCCTCCAGCCGGGCCTTTAAATCGGCCTCCAACTCCTTCCAGGAGCCCTCGTAAAGTTCGTCCCGAACGGTAATAAGCATACGGTCTAAAGCGGTAAGATGTATCTCAGGTCGAGGCTTCTTTTTTCGCCCTTTGGGTCGACTCTTGGAGACTATCCTTAAAACCTCCTAAAAAGCCCAAGAAAGTCGCACATCGCGCGTCGGTCTAAAGCCCACGGGGCGCCGCAGGCGCCCCACGGCCCTGCCCGCCGGCCCCTACGGGCCGAAGGCGAACGCCGACGGTTCTTATAGAATTTTAGCCCTTGCTCAGTCCAAATCAAGGATAAAATTAGTTTATCACCTTTCAGCCATGCGCGTCGGGCTGCCCTGCTGCCTCGCTGACCATCTGCGTCGCATCACAGACCCACCGGCTCTTTGCGCCGAACGGACTCCTCCTCGGCAACGATTATCTCCAAGGCTTCAAGCGCCTTCTTCGCAGTGATCACCTCAGGCTTTCTATCCTCTTCTATACACTCAAGAAAATAATCTATCTCGTTTATGTAGCCGTCGCCTGCAGGCACCTCGGGATGGGAAACCGAACCATCAGGCAAATAAACACTTAAGGTCTTCTCCCGGCCGGAATGATAATCCAGAGTGGCCTCTTCACACACAATAGTAAAACTCATCGCAAAAGGAAAACCCGGAGGAAAAAGCCAGCCTCCCTCGGCCGTCACCTGCTTGTCATCCTCGAAAAAATAATTGGCCACTACATGGTCAATGCCGGAAGTAATGTGCGAGACGCCTGCCGCCGAAACCGCCTGCGGCCGACCTAAGAGATAGTTTATATAGTCCACATCGTGACAGTGCAGGTCGTAAAGGGCTGAGCCACTTTTTTGGGCATCCATAAGCCAGTTTTCCCCGGACCAGGTGGGTGCGGCGGAAAGGCGCCGGAAAGTGGCCGAAAGCACCCGCCCGTACCGGCCCTCAGCCACCATTTCCTTTACCAGGGCATATTCCGGCCAGAACCTCACACAATGGGCCACCATAAATTTGCCTTCGGCCTTTTCCGAGGCCTCTACCATCTCCTGAGCGTCATCAAGTGAAAGGCTTATGGGCTTTTCGCATAACACATTCTTTCCGGCCTCCAGAGCTTTCACCACATATTTCTTGTGAAGATAAGTGGGAAGGCATATGTCTACCAGTTCCACATCATCTGAGGCGATGAGGTCGCTGGCGTCTTTATAAGTGGCGATGCCGGATAAATCCACCTTTGCCGTTGCGGCATCTCCTATATTCCCGGCAATATCCGACCAGTCGCCTTTGAGCCTTTTCTCATTCAAATCCGCTATGGCCACCACGCGCGCCTTTTGGTTTGCTTGATATATATTGAAATGCATATTCCCCATAAATCCAATTCCCACCACGCCGACACCGACCATCCTGCCCCTCCTATGAGGCCAAATTGAACTCGCGCTATCCCTTAATGGTTATAAAATTATAACAACGCTCAAGTTCCTGGCAAGCAAAAAATTGCCCTGCTTTCGCTTTGCGGCCCGCAGGTTCCTTTCCAAAATCCATTTGACATACTGCCATTTGCCGTTATAATTAGCGAGATTTGTACCAAGAAACTCGCGTGAGAAGAAATTCCGCACTCGCCATCCCTGCGGGCAGGCAAGGCTTCATTTGAGCGACCCGTTCAGGACTCCGAAGGAGCCCTTCAGGGCTTTGAGGAGCGAATTTTGGATGACGAATGACGAAACTGGAAAGGAAGGGAAAAAGTGCTTTTTGAAGAGATTGACGAGGCCATTCGTGCGATAAGGGAAAAAACTCCTCAGAAGCCGCAGATTGCCATCATTCTGGGCACCGGCCTCGGCGGATTGGCCGAGGATATTGAGGACAAAATCGGTATCCCTTATTCGGAAATCCCGCACTTTCCCACTCCTACCGTGGAAACCCACGCCGGAAGGCTGGTCCTGGGGAAAATCAGCGGCAAGGATGTGGTGGCTATGGAAGGCCGTATCCATTATTACGAAGGCTATTCAATGGAGGAGGTCACCTTTCCCACCCGGGTGATGCGGGCGCTGGGTGCCCAGATACTTATCGTCTCCACCGCCGCCGGCGGGATGAACCCGCAGTATGCCCGCGGGGATATCGTCATCATTGAAGACCACATTAATCTAATGGGCGCTAATCCCTTGATTGGGCCTAATGACGAGCGGCTGGGGCCGCGCTATCCGGATATGGTTGAGCCTTATGACAGGCCGCTCATCGAACTTACGGACAAGGTAGCCTTGGAGCAAGCGGTTAAGGCGCATAAGGGAGTATATGTGGCGGTGGCCGGGCCCAATCTGGAGACTCGCGCCGAATATCGTTTCCTCAGAGAAATCGGCGCAGATGTGGTAGGAATGAGCACGGTGCCTGAGGTGCTGGTGGCGGTGCACGGCGGGTTTCGCACCCTGGGGTTGGCCATAGTTACCGATATGTGCCTTCCCGACGCCCTCCAGCCGGCAAATATTGAACAGATTATCGCCGTGGCCGAAGAGGCCGAACCCAAACTTACCCGACTGGTCAAAGAAGTCATCGCCAGGATTTAGCACACACAGAGGAAAAAATGAGCCCCTCAAAGAAAGAAACTGCCAGTTACAAAGAGACGCTTAATTTGCCCCGGACGGATTTCGCTATGAAGGCCGACCTGGTTAATCGCGAGCCGGAGATTCGTCAAAAATGGGAGGAGATGGGCCTTTACCAGGAGATTCGCTCCCGCCGTAAAGGTGCTCCCAAATATATCCTGCACGACGGCCCGCCCTATGCCAACGGCGATGCCCACATCGGTCAGGGTCTGAACAAAATCCTCAAAGACATAGTGGTGAAGTTCAAGACTATGCGCGGCTTTGACTCTCCTTTCATTCCCGGCTGGGATTGCCACGGCCTTCCTATAGAGCGTCGGGTGATGGAGGAACTGGGGGAGGCTATCCGGGGGATGAGCAAGATGGAGGTGCGCTCACGCTGCCAAGCGCTTGCGGAGAAGTTCATCAAGATTCAGCGGGAGCAGTTCAAATCCTTGGGGGCCACGGGAGACTGGGAGCGGCCTTATCTTACATTTTTGCCGCAGTACGAGGCAGAAGTCCTGGATGTATTTGCCGACCTCGTGGAGGCTGGCTACATCTATCGCAGCAAAAAGCCCATACACTGGTGTATGAACTGCAAGACGGTACTGGCCGAAGCGGAACTTGAATACGATATGGAGCCCAGCCCATCCATCTATGTGAAGTTCCCTGCCCAAAAGGAGATAAAGGAGGCCTTCGGTTATGAGGGAGACGAGCCGGCCTACATCCTCATCTGGACCACTACTCCCTGGACGCTTCCGGCTAATATGGCTATTGCCATCCATCCCCAGGCAAGATATAGCCTCATCCGGGCCGCAAGCGGAAAAGATGGTGCGCAAGAACTCCTATTTCTGGCCAAGGAACTCATCTCCTCGGTTACACGGGAGGTTGGCCTGGAGGGCTACGAAATGGTGGGCGAAGTGCAGGGCCGCCAGATGGAGGGCAAAAAATATCGCCATCCATTTATGGACCGCACCTCGCCGCTAATCCTGGCGGACTTCGTGGGCCTGGCCGAAGGCACGGGCTGTGTGCACTCCTCCCCGGGCCACGGCCAGGAGGATTATGTGGCCTGCCAGAAGTATGGAATAGATATTTTAAGCCCGGTGGATGAGGATGGGGTCTTCACCCAAGAGGCCGGCCCCTTTGCCGGACAACATATCAACGACGCCAATCCAAAGATAATAGAACATCTGGAAAAAAGCGGGCTTCTTCTTCATTATTCCCGGATGGAGCATTCCTATCCGCACTGCTGGCGCTGTAGGGAGCCGGTGATTTTCCGGGCCACAGAGCAGTGGTTTGTAAATGTTGACCACCGAGATTTGAGAAAGCGGGCCCTGGAGGAGATTTCCCGCACCAAATGGGTGCCGGACTGGGGCCAGGTGCGCATAAGTTCAATGGTCTCGGAGCGCCCCGACTGGTGCATCTCCCGCCAGAAGGCCTGGGGCGTGCCCATACCAGCGGTTTACTGCAAGAAATGCGGCCAGGCGCTACTTTCGCCAAAGACAGTTCTCGCAGCGCGTGACCTCTTTGCCCGGGAAGGCTCAAACAGTTGGTTCGAGAAAGATATAAAAGAGATATTGCCCGAGGATACCGCCTGCCCCAAATGCGGCGGGAAGGATTTTCGCAAAGAAACCGACATCCTGGATGTCTGGTTTGAATCCGGGTCAAGTTACCGGGCGGTCTTGATGAATAATGAAGAACTGGCCTTCCCCTCGGACCTCTATCTGGAAGGCACGGACCAGCACCGCGGCTGGTTTCAACTGGCCCTGCTTCTTTCCGTTGGGGCGGACAAAAGGGCACCTTTTAAGACCGTCTTGACCCACGGCTTTGTGGTGGATGAAAAGGGTTATAAAATGTCCAAATCTCTGGGGAATATCTTAGATGCCCAGGATGCGGTCAAGGAACACGGGGCGGATGTATGTCGCCTCTGGCTTTCTTCGGTGGATTACAAGGAAGACTTCTCAGTGTCTCTTTCCATCATCCGCAGGATGAGAGAGGCCTATCGGAGAATACGCAATACATTTCGCTATCTATTGGGAAATCTCTACGACTTTGACCCGGAAAAGGACGCCCTCGCCTACGGCGAACTTCTGGAGATAGACCGCTGGGCGCTACTTCGCCTGGCGAGGCTGGTGGCCGCAGTGACCCGGGCTTACGAGAACTTTGAGTTTCATCGTGTATATCATTCGGTGCATAACTTTTGCGTGGTGGAGATGAGCAATTTCTATCTGGATGTGCTCAAGGACCGCCTCTATACCTTCGCCAGGGAAAGCAAAGGCCGCCGAAGCGCTCAGACTGCACTCCACGAAATCCTCACTACGCTCACCCGGCTCATCGCTCCCATCCTGGTGCATACGGCTGATGAGGTCTGGTCGCATATACCGGGCTGCCGGGATGAATTGCCGAGCGTCCATCTGGCCGAGTGGCCCGAGACAAAAAGAGAATATCTGGATGAGGCCCTGGAGGCGCGCTGGCAGAGGCTGCTTCAGGTGCGAAGCGAAGTCACCCCTGCCCTGGAGCGGGCCAGAGAAAAATCACTCATCGGCAACTCCTTAGAGGCCGTAGTGACCCTGTATACGGGTAAAGATGACGATTTATATGAATTTCTTTCCGCCTACAAGAAAGACCTGCCGGCCATCTTCATCGTTTCCGAAGTGGAGGTAAAAAAAGGCGAAAAGGAAGGGGCGCTTCCGGCAGAGGCCCTGGAGGAACTCAAGATAGAAGTGGCACATTCTGTGCACAAAAAATGCACCAGGTGCTGGAACTACGCCCAGAGCGTAGGCCAAA
>Ga0111219_1017_pt1 | contig 21078 bp, 19 predicted proteins | sample DeeMarSWOR152_54_FD_80368 | JGI IMG/M metagenome (GOLD analysis project Ga0111219, IMG submission 80368) | Planctomycetes bacterium DG_23
TTCAGCCGGCACCATCAGCTCGGGGCCTTGCTCGTCTGCCGAGGCCAAAGGCCACACACTCAAAACCAGGATAAGCAAAACACGAGTCAATTTCAGCATAGTTTTCCTCTTAAGAAACGAAAGCACAGTCGCCAAAGGCAACCAGCGAAAAGTTCCTCACTCGAAACTCGTCACTCGTCATTCGAATAACCGTTGGAGTTCCGTCTTTCCGGGATTTCTGTATTCTTATTCCGTGTTTCAGTGGCATTCCGCCCTTCGCCCCGAAGGCCTCAGTGTCCTGAAGGGTGTTTCCGTGATTGATATATTATAGATTCTCTATTTCCTGCGACATCTTCTCATAAGACGCAAGAAAGGCCTCTCGCTCTTTGAAGCCTAAAGTCATTTCGTGTCCCTCTTCCACCGTTCGCTTCCCCTTCTTGGAAAGAGAAACCAGCACCACCCGGCGGTCCTCGGGGCTGCGCTGTCTCTTAACCAGACCGGCCTTAAAGAGCCTATCCACGATGGAAGTGGCTGCGCCCATAGTTATGCCCAATTCGCGGGCCAGTTGGCTCATTTTGCATTTTTCCCGGTAGAAAAGGACGAAGAGAACGGTATATTGAGGCACGGTGAGGTCAAATTTGGACATTGCTTTGCCGATGATGCGCACAAATCCGACACGAAGCCTTCTCATCGCCATTTGAAAGCGCCTTAATTCCTCTTGCGCAATGGCCATATTTCCCTCCTGGCAGGAACTAATTTGGACTTAAAATAGTTTTCGCATATAATTATATTGTCTGAAAAACATTTGTCAAGAAAAATTTTAGATATTTTAAGTATTTTTTGGGGCGAGAATGATAAGTGCCCGTCAAAAGGCCTTGACAAGGCAAAAAAAATATGAAAATAATGCATAGAAAAAGATTAGCCACTGAAGCGGCGGAAGCACTTTGGAATAGCCTTTCGTCCTCGCTGAATCGCTGTATGGCTGCTTAAAACTTGCGGAGATAATGCTATGATTGATGCTGAAGAGGCCTTAGGAATCGTACTTCAGAAGACCAAAAGGTTGGCTTCGCGTCCCGTACGGGTGCTTGATTCTTGTGGGCTAATTTTGGCCGAAAAGGTGAAAGCCGACACTGACAACCCGCCCTTCAATTCCTCGGCTATGGACGGCTTTGCTATCGTTGCCTCCGATACTGCAAAAGTTCCCGTGCTCTTGGAGGTGATTGAGGAAATACCGGCGGGAAAATGGCCCGGGAAGAAGATTTCTCCTGGCCAAGCCGCTAAGATTATGACCGGGGCGCCGGTGCCCCCGGGCGCGGACACGGTGATTATGGTGGAGGATACTGAGCCCGTCGCAGGTGGCAGGGTGCGCATCCTGAGAAAAATAGCCTCAGGGCAAAATATCCGCTATCAGGGAGAGAACATCAAAAAGGGCGAAGTGCTCCTCCAGCCGCAGACCCTATTGGGCCCGGCGGAAGTAGGGCTTCTGGCCTCGGCAGGGAAGGCCCAAGTCAAGGTTACGCCTCGGGCCGAGGTGGCCATACTCGCCACCGGAGATGAAGTCGTGGAACCGGATAGAAAACCAAGGCCCTGGCAGATAAGAAACAGCAATAGTTATACCCTTTCGGCCCAGGTGAGAGGATGCGGGGCCAATCATCAATATCTGGGCATTGTGCCTGATGATAAACAAAAAATCAGGAAGGCTATTCGGCGAGGCTTGAAAAGCGACTGCCTCATCATAACCGGCGGGGTGAGCGTGGGCGAATACGACCTGGTAGGGGATATTCTGCAAAAAATTGGCGTAAGAATCCATTTCCACACCGTGAATATAAAGCCGGGAAAGCCCACTGTTTTCGGCACCTTTAGAGGAAAAGTAGTCTTCGGACTACCGGGAAATCCGGTGAGCTCATTAGTGACCTTTGAACTTTTTGTGCGCCCGGCACTGGCCAAGATGATGGGCAAGGATGAAATGGCCCACATGCACTGGGGCTGGGCCTATTTAGCCCAGAGGTTCGCGCTCAAGCGAAAGCGCCGCCAGTTCATCCCGGCCACCGCAAGCCTGCGCAAGGGCAGACTCTGGGTTCGGCCGGTGAAGTATCGTGGTTCGGCAGACCTGGTGGCTTTGAGAGATGCTGAATATTTCATAGAAATCCCTCCTGAGGCCCCTGCCCTATCCAAGGGTGAAAGAGTAAGGATATTTCGTCTGCCAGGAAGGCCTTCAACCTCGGCACTTGAAGCCCAAGGGTGATGAAGGCCAAGCATCCCGGCCACGGAAAGCAGGTTATGAAGAAGAAAAAGGCCGTCCTCTCCAAAAAACAGCCATCAAAAAGAAAGAAAAAGGCCATCTTTTCCGGGCCATCCGGCGTCGCCGGACCGTCCGAAGCAGGAAAGTCTGGGCGGGGCAAAGAATACGGCTGGGCCATCGCCTTTATCACCCCTGCTCTTCTTATCTTATGCTTTCCGGCTGCCAATTTGGATATTCTGGTCTGGGTGGCGCTGGTGCCCTGGCTTCTGGCCCTGGGTAAAGTCAAAATAAAAGGGGCGCTGGGGCTTTCTTATGCAGTAGGATTTCTTTTTTATGGAATAGCCTGCGTCTGGCTTCGCTATGTTACGCCTTTGGGTTGGTTTCTTTTGAGTTTTTATCTGGCCTTTTTCTTCGCGGCCGCCGGAGTGGGGGCCTGGCTACTTAAAAGACATACTCCCCGGGCCTGGGTGTTTATTTTCCCGCTTCTCTGGGTGGCACTGGAATATTTGCGGGCCTGGCTTCTTACTGGGTTTCCCTGGTATTTCCTGGGCCATACTCAATACAAAAGGCTTGCCCTCATTCAGATAGCCGATATCTTCGGGGTGTATGGCGTATCTTTTTTGGCAGCCCTCGCCAATTCATCAATTGCAGGGGCTTTTGTCCATTATCATAAGCGAGAAATAAGCCCTCGGCCGGAAAGAACAAAGGTGCGGCCCTCTATTATGGCAGTTGCGTTGACTCTCATTCTTATTTTGCTCTCCCTTATCTACGGCAAATGGCGCCTGGGCCAAATGCGTCTTGAACCCGGGCCGAAGATAGGCATCGTCCAGGGCAATATCCCCCAGCGCCTCAAAGAGGTGGCCATAGCCGGAGATGAACTCACCGCCGGGGATATGTTCAAAACGCACCTGCTACTGACCTTTGAACTCCAGGAACAGGACCTGGACCTCATCCTCTGGCCGGAGACTATGGTGCCGGGCAGGCTCAATGAAGATGCCGAGAGGCAGAAATTTCTGGGAGAGGTGGCCCAAATCCTTGATGCGGCGCTTCTCGTCGGTGCGGTAACCAGCGTGGAAAAGGAGGGGGAAATTTACGGCCACAATAGCGCGTATCATTTTTCAAAACAGGGCGAGATTATAAGGCGTTATGACAAACTTCACTTGGTGCCTTTTGGCGAATTCGTGCCGCTGAGGCGTTATTTTCCCTGGCTGGGCCGGCTCGTCCCCTACCCTACCAACTTCCGGCCCGGAAGCGAGGCTACTATCTTTGAGGCAGAGGAAAGCCGCTTTGCCGTGGCCATTTGTTTTGAGGACACCTTCCCTTATCTTGTGCGCAAGTTCCGGCGAGCCGGCGCGCACTTTTTGGTCAATCTCACCAACGATGGCTGGTTTAGGGATTCTGCCGAACTTGACCAACATATGGCCTTTGCGGTATTTCGCACGGTAGAGAATAGACTGGGACTGGTGCGGGCGGCAAATACCGGGATTTCTTGCTTCGTCCTTCCTTCCGGAGAAATTTTTAAGGTGCTTAAGGATGCTAAAGGAAAGCGGAGGGAGGTAGCAGGCACCCTTTCGGGCCAAATATTCACCGACTCAAGAAAGACCTTCTATTCGGCCTATGGAGATGTCTTTGCTACATCTTGCTCTGCCATCTTAATAATCTCCGGTCTCGGTGCTTTTGTGCATCGTTTGCGAAATAAACGCCTGGAGAGGCAAAAGAGCCAATGACCCCAGTCCCAAAGATTTCTTATGCTTTGGGATAAAAAAACAACTTTTTTCTTGACTTAGTATAGGGGGAACATATAATTTTCTTTGAAAGTGTAGACACTTTAGAGTAACGGTCCAATCGGAAGGGGGAAAGTATGAGCACTCTGGGCAAGTTCTTTGCAGTCTTGGTCTTAATATTCGCTATTGCCGTGGCCGTGGCTAATATGGTGCTTTTTGCCCAACGCCAGGACTGGAAGGGCAAGTATGACGAGGCTCTGGACGCCAAGGGTAGGGCCGAACAAAACCTCAAGGTGGAGACGGAAAGATATAACACAAACCTCGATGCTCAGAGCAAAGAAATAGAGCGGCTAAATGTGCAACTGGATAACGCTCGCGGTATGCTGGCTGCATTACAGACAGCAAAAGCCCGGGCGGAAGAGGATAGCAAGCAGATTCATATTCAGTTTGAGGATCTGAGGGCCAGTTACGACAAGATGGCCCGAAACCTTGAAACCCTCATTGAGCGTAATGAAACACTCGCCGCCGAACTCAGAACGGCCGAAACCCAGGCTGCTTCTGATAGGCGCGCCCGCGAGGCCGCTGAGGATAAGGCCTTGCAAATGACCCGGGAGGTGGAGAGACTTGCCGGCGAACTCAAACGGGCTAATGAACGCTTAGCCAAAGCGGAACTTGAAATTGAAAAACTGCGGGGAGAACTGGCCAAGTTGATGCAACTGCTGGAAGGTGCGGGTGAAAAATTAGAACTTCCCGCAGCGCCGGCTGTTCCTCTTATCGAAGGGAAAGTGCAAGAGATAGGAGACTTGCCCACCAGTCTGGTCATTTTGAATGTGGGCGAAGACGATGGGGTCTATGTGGGTTTGCGTTTTATAGTTTACCGGGGAGCAAAATATGTGGGGGATGCGGTGGTAGAACAGGTCTTCCAGGATTACTGTGCCGCCCGTCCCATTCGCGGCACTCTGGTGGAAAATGTAAAGCCGGGCGATGATGTCAGCACCAAATTGGGGTTAGAGGTTCCCCTCGCTGAGGCAGGCTCGTAATCGGACAAAAGTGAGAGACTATGTCACAAGAAGAGACAGAAACTTCTGAAGGAGTGGTTCCCCGTTTCCGGTCAATCCGTAAGCCTATGCCGGGCATCATAGATGTCCTGCTGGGAATTGCGGCCGGGTTTCTCCTCCTGTCTTTAATCTTCACCCAGTGGGAACTCCTGTCCTTCTACGGCCGCATCTTATTCTTCAAAACGGGTGGTTAGGAGAAACTTCGGCCTCGGATTGCATCATACTACTGGAGGGTGGTTTCCCTCTTGCAGTATTTTTGCCAGTGGGCTTCAGCCTTGTGTAGGCCCTACTTCTCCAGAATATTCATGGTGGGGGCCAGAGGATGATTCGTGACGCCATATGCGGCCTCTTTTCCTATGATATGGGTATCGACCTGGGTACGGCCACTACCTTGGTCTGGGTGCGTGGTCGGGGGATTGTGCTTGCTGAGCCCTCGGTAGTGGCAGTGCAGCGGGGCACAAACCGTGTCCTCCTGGACGGCCAGGCCGTGGGCAATATGGCCAAAGAGATGCTGGGAAAGACCCCGGGCAGCATTCAGGCCATCCGTCCCCTGAAAGACGGCGTCATCGCTGATTTTGACATCACCCGCGATATGATTGCCTATTTTATCCACAGAGTTCACGGCAGAAACTGGGGCATAAGGCCTCGAGTGGTCATCGCCATTCCTATGGGTATTACCACCGTGGAAAAGCGGGCAGTATTGGATTCAGCCAAACGCGCCGGCGCCAGAAGCGTGTATCTGGCCAGCGAGGCAAAGGCCGCAGGCATTGGCGTGGGGCTACCTATCCAGGAACCTGTGGGCTCTATGATTGTGGATGTGGGCGGCGGCACCACCGAGGTTGCCGTGCTTTCCCTGGCCGATGTGGTCACCTCTCAATCCAGCCGTATCGCTGGCGATGAAATGGACGAGGCTATTACTCAACATATGAAACGCACCTATAACCTGCTCATCGGCGTGCAGACGGCAGAGCGAATTAAGATACAAATTGGCTCTGCCTATCCTTTGGAAGAAGAACTCACTATGGAGGTTAAGGGCCGCGACCTCATTGCTGGTCTGCCGCGGAAGGTGTCGGTAAGTTCGGAGGAGATAAGAGAGGCCTTAAAGGAACCGGTGAACTCCATCGTAGATGTAGTGAAAATGACTCTGGAGCGAACGGCGCCGGAACTTTCAGCTGATTTGGTCGACCGGGGGATGGTGCTGGCTGGCGGCGGAGTGCTTTTGCGAGGTCTGGATAAGGTCCTGGCGGAGGAAACTGGCCTTCCGGTTCATATGCCTGATGACCCGGTGACCGCGGTAGTTCGAGGTACAGGGATACTATTAGAGGAGTTAGACCTCTGGAAAGACGCCTTAGAAAGTGATGAGGCTGAATTTTAGGTTGAGGCGCACCTGGGTCCGCCTCCTAATCGTATTTTCTATCCTTTCCATCGTGCTTTTCTTACTTCCTGGTAAAGTCACTTCCTTTTGCCGCACCTGGGTGCTTTCTTTCACCAGTCCGCTACAGGGAATGCTTTACTACGGGGCTTCCGGGGTGGCATCTCTCGGCCGTTTCGCCCTCCATCCCTTCGGCCAGGAATTGGAAAATCAGCGCCTGAGAGAAAGAATAGCCCGATTGGAGTTGGAACTGGCCCGGCAAGAGGCACTTCTGGCAGAAAAAGAAAGAGTCGTCCAGCAGCTCTCGGCTTTTCGCCGGGCAAGTCCCGAAAAAACTCCCATCATAGTTGCTCGCAGTATAGGCTTTGACCCTGCCCAGTGGCGAAAATCCAGGGTTATAGATGTGGGCTCTGCCGAAGGGGTCAGTCCCGGGGATTTGGTACTTGCCGGGCCGGCCGTGGTGGGTAGGGTTAAGGCGGTTGGCAAATGGGCCAGCCAGGTGCAACTCATAACCGACCCCGGCTTCCGGCACTGGGCCAGACTCGCCCGCACTCAACACGAAGGCCTCATCGAAGGCCGCTCCACCGGTAAGCTCCTTATGAAATATCTCCCTGAAGACAGTGATGTAGAAGAAGGAGATCTGGTATTGGCTGCAGGGCTGGGGGAGGAATATCCACCCGGGCTCATTATTGGATTTGTTTCCGAACTCCCACAGCCCAAGGGCGCACTTTTCAGGGAGGTTTGGGTCACACCCGCCGCTGATTTGGGCCGATTGAGTAACCTTTTAGTCATCTTGGGCAAAAGGTCTTAAGTATAGAGAGGCGCCTTGATATGCGCTGGATAACTATTTGTTTCTTTATTGTGCTTCTGGGCGTCATTCAAAACTCATTTTTGAGGGTAATATCGGTTGAAGGCATACGCCCGGATTTGCTTTTGCTCTTTGCCTTATACCTGGGGCTTTACGGCAGAAGGGAAGATGCATTAGTGGGCTCGTGGCTTGCCGGACTGTGCAAGGACTTTCTTACGATGGGGCACATAGGGGTCTACGCCCTGCTCTTTCTCCTTTTCGCTGTCTTCTTGTCCAGGATCCGAGAGGCGCTTTTCAGGGAGCACCCTTTAACCCAGATGATACTTGTATTTCTTTCGGTTTTATTCTTGAATAGCATCTTTCTTATACCTTTGAGCATTTATTTTCGCTTGAAAAGTTTTCCCGTGCTTTTAGTGCAAGCCGCCTCCATTGCGTTTTACAGCGCGCTTTTGGCGCCTGTTTGCTTTTATTCTTTTGCCAGGTTGCGAAGTGTTTTAGGGATTAGGTCACAAAGAAGTGTATAGAATTCGCGTAAGAATAATCCTGGCCCTCTTTGCTATCTCACTTGCTGTTGTTGCGGCCAAAGCGACATATATGCAAATAGTCCTGGGCGCTCATTATCGCGCCCTGGCCCATATGCGCCGTCTGCGCACCGTCCCTATAGACACTCTGCGCGGCACCATTTACGACCGAAACGGTATCCCACTTGCCCACGAAGAACCCGTTTTCCAGGTTAAGGTTATCCTAAAAGAAGTAGAAAAATTGGATGAGGCGGCCCGCAAAACCTGGTGCAGAAACCTCGCCAAAATCTCTAATATCACACCTGCCCGCGCGGAAGAACTGCTCCAACAAGCCAAAGCAAAGATTGAAGAAGAGGCGCTCTCTTCTCCTAAAGAGAAAGAGGCCAAATTTATTCGCTGGTTCAGACGCAAAACCCCTCAAGTCCTGATTGAAAAAGTCAATCTAAAAACTGCCGCCTTGATTGAAATAAACCAGGATAGCCTTCCCGGAGTAGTCACTTCCCTCAAGGCCCGGCGCATCTATCCCCAGGGCCCTGCCGCCGCCCATATAATAGGTTATCTACAGGCCATTAATCCGGAAGAGTTCAAACAATATAAAGACAGCTTCGCCGGCTCCGAGCACAAGAGATTCTTTCCTCAGGACCTCATTGGCAGGCAAGGTCTGGAACGCTATTATGAAGCACGACTTCGCGGCAGCCGCGGACTTAAGGCCGAAATTGTGGACGCCCAATTCCACATCCACGAAGAATATGCCGAGCGCCCGCCTGAGCCTGGCCAGGACCTCGACCTTACTCTGGATATACATATGCAGCGTGCTGCCGAAGCCGAACTGGACGACCTTTTTGAGGAAAAGGGCCTGCCCGGTTCGGTTGTGCTGCTTGACCCCAAAACCGGCGCAATTCTTGCTATGGCCACCTCCCCCCGCTACAACCCCAACTCCTTTTTTCGGGACTGGCCGCAACTTTCTCAAGACCAGCACCATCCCCTTCTCAACCGCGCCACCCAGGCGACATACCCCCTGGGCTCGGTCTTTAAGGTCGTAACCCTCATAGCCGGTATGGAATCCGGAATTTTGCGGCCTGAGACCTCATTTTCTTGCCAGGGAACCTATCATTTAGGCGACCGGGATTTTCACTGCATCGTGTCCCAGGGCCACGGCCACACCGACCTGCATATGGGGTTGGTCAAATCCTGCAATATATATTTCTTCAACGCAGGAAAACTCACCGGCCATCGGGAAATCCTGCGCTGGGCCCGGGCCTTCGGCCTGGGAAGTTCTACCGGCATTGACCTTCCCTCCGAGAGTTCCGGCCTTCTGCCTGATACGGCCTGGATGTGGAAAAATCAGGGTCGCGGCTGGTATTTGGGAGACACCTTCAATCTCTCCATCGGCCAGGGCGCGCTTCTGGTTACCCCTTTACAGGCGGCACGGATGATGGCCGCAATTGCCGATGAGGGACGCCTGAGACAGCCCCATTTACTCGCCTCAGAGGACTCGGAGGGTAGTTTCCAGGATTTGGGGATTTCGCCCAGGACACTCGACTTTTTGAAAAAGGCCCTTGATGATGTGGTCAATTCTCCCTCCGGCACCGGTTATCGGCATATCCGTTCAGATGTGGTGGCCATAGCCGGAAAAACCGGCACGGCTGAGGTCGCCAAGGACATCGAGCCACACGCCTGGTTCGTAGGCTATGCCCCGGCCGATGACCCCGAGGTGGCCATTGCGGTAATTGTTGAACACGGCGGCCTGGGAGGAGCAGTAGCCGGACCCGTGGCCAAAAGTATATTGGAAGAAATTTTTAAACCCAAAGGATAAAAATGCAGGAAAGCACCTTCTGGAAAAGGATATTTTTGCCCCGCCGCCTCAAAGCGGACCCGATGAACAGGAAGACTTTATGGCGGTTTGACTTTCTTCTTTTTCTGCCGGTTTTGGCCTTAGTGCTCATCGGGATTATCTTCATCCACAGCGCATCTTATCGCTCGGCAGAAATTTATCAGGGCTATTACACTGATTACAGCAAGCGTCAGGTGGTCTGGCTGGGGATAGCATTCTTGGCCTTCTGGGCGGCGCTTTTGCCCGGCTACAATCTCTTCTCCCGATATGCCTACACCATATATGCGCTGGGCTTATTGGGTCTGGTTACGGTGCTTATCATCGGCCGGGAAATAGGCGGGGCCAAACGGTGGCTGGCCTTTGGGCCTCTGCGCATGCAGCCTTCGGAATTTATGAAATTGGCCTTTCTTTTGGCCCTGGCCAAATATCTCATCTACAAGGATGTCCTGAATAAATGGTGGGGGCTGGCTGTGCCCCTTGCCCTGGCCGCAGTGCCTATGGCCTTAGTGCTGCGCCAGCCGGATTTGGGAACGGCCCTTTTATTCCTGCCCATACTTTTCGTGGTGGTATATGTGGCCGGAGCCAAACTGAAACATCTTTTGGCTCTCGTAGCCGCGGGGGTGGCCTCACTTCCCCTTTTTTGGTTCTTCGTCTTTGAAGAATATATGCGCAGAAGACTTATCTATTTCATCTCCCCCGGGCTTGACCCGAGAGGCGGCGGCTATCAACTTATCCAGTCCAAGATTGCCGTGGGTTCTGGGGGGCTTTTAGGCAAGGGCCTGGGCCAGGGGACGCAGAATATGCTCAACTTCCTGCTGCAGCGCCATACCGATTTCATCTTCTCCGTCATCGCCGAGGAATGGGGAACCCTCGGCGTCATCCTCATATTTTCGCTTTTCTTTTTCATCATCCTTTTCGGCCTGGAAATAGCGCTGCGCACCCGCGAGCCTTTCGGCCGTTTGCTCGCCACCGGCGTGGTCACCCTCATCACTACCCAGGTGGTCATCAATACCGGTATGGCGGTGGGCCTCGTGCCCATCACCGGGCTGACGCTACCCTTTGTGAGTTACGGTGGCTCGTCTCTGGTGACCTCATTCATCGCCCTGGGCCTGCTCCTTAATGTAGGCCTCAGACACTTCCCGGTAGTGGCTCCGGAAGATTTCCAGGGCTGATGCCTCTCTGCGGAGAAACACGCAGGACGCCAGACGCTTGATGCCATTTTCCTCGTGTGGAATGCTTCCCGTTAAGCCTTCTTGCATTTTCCTAAAATGTTGATATACTTAACCGCAGGTTCGTAACTCGTCACTCGAGACTTGCCATTCGGGTGACGGTGGACGGCAGACAGCCTTAACTGGAGGTAAATAATGGCTGGACTTCTGGGGTCCAGGCGGGCCAAGGTAATTTGCTTCATCATTTTAGGGGTGGGGCTACTTATCCTGGCCTATTTTATAAGAAAAGTCCTTAATCCCCTTTTTATCGCTGCTCTTCTGGCTTACATCATGAACCCGGCGGTGAATTTCTTCGACCGGCTCATTGCCCGAGGGTGGATGAGAAAACACCAGCGCGCGGCCCGCTCTTTAGCCGTATTTATCATTTTTATCCTCCTCTTTGCCGCCGTGGGCGCGGTTATGGCCGTGGCTATACCCGTAACCTATACCCAGACCGCCGGGCTCATTCGCGCCCTGGCCGGAGATGCCCAGGACGAAGATGGCATCCTCATCCGCGACCTCAACGAAAACGGGCGCTACGACCCGGGTTATTTGGAACGGGGCTGGGCCTGGACGATGAAGCGCTCCGGCCACTTCCAAACCTGGATAAGACAGTCTCCCGAACGACAGAAAATGTATGATGATGCTGTGAAACGAATTAAAGCCGACCTGGCCAAAAGCGCCGGCACCATCGCCCAACGTGCCGCAAACTTTTTTTCCGGCCTCGTCACCGGCATATCCGGACTAATCCGGGGTATAGTGAGCCTGGTTATAATCCTCTTTTTGGTGATAATTTATTCGTTTTATTTAATGCATGAGGCCCCCAGGATAAAGGCGTATATAGAAGAGAACCTGCCCGGGCTTTACCGGGAGCGCATTCTGGATATAGCCCATAAGATTCATCTGGCCATAGCCAGTTTCTTTCGGGGCAGGCTCGTCGTCTGTCTCATTATGGCCATAATTTGTTCCACAGGACTATTTATTTTCGGGGTGCGATTTGCCCTGGTGCTGGGAACTCTGGCGGCTGTTGCTAATCTCATTCCCTATATGCTTTTTGCGATGACCATACCCACCTGCCTTTTTGTTTATGCGGATTATGGAGAGATATGGCGGGTGGCGGGTGTGCTGGGCGTATTCATCGTGACCAATGTGGTAGGAGATGTGATAATTGCGCCGCGGATTCTGGCCAAGGGGGTGGGACTGCATCCGGTTATCATTATCCTGGTGCTTTTCATAGGCGGGGCACTATTCGGCCTATTCGGAGTGCTCCTGGCCGTGCCCGTGGCCAGCATCGTAAAGATACTGGTGGAGGAATTCCTGATGCCGGAGATTAGGGCCCTGGCCGAGGAAAGGCCAAAGGAGGGTGAGTAAACACGGTTTTTGGAAAATAAAGATTTCTCTTTTGCCTCAAAGTCACGAAAGGGGCCTCCGTGATAACTCTAAGAATAGGTTTGGCGTTTGCTAAAGGTCGAGATTTAGTGGCGCGCGGCTTAATTCGCCTGGGCATAACGCCTAATACCATAACTTTTGCGGGGCTGGTTATAAATGCCTTGGCCGCTACCCTTTTCGCTTCGGGTGAATTTCTCATCGGCGGGATAGTGATGATTCTGGCCTCGCCCAGCGATATGCTGGATGGCGCGGTGGCCAAACTGAGCGGCAAGGGCTCAAAATTCGGGGCCTTTTTCGATTCGGCTATAGACCGCTATTCGGATTCAGTTCTGCTTTCCGGACTCGCTATTTATTTCGTTCGCGCCCAGCGACTGGAGTATGTGCTCCTTTGTCTTTCGGCAATGATTGGCTCGGTGTTAGTGAGTTATTCCCGGGCCCGGGCGGAGAACTTCATCCCCTCCTGCAAGGTGGGTTTCTGGACCCGGGGTGAGCGAATTGTCGTCTTAATGTCCGCCGCGGTTACCGACTGCGTGCTGCCGGCTTTGTGGCTTTTGGGTACGCTCACCCACCTCACCGTGATTCAGCGTATGCTGGCGACGAGAAGAGCGCTTACTCCTGCAAGCCAGGCAAAGGAACCAAAGCCTCGGGAAGAGAACCTGTGTGCGGTGGGCCGGGGGATTTTCTGCCTGGGTGGCATCTTAAGACGCATCATCCTCTGGGATTTTGAACGAGGAAGCATCCCTTACGACATCGCTGTGGCCGCCATAACCATCTTCTGCATCGCTATGCGTTTTCTCTATACCGGGGGAGTACAATGGAAATAGCCCTGCATTCAGTGAGTTACGGGGGGAGTTGGCCGGGTCAGGCTACCCTTTCCCTTGCGGATTTTCTTTCTAAGGCCAAAGAACTGGGCTACTCGGCCGTGGAGATAATGGCCAAAAGGCCACATCTATCCCCTCTTGACCTTGATAGCGACGCCAGAAAGCGGGCAAAAGATTTAATTGCCGAACGCGGGATAAGACTTGTGGCCATTGCCGGTTATCAGGATTTCTCCTGTGGCTCGGAGCATTCGGATATGGCCAGACGCCAGAAGGAACTGGTCTATCTAAGAGAGACGCTGCGCCTGGCCAGGGATTTGGGCTGCGGTCTTGTGCGCACCTATGCGGGCTTTTACTATCCGGAGGTGCCCTTCTCTACCCAATGGAAATGGTGCGTGGATTGCCTTAAAGAGGGCACGAAAATGGCTGCGGACTTGGGTATAACCATCGGCCTACAAAATCACGGGACAATCGCCCAGTGCTACAGGGATGTTCTGGATATGGTGAGCGAGGTGAACGCGGATAACTTAAAGATAGTCTTAGATGCCCCCGCCCTGGAGAACAATAACGAGAACTATGATGAGGCCGTGGAGGCCTGCGGCTCATTCATCGTCCATTCCCACACCTCGGATTTCTCCTACCCTTCGCCCAATCGTCTCCGCAAGATGGCTGTGCCCTTAGGCGAAGGAGAGGTGAAATACGAACGATTTGTAGCAGCGTTAAAGAAAGTGGGCTACCAGGGCTATTTATCCTATGAAATATGCTCCCCACTTGCCGGCGGCGGCGAAATTCCCAACCTGGACGCCTCGGCCAAAAAATCCCTGGAATATATAAGAGGACTTATTTAGGGAATTACACCTTAAGATAAGACTTCTTCCAAGAGGGAAAAGATTTGTGTGGCGAGAGACAGACTATCACTATATTTCCCATCGGCGTGGTGAAGTTTGCCGGAGAGATTAGCGAGATTGAGCTCTTCCCGCAGTATACCCAGGGCCTTAAGGGGGTGAGGGAAACGGAAACACTTCAGATACTCTACTGGATGCATAACCTCACCGAGGACGATAGAAATGCGCTGCTCGCTCATCCCCGCGGCGACAGAGCCAGGCCCAAAAGAGGGGTTTTTCTCTTAAGAAGCCCGATGAGACCCAACCCCATCGGCTCCAGCAAAGTTGAATTTGTGAAAAGAGAGAAAAATTCGCTTTTCGTAAGAGGCCTTGATGCACTGGAAGGCTCGCCGGTGATAGATATCAAATGCGGTCCTTAATAATTCGTAGGTAAATTTATGAAAATTTCGTTCTTTTTGGCTATTCTGGTATTGTCAAACTTTTGCTTTGGCCAGACTGCATCTCAAGAAAGGAGGCCGCTGGTGCTAACTATAGTCTATGACAACTATGCCCATAATCCCGAGCTTAAGACGGCCTGGGGTTTTGCCTGCCTGGTGGAAGGGTTGGAAAAGACTATCCTTTTTGATACCGGCGGCGACGGTCCGACGCTCCTTTCCAATATGGCCAAACTCAAAATCGACCCCAAGAGCATCGATATTGTTGTTCTCTCCCACAGCCACTACGACCATACCGGCGGTCTCGCGGCATTTTTGAAAGAAAATAGCGCGGTCAAGTTATTCATGCCCGCGTCTTTCCCCCGGCGCATTAAAAGCCGTGCGCGTGAAGCCGGGGCCGAGGTGGTAGAGGTGAACGATTTTTGCCAGATTATCGAAGGGGCCTATTCCACCGGCCAGATGGGCCGCTTAATCAAAGAACAGGGCCTCATTATAGAAAGCGCAAAAGGAGCAGTAGTCATCACCGGCTGCGCCCATCCGGGCATCGTGAAGATGATTGAGACGGCAAAGGAGAAGACCGGACGGGATATTCACCTGGTAATGGGCGGCTTTCACTTATTGAAACTTAGAAGGGACAAATTGCAAGGCGTGATTCAGCAGTTCCGCAGTCTGGGCGTGGAGAAAGTCGCCCCAACCCATTGCTCCGGCGACCTTACCCGAGAGGTCTTCGCCGAAAATTACGGAGATAATTTTATCCTCGCCGGCGTAGGCACAAGGATTGAGATAAGGTAGCTGAAGGAAGGACAACTGAAATGCAGGCCACCGAGGACGAAGTAAAGAAGGTAGAGGAGATTATCGCCAAAATTGCGCAGAAAAAAAAGACGGATTATGTCTCTGCTAAAAGAATGGCTCATAAATATGTCTGCCGGGGTAAATGCAACTGGTATAAGACCAAAAGCAAACAGGCCGGCTTCAAGATGCAGGATGTAACCCCGAGCCAGGCGAAAAGTGTGGAAGAGGCCATAAAGGAGGTCGTGTCTGACTTGAGCCTGAAGCAAGCCAGCCGCCTCATACACCGGGTAATCTGTTAAGCCGGAACAAAGCCCGCAGTTTCTGAAGCCTTATAAGTTTCGTTATGCCGCGGGAAAAAACTCAAATTGAACCATTACGCATAGGAATTTCATATGCCTTGAGCGAATCATCAATGCACTGCAGGAGCCCAAGGTAGACTGAGACCGACTGCCAGATGAGGTAAAAGTGTGAGAACATATCTTTCCTGCATCCCTTGTTTTGTAAGACAAACTGTAGAAGCGATCAAAATGGCCACCAAAAGTAAGGCCAGACAGAAAGAAGCCTTAAGAAAAGTCCTTCTTAAACTGAGCACGGCCTCATTTGATCGGCCGCCAACCGAAATCGGCTATGCCGTGCACAAAATAATCAAAGACATCACAAAAAATGATGACCCCTACAAAAAAGTTAAGGCCCGCGATAACCAGGCGGCCATGAAGTTTTATTCATATCTCAAAGAATTAATCGCAAGTTCCGACGATAGGTTATTGGTCGCCGCCAAACTCGCTATAGCGGGAAATATTATTGACTGGGCCGCTTCACCCGAATTTGATGTAAAAGATACTATAGACGAGGTTATAACACAACCGCTCACCATAAATCACTTCGCACAATTCAGAAATTCCTTGGATGAGGCCGAGACAATCCTTTATATCGCCGATAATGCCGGCGAGATTGTCTTTGACAAAGTCCTGCTGGAAGAGTTAGCCCACAAAAAGATAACCTTTCTCGTCAGGTCTGAACCCATTATCAATGACGCAACGATGGAAGATGCAAAATTTGCAAGTATTAACAAATTGGCAAAAGTGGAAACCGTAAAGATAACTGCTAAGGGTCTGAATACAACTTCAAACCGGTTCAAGCACTTCGTAGATGAAGCAGATATGCTTATCAGCAAAGGTCAGGCAAATTATGAGGCCCTGAGCGATATGGAAGGCCCTATATTCTTCCTATTGAAGGTCAAATGCCCTCTGATTGCCGACCATATTCAGGCACCCCTTGGCGCCATCGTGCTAAAGGCGGGTGGGGAAAAATAGCCACCTCTATCCCCATTCTCTCACCATTTTTTCTATTCATCCAATTTAAGTCTGGAAATGTGATAAGTTCTGGTATGCAGACAATTACGCCATTTCTCAAAGCTTCGGGCCTTGATATTATATTATGGCAGAATGCTCGGGCGTAATAGATTTGGCAAAAGCCCGTTTTTCCCGCGCCTAAAGCGAGCGCCTAATTCTTGCCGTCAGAGTTTTTTCAAGGATTGGAAACCAGGGGCGGGAGGGCTCGTAGCGCTCCTTTAAGCGAATAAAGCACCTCCACCTCTCCCCGGCAGTTATACCAGCAGGCCTGGCAGGTGTTCCTTTCCTTCCTTTTTCTCAAGGCCTGGAGAAGTTCTTCCAATTCATTATCTATTAGATTTCCCACCGGCTGGCGGCGGTCTTCCACACACATGGAGACTCTGGAATAATTATCTATGTTAAAGAAGGCCCGTCCGGCCAGACAGCCGGGCACTCCCTGGCTAAGCGCCCTATCGAAATTGGCCAGAAACGAGGCGTTGGAGATGAAGTTGGGATATTTTTTCTTGAGTTCCAATAGACGCGCGCTCACCGGGCCTGAGGGCAGGAAGGCCTTATCACCGGTTTTCAAATCCGAGTAAGGCTGGAGCATAAAATTGGCATCGAGGCGGTCTGCGAGGCGGATGAGGCCTTCCACATCTTCCAAATTATCATTATTCAAAACGCACATCAAGTTCACGCGCTGATGGCGAGAGGTGCGCTCCTGCGAAAGAAATCTGAGCGCATTCACGGCGCGCTCAAAGGCGCCTTTTACTCCGCAACGCTCATCGTGCCGCTGGGGGTCAACATAATCTATGGAGACCGAAGCCCCCCAGAGGCCGGCCTCATAAAGGTCGCAGGCCAGTTTTCGGGTGACCAGCCAGCCGTTGGTGGTGGTAAAAACGATGTGATAGCGGGCGAGGGTGGAAATTATCTGGCAAAGGTCGCGGCGAAGCAAAGGCTCACCGCCGGCGAGATTTATCATAAGCGACCCCCAGCGGGCGAGTTTCTCTGCGCCCACGCGGAAATCTTTTGGGGGCGTTTCATCTTGTGGATTTACCTTAATCTTCCAATAAGGACAAATACTGCAGCGGAAATTGCATCGGTAAGTGACCTGCCAGGCACACCAGACGGGCTTTCGGAAAAAATAGGCTCGAACTAAGCCCAACCTCTTACGCCAGGGGGAGTAGAAGGGTCTCACTTCGTTCCTCAGATTATCTAACAGTATGCACAGGGAATTATATTAGAATTTTACTCCACTTAAGACTTCTGTCAAGCATATAGGGGACAAAAAATTCGCAGTATTTGCTTGATTTCATTCCGCAGGCCATTTAAAATGCGACACAAGTTCTTTTGCTCTCCCTTGAGAAAATTCGCATTTACTTTCCAGGGCGAAGGAGGCGACGGTGCGGAAGAAGCGAGCCTCAGACAGCACTTATTGTGGTCACTCCATAGCGCCTATCCAAAAAGGTCTTCCCAAGCGAGTTCCCTCCATCTGTCCGGAATGTATCCGCGTTATCCCTGCCCGACTTTTTGAGGAAGAAGGCCGGGTGATGATGGAAAAGACCTGTCCCCAGCACGGCTATTTCAAGGACATTTATTGGTCTGATGTGGATTTATACCTTAAGGCCGAAAAATGGTTTTTCAGCGACGGCCGGGGCCTGGAAAACCCGATGAGCGAGGCCAAAACTTGTCCCCAGGACTGCGGCCTCTGTCAGATGCATACCAGCCACACTGCTTTGGGCAACATAGACCTCACTAATCGCTGCAATATGAAATGCCCTATCTGCTTTGCTTCCTCTGATGCAAGCGGATACATCTATGAGCCTTCTTACGAAGAAGTAGTGGAAATGCTGAAGGTATTTCGTCAGATGCGGCCTGTGGCCGGGCGGACCATACAGTTTTCAGGCGGCGAGCCCACCCTTCACCCCCGACTTTTCGACATCCTGCGTGCCGCCGAGGACCTGGGATTTTCCCACATTCAGATGGCCACTAACGGGCTGCTGTTTGCCCAGGACCCGGAATTTTCCCAGAAGTGCGAGGAGGCCGGGCTTGACTGTATTTATCTGCAATTTGACGGCCTGAGCGATGAGGTCTATGTGAAGACCAGAGGCCGCAGGTTGGCGGAAATCAAGCAAAAGGCCGTGGAAAATATCGCCCAGACGGATATGAAGATCGCCCTGGTGCCCACCATTGTGAAAGGAATAAATGACCAGGAGGTAGGAAACATAGTGCGTTATGCCATAAGGTATCGGGAGACCATAAGCGGGATAAGTTTTCAGCCCGTGGCCTTCACCGGCAGGATAGACCACGAAGAGCGAATGGCCCGGCGCTTTACCTTAACTGACCTCGCTCATTCGGTAGAAGACCAAACCGGCATAACTAAGGCCAGCCGCGACTGGTATCCGCTCTCCTGCGTAGTTCCCTTCACTCACTTAGTAGGGGCCACCCGCGGCGAGGAGACCATAAATATCACCTGCCACCCACACTGCGGCTTTGGCACTTATCTATTCATAGATTACAACGGCAAGGCTACGCCCATTACTGAATTTATGGATGTGGAAAAGATGCTGCCGGCGATGAATAAAATTGCCCAAAAGACTAAACCAACTGGAATTACCTTCTTTGGCAAACTTAAGGCATTTCGCACCCTGCACAAATATTTTGACGTCAAAAATTCGCCGGAAGGGCTTGATTTCCATAAACTCCTTTTAACCCTTGAAGGGATGATAAATAAAAATGTGGGTCGTGGTGAGGAGGGGAAGAAGACCTTCCGCACTATGATGGTGGCCGGGATGCATTTTATGGACGGCTACAATTACGAACTCCAGCGGGTCTCGAGATGTGTGATTCATTTTGCTACGCCTGAAGGAAGGCTCTATCCCTTCTGCACCTATAACTCCGGGCCATATCATCGGGCGCGGGTGGAGAGACAGTTCGCCAAAAGTAATGCAGAGTGGCGAAAGACCCTGGCGGAAGCAAGGGAAGTCGCTCTTCAAGCAGGTGGCTGAGACCAAAAACTGGGCGCCCTGGCCTTCAAAGGGCGGTTTTTTGCGAGACTACTTGCATTTTGCAAAAATGACAAATGTCATCCGAGGAAAAGAAACAACCCAAGAAAAAGGCAAAATGGCGAAGAAGATTAAAATGGGTAATTTATCTTGTGGCCATCTATTCGGTCATATCGTTCATCTACAGTCTCATTCCCGAAACTGCACTTGAAGTAAACTTCCTCCAGGAAAAAAAGATTGCTCTTCAGGGGCCACTTCTGGCAGGTTTTGCTAAAAGCGAAATTACTCCGCCAGCACATCTATGGGAAAAACTCAATATTTATGGCCAGAAGCCGCCCATCTCAGGGGTGCACGACCGCATCTTCGCCCGGGCCTTGGTCGTGAGTTCTCCTGAGTCCCGAGAAAGAATAGCAATAGTCAGTTGCGACCTCCTCATAATCACCAAAGACCTGAAAGAGGCCGTATTAAAGAAACTGGAAGGAAAGGTAAATGGCGAAACTGAACTGCTCCTGGCCGCCACGCACACCCATACAACCATAGGCAATTACTGGGATAACAACATCGGCCAACGGGTTTTGGGTAAATATAGTCCGGAATTTTCCTCTTTTTTGGCCGAAAGGATTGCCTATGTAGTAGCACAGGCTGGAGAAAATGCGCAGCCGGCGCAAATGGCTTATGTTAAAGAGGAAGTGCACGGCCTCTCTAAAAGTCGCCGAGCCAGAGACCCGGCGTCGGGTGAACGCTCTCCCATAGACCGGGAACTTGCGGTAATAAAATTTGCCTCAGCCGAGCAAGAGGCCCTGGGCTATATCATCTCCTTTCCGGCCCACCCCGTTACTCTCTATCGCCGCACTCAGGGCAAGATATCCGGCGATTATCCGGGATTTCTGGCTAATAGTGTTGAAGAAGAAGGGGGCGTGGCTATCTTTCTTTCCGGGGCACTGGGTGGTGTGCGCTCCACCGCCCCCGGCCCCAACGATGAATATAAAGGCGAAAAGGAGCCTTTCGCCAAGGCCTTAAAACAGGCTGACCTTCTGACCCAGGAAGTGCGCAGACTATACCAGAACCTTGAGACCAGGCCCGTATCATCCGCCGTTTCACTTTCCGCGACTATTGAACTGCCCGCTGCTGATATACATTTTTTGCCGGAGGAGCGCCCTTTTACTGGCCTTCGCTTCTACGGCGCCATCCCGGCCAAAATCTTTAGCCTTCTGGCCGACTATTTTGTCCTGCCCGATGAGACAGAACTCCAGATGGTAAAGATAGATGATATAATTTTTCTGGCCACGCCTGCCGATTTGAGCAATGCTGTCGGTAGGGAACTAAAAGAGACCCTAAGCGGCTTTGTCCTGCCGCTTTCACACTGCAATGACTACGCCCTGGGGTATGTGCCCTCCAGGGCCGAATACGATATGGGAGGGGTTTTCTCCGGCTCGGCGGCCTATGAGCGCTTTATGGATTTTTACGGCAAACGCACCGCGCCCTTTCTCATCCAGGCTTTCCTGAAGATGCAAATAAGATTAGATTCCTCATCCGCAGATTAGATTCCTCATCCGCCATGCCCGCCAGTAATATCCTCACTCCACATTCTGGACGCTGAATGATGGGCAGAATAGATGTGAGACGTCATCCCAGTACCCAGGAATATCGTTCTTTGATATAACTCCACCACTGCTTCAGTTCTGAAAAATCTTTTACTGGGAAGCGGCCAAACAGTT
>Ga0111219_1048_pt1 | contig 21008 bp, 15 predicted proteins | sample DeeMarSWOR152_54_FD_80368 | JGI IMG/M metagenome (GOLD analysis project Ga0111219, IMG submission 80368) | Planctomycetes bacterium DG_23
ACGAGTTGCAGCAAGGCCGGAAAGTTGGCTCCGGGGTTATCGTAAAAGGGAATGATAGTGTGGGCCTTAAGGAAATCTTTGGCTACAGGCAAATGATACATAAGGGTGTCCCAGTCTGAGGGAGGAAGCAGCGCCCTTATTATGACGGTGGCGATGGTTATTATGGCAAGTGCTATGTATAAAATGAGCCAGAAGGACTTCAATTCCCGAAGCGCCCCTTTGGCCTCCCTGGGAAACGCACTCAGCCAGGAGACCATTGGCCTAAGAGATATGATGAACAAGAGCCCCAGGAGCACAAAGATGGCTATGGAGTAGAAAAGATGGGAAAGCGCCAAAAGTAGCAAAAGATAAGAGATGGTGCCCAACCCCAGGCCAAAGGCAAAGACGGTGCGCTCTAAATAAGACACCGTCTCTATGCGTAACAACTTAAGAAGACGCTCCCCCAAGGAAATGGCCAGAAGCGTTAAAAAGGTAATAAGAAAGATATCAAAGAGGCGGCTGAAGATACGCAGCGAAGAATGAGAGAGGGCCAGGATATGGCCGCAAGTGATGAGCAAAGCGACTGCTAAGATGATTGCCCCGTCAACATAGCGGGCCTTGGATGACCTGGGGCGCTCCTCGGTCACGCTACGGCCTCCACCAGGTAGTCAGGATAGTCTTGATGAAATGCAGCCCGTAACGCCAGTCCTTGCCTTTTTTGCTCTGGCCTGCGTGGCGGGAGAGAATAGTTATAGGTGCTTCGGTGAGGCGCAGTCCCCTCTTGGCGGCATCTATGATTAATTCGGCGGTATGATATTGGTCTTGCCTGAGATGGACCTTCTTCAAGACCTCTGCACGCACTGCGCGAAAACCGCTGGAACAATCACTTATGTGAGTGGCGGCGAGCAAGTTAATGATGCGGCTGAAAAGACGAACCCCGAAGGAGCGCAGACGATTTCTGGCCATAGAGCGACCCAGGATGCGGGAGCCTATGACCATATCTGCCTCACCTGCAAGGATAGGCTCAACCAACACAGGGATTTCCTCGGGCCTATGCTGGCCGTCCGCATCCATAGTTACGATAATCTCCGCTCCGCCAGCAACTGCAATATCAAAGCCTAATTTGAGCGCCGCACCGCCTCCCCGATGGATGGGACTCCTTATCGCCGGAAAACCCGCTTCCTTTACTACCCCTTCTGTATTATCTTCGCCTCCGTCAATCACCACCAGGGCCGTGGCCTCCTTACCCATAACTTCTCTGGGCATTTCCTTTAGCACCTTCCCAATATTCTTCTCTTCCTCATATGCCGGGATAACCACGGTGATGGGCTTGATGACATTTTCCAGAGGCTGCCCTGGGGCAAAATCGCGAAAGCCCAGGGCTCTCACCAACCGGTCGAAGCGCTCTTCAGCCAGATGCTGTTTCATCCGCGTATAAAGGAGAAGCCCCCAGAGCAAAATACTGGAAAGAACGAGCAAGGCGATGAGGCGACCGCGCTGGTCTTGGTGCAACCTCAGGATGTCGCGCAGAATGCTGGCTATGGGCGGGTAGATGGAAATACCCAAGAGAAAAAGGGAAGCCAGAGTCCCTATTATGAAGTCAAAACGGCTAAACCGCCGGTGGCGGAAGAAAAGAAAGGACAGGACCAGGCCCAGAACGCCAAAGGCTGTGCCGAATAGACGAAGAGCACTCACTTTTTACCCTCTCCTGTTAATTTTCTGCCCTACTTTTAAATAATTCTAAATGAAAATGAGTACCAGGTCAAATCTTTTTTGCTATGGCCGCGAGCAAATGGCCGGACAGGAGGGGGCTACGCCTACTGCCTTATGACAATCTAATTCCGGCAAAAATTCCTTCAGCATCAGGCAATCGGTGGCCCCACAAAGGTAATATTAAGCATCGAGAATTTCAAGGTGGGGAGGGTGCGGCCAGGCGGTAGATTTCAGACATATGGGCCTCGAACTCCAACTGCAGATAATCCTGGGCAAAGGACAAGAAGGGCTGACTCAGCCCTTCCACCTCAGCTGCTTCAGAGATGCCCCGCTTAACATGGAATTTTAAGACCGCACGGTTAAATAGGATGTGGGTGACACCTTGGGAGCGGAGGGTTTCATAGATTTCCTCATTAGATGAGTGCTGGGCCAAGAGTCTCTTCCAGGCTAAGATATGGTAGTCAGGGATGGTGGAGCGCTGGATATAATAGCTTCGGGCCTCAAAGAGCATAAGGATTTTTGCGGAACGAGGCAACTCATTATTCATATATTCTACGGCGGGCAGAAAATAGGAGTAAGCGTCACACTTTTTCAATATATACTCCTTCGGTTTTCGGCCCGCCAGATACTTCCAGGGGCAGAGTCTTTTAGTCATATCAAATTGCAATTTAGTGTTTGCTGCCATAATGATGAGTGCGGCCAGAGGCACGAGGTTCTTCAACAGGCGAATGTTTTTTCTGGGCTTAATAGTCTCGTCTAAGATATAGGCGGTAGCGATGCTGAGCAGGGGGAATATGGGCACGAGATAGCGTATGCCTTGCACGCTCCAGACCCAGTAGATGTAATAAAGGCCGCTCAAGAATAAAAGGATATTCACGGGGTGGTTTTTTTTGAGAAAGAGATAAAGAGGCAGGAGGATAAAAAGGTAGTTTATGTAATGGTGTTTGCCTATATAAAACCGGCCCGGTTCTTTAAAGATTTTCCACAGGTTGATAAAAAAGGCGCCGAATCCATGGCCGGAGCCTAAGTAATCGGCCCCTTGCTTGAGTTCCTGGAGTAAGAATTGCTCCACTCCTTTGCCTCCGAAAAAGAAGGGATAGACCGGGTTATCGAGCCAAAGCCAATTCTTCAAATACCAGTATCCGGCTATAATCAGGGCCAGGAAAAGAAATATAAATACCTCCCCCAGCCAGCGCCGTGGGCCTTGACGCAACTTTATTAACCTTTCCCAGGCCAGCCAGAGCGGAATAGCCCCCAACCAGAATATGGCGGGATATTTAGTGCCCAGGGCGAAGGCAATGGCTACCGCTGCGATAATCAGCCAGCCACTCCGCCAAGGAGCTTTCTTACCCTTCCCCTCAAGATGAATAAAAACCGCATAAATTCCCAGGAAAATATAGAAAGTCATAGCCATATCTATGTGGGCAGTTATCGCAATCTGGGCCAGCACATCGGCTGCCCAGAAGACCGAGAAGGCTATGAAGCCCAAGCGGCGACTGAAGAAACGAACAGAAAAGGCGGCTACAGCAAGAGCGGCGAAGAACATCGTCATAGCGCTCAAAAGCTGAGCCAGGGCATCGCTGTGAGCGGCTATCCCTATGGCATAAAGTAGTTGCATTAAAGCTGGGAAATTGGCTCCGAGGTTATCATAAAAGGGAACAATGGTATGGGCCTTGAGGAATCCCTGGGCTGCGGGCAAATGATACACAAGGGTATCAGTGTTTGAGGGGGGAAGCAGGGCCCTTATGCCGATGAGGGCAATGGTTATAACGGCCAGCGCAGTGTATAAAAGGAGCCAGGGGGACTTCAACTCTCGAAGCAGCTCTCTCACCCTTGTGGGAAGGACGGGTAACCAAGAAGCCATGGGCTTAAAAGATATAATGCACAGGACGGCCAGGAGCACAAAAATGGCCAAAGGATAGAGCAAATGAAGAAGGGCCAATAGAAGTAACAGGTAAGAAATAATCCCCAGTCCCAGGCCGAAGGCGAAGACGGTGCGCTCCAGAAATGATGCTGTCTCAAGGCGTATCACTTGGAGGAGACGCTCGCCCAGGGAGATGGCCAAAAGCGTTACAAGGGTTATGAGGAAGATGTCGAAGAGCCGACTGAAAATAGCGAGTGAGGGTTGAGAAAGGGCCAAGATGTGGCCCGTGATAATGATTAAACTTATTGCCGAGATCAATATGACTGCAACAAAACGGGCCTTAGATGGCCTGGCGCGCTGCTCAACCACGCTCTGGCCTCCACCAGGTAGTAAGGACGGTCTTTATGAAATTTACCCCGCAGCCCACGGCTTGCCGACCACGCTGGTATATAGCGTTCGCACATATCTCTTTTTATTTACATTTGTAACTATTTATAGATAAATGGCGCATTGCAATTGTCGCAGATTAACTTAATCTTCCGTATCTGGTTACTCTCCTGGGAGCGCATTCTGGCTTCCGTGTATTTCTTATTATTCCAAACAGAAAGGAACGGTTCATCAAAAGCATTCCCCCAATCTGGAATATCAAAAAGACAGCAGGGGGTAATTCCACCATTGACATTCACGATGGCTGTTCTCCATAACCAGTAGCAAGGCCTGCGAACGGCCTTGTGAACGGATAAGGCTTTTGAGGAGAAGACTCTGTATTTTGGATTTTGCGGCAACCATTCTTCCTCGACCTTTTGGGGGTCTTCTGCTGCAAAAAAGTTCATTTGGCAAAACCTAACTTCGTCAGCACCGAGGCTCATCACCGTATTCTCAATTTTCTCCAACTGGGATTCGTTCCATTTATGGACCAAACACTGCCATTCAATATAGGGGAATGTGGAGTGGGCCTCTTGTTTGGCCTTGACCAGTTTCTTCAGATTATCCAGAACACGGTCAATTTTTCCACCCACTCGGTATTTCTCATAGACCTCTTGCGTAATGCCATCGCCGGAGATAATCAAATGGTCCAGACCGCTTTGCACTAACCTCTTCGCATCGATGGACATATTCAAATTTGAACTGACTACCGTCCCGATATTCTGAGAAGTGTTGAATTCAATAATTTCGTAGATATCTCGGTTGAAAAATGGTTCGCCCCAGTCATATAAAAAGACCTGGAATAAGTAATCCTTGAGAGGGGTTATCAAAGACATATAATTATCGATAGACATCAGATTTTTTCTTGGAACAATCCTTTTTTGCCCCATCTGGCATACAGGACACCTGAGATTGCAGACATTGCTTATTTCCACAAAAAGCACATAAGGAAAAAGGTTTCTTAAATCGGGATTATTTCTGGCCAATTTGTATTCGACCTTGAGTAGATTACAGACCTTTCTCAATGTAATATGTCTGAAATAACTCATAAGATAGCGCTTATATCTTGCCATTTGTTCTTTTCTAAGTCTCATATCTTTCTCCAGATACCAATGTATTATTTTATCATATTTTTTCTTCTGAGTCAAACCTCCAAAGTTTCCGTTTTTCTTGGCCCAATTTAGGACTTTTTGCAGGCGCTCTTCGGTCAGATAGCGCCATATGAGAATAGGCGAAGAGATCTCAGATAAAAATTGGAGGATATGAGGGTGCTATTTAAGCGGAAGCGCCAGTTTCCAAATTCTGAAGTAAAACAAGGGCCGGGACAAATCTTCAAAAGAGATAGGCGCTGACCACGATCACCATCTTATCTTTTAGCCCCGTCGCGGCGCCATTTTATGGTGGGAAGGATGTGCTCCCGTTTGGCCTCTATCCTATCCTTATGTTTCATAAGGTCGGAAATCATCTCAGGCAGCATATCCACCATCTTATGCGGCCGAAATCCCAAATCAAAAAGTTTCTGATGGTCAGGATTGTAGTAATGTTTTTCGGCCTCAACACGAGGATTATCAATAGGTTTGACTTCCACCTTAATGCCTGCGGCCTCGCCGGCCTTTTTGACCTCCTGCGCCAGGGTGGTGACATCGAAGCGCTCAGCCCATTGATTGAAGACGCGGTATTCACCTATCTCAGGGGGATTGACGGCGGTAAGTTCCATACAGCGCATAGAATCCGCAATATGAATGAAGCCGCGGGTCTGGCCGCCTTTTCCGTAGGGCGTAAGGGTATGGCCGATTACCGCCTGAGCGCAATAACGGTTTATGACCGTGCCGAAGGCCTCGTCAAAATCAAAGCGGGTGCATAGTCTCTCATCCGCATTCATTTCCTCAATCTTTGTGCCGTATACCACACCCTGCATCAAGTCCGTGCTGCGCAGATTCCAAATCTTGCAGGCAAACATAATGTTGTGTGTATCGTGCACCTTGGTCTGATGATACCAACTTCCGGCCTGTTTGGGAAAGGGGAGGGTGTCTTTGCGGCCGCGATACTCAATGGTGAAAAATCCCTCGGGAATGTCAATGTTGGGAGTGCCGTATTCACCCATCGTGCCCAGTTTGACTAAATGGGCCTGAGGGCAGACTTCCGTCATCGCCCATAATAGATTGAGTGTCCCCACGATGTTATTGTGCTGGGTGAAGACGCAGTGCTCCACATCAATCTGGCTATACGGTGCGCAGGGCTGCTCGCCCAAATGCACTATAGCCTCGGGCTGGAATTCCTTCAAGCATCTAAGCACGAAGTCATAGTTGCAGAGGTCGCCTTCCCAGAAAGTTATTTCTTTGCCGTAGACTTCCTTATAGGCCTCGAGCCGCTCATTCATAGAGACAATGGGTATGGCGCTGTGGCCGCCCACCTCCTCCACCCATTTGCGGCGCAGGAAGGAGTCGGCGCCAGCAACCTCGTGGCCTCTTACCGAAAGATACATCGCCAGAGTCCAGCCCAGATAACCATCGATTCCGCAAATAAATACGCGCATCTTCACTCCCTTCTTTGTCGTCCTCAAAGTGCCCGTTTATTAATTTATATCTCACCCGGCTCACAAAAGCAAGGGAAATTTGGGAGAAATGGAAAGGAGGACTGCCTAAAAGAGGACACGGCGCCTGGATACTCCCAAAAGCGCCTTGGACAAGCGCCAGTAAAGGGACATAAAAGGACTATAACCATAGCGCATGAGCGGGCTTGCCATTTCCGGAAAATCCACTCTGCCGGTAAGAAACGAAAGGACTTCTCTATCCGGCACTTTGCGCATATTCTGCAATTGCTTTCGTTTTCGAAGCGTCTTGCCCAGACTGTGCAGGACTTCTCCGTAGGCCTCAAGTTTGAGGCCCAGCCAGCCTCCCCAAAGGGCGAAAACTATAACCGATATCTCCATTACCAAAAGCGCTGGACAAATGACCAGAAGTGTAAGAGTCTCGTAGGTCTTGAGCAATCTGGGCAGACGATTACATTCCGTATAGAAAAATTTCTTTTTGTCTTTGGCGAAGACATATTTGTGATGGACTTTCGAGGCGGAAGCCAGAAGAACCCGCCAGCCTGCGAGCCGCGCCCTCATACAGAGGTCCAGGTCTTCCTGATAAAGAAAGAAATCCTCGTCAAAAAGGCCTATTTTCTCCAGCACCTCCCGGCGAACCAACATCGCTGCGCCACTGGCAAAAGTAATCTCCCGGTCTTGTTCATATTTCTGGCTATCTTCTTCACCAAAGCCGCCGCAGAAACCAAAGCCTAAAAAATGGGCTTCGTTCCCTATGCTATTTATTATCCTGCCCGGCTTATCTTCCGAGTAAAGGTAAATCTTGGACTGGCAAATCCCTACTTGCGCATTTCTCTTTGCGCAGCGCACCAGTTCCTCAAGAAAGTCCTCCTCCACCACCGTGTCATAATTCAGAAATACGAAATAGTCGCATCCCTTCTCCAGAGCATACCTTATGCCTATATTGTTGGCCCTGGCGAAACCGAGATTGGCTCTATTACGGATTATTTTTACCTGGGGAAACCGCTCACCTGCCAGTTCTACCGAGCCGTCCCGAGAGCCATTATCCACTAAGATTATATCATAAGGCCCGTAGGTCTGTCTCAGGACTGAATCCAGACAATCCTCAATGTGTCGTTTGCCATTGTAGTTGACGATGATTACTGCGACCTTGTCGTCGATGCCGGCCATATCAATTATCCCCACGCTCCTCTTCGGCTGAGGTCTTAGCCCTTTTCTTAAGGAAGGCTTCTACAATGCGGTAGCCAAGCGCAACCACCTTCAATTTCTGAAGCCAGCGCAAAAGGAAATTCTTCTCAAATAGATCAAAGGGAGGACGGGATATGAGACGGTATTTGTAAAGTAGTCTAACTGAATGCCGCGCTAAAGAAAAAAGAGGCCGGCGAGTATAGATTTTTGTTATCTCAAACCATCTCTTAAGCAAATCCTGGAACTCGGCCACCGAAGCATATTCCCTCTGGTGACCCGGGTCGGCTACTCGCACCCCATATCTGTCTTTATATATGTGCCAGGAATACCTCGAGACTACCACCGAACTTATAAATGCCAAGCCACTTGGCCTTAACACCCGCCTTATCTCCTTTAAGAGTTTATTCTCATCGGCTATATGCTCAATGACTTGATTGCACATAAGAAAATCAATTGTTTCATCTTTTAAGGGTATTTCCTGGGCGTCGGCCTGAGCCACCATAGTATCCACATTCTCCTTGCACCGCTTACAGCGCAGAAAACTCAAATCCAAAGAGATAATCTTCACCCCGGGAAAATCTTTCTTTATATGATAAGAGAATCTGCCGTCTCCAGCCCCCAGGTCCAATACTACGCTTCCTTCAGCAAGAGGCGGGACCTCCTTAATCCATTTCGGCTCGTCCCCGATAAAGTGTAATAGATATTCGTCGTTAGTCAAAAAATCTCCGTAAATTAGCTACCTTCGCTTCATCTCATCCCCAGGACTTTAAGCCCGGCCTTTCCCTTTCTCTTGAGTTCAGAAAGCGAACGGATACTGGCTATTTCCTTAAAGATGTATGAGGGCCGCAGATAAAAGTTTTTATAGGCCTTGTTCAGAAAGGCCTGAAGCTGATTGGAGGTAAAATTTTCTTCCCAATAAGGGGGCTGGAAAGCTGGGGTAGGGTTGCGGGCGAACTTTCGCCAGAGGTCTTCTCTGATTATGCCCTGGTCCATAGCGCGCTGGTAAATTTCCGTGGCCGGGAAGGGGGTGAGTATGGTGAAATGCACGAAGTCGGCCTTAAGTTCCCGGGCCAGGCTGATACTCGCCATAATATCCTCTTCGGTTTCGGTAGGCGAACCGAACATAAAATAGGCGAGCGTAGATATTTTGTGCTTTTGGGTCAGGGCAAAGACCTCTTTTGTGCGCTCAATATTGATTTGCTTGTTCAGTTGACGGAGCACCCTGGGACTTCCGGCCTCCACGCCGTAGTGAATGCGTTCGCATCCGGCTTCGGCCATCGCTTTTAGCATTTCCTCATCTACGGTATCCACCCTGGCCCTCACATCCCAGCCTACCTCAAGATTTCTGCGCTTTATATCCTGACATATCTCCAGCACGCGGCGTCTATCCACAGTGAAGGTATCATCGTAAATGAGAACTTCGTAAATGCTCATCCGCACGCACTCCTCCAGTTCATCTACTACATTTTTTGGCGACCTGGCCCGGAATCGCTTGCCCAGTTGAGGCCGATGGCAAAAAGAGCAACGAAAAGGACAGCCCCGCGAGGTTATCATCGTGGTTATTGGCTTGCGTTTGGCAATGACGGACGAGTAGCGCTTGAAAGGCGTAAGGTGCCGCGCGGGAAAGGGAATCTCATCCAGGTCTTGAATAAACTTTCGCGCGCTCGTGATAATCGTTTTACCAGCGCGCTTAAAGCCGATTCCTTCAATACTTTCCCAGGCCTCGGGGTGGCTCATATTCTTCAGCAGTTCAGGAAATGTGTATTCGCCCTCGCCCAGAACCAGAAAATCAACCTCCGCCAGACCCAAAGTCTCCTCAGGATATATATGGGAATGCACCCCGCCCAGGACTACTTTTGTATCTGGGCTTATCTCTTTAACTATGCGGGCGGTCTTGAGCACATCTATGAGGGTAAAGGTCATAGTGGTTATGCCCACCACATCCGCACCCGACCTTTCGATGCGCTTCCTTAAACCCGCATAATCCAACTCCTCCACCTGCGCATCAAGAACCTCTATCTCAAATCGGTTATCTTGCTCCAGGATACTGGCCAGATAAAGAAGTCCCAAGGGTGGATTATAGCCCCGCTCCTCCTCCACCACCGCCGGCAAATTGGCCATAATTTCATTTGCCGCTGGTGGATTTATGAGAAGAACCTTCATTTGGCCCCCCGCCTCAGAATGAGGTCGGCCAGAAGCCCCAAAGCCAGAAAATGAAGTCCGGTAAAGAAGATAAGAAGCGCCACGTCGGTCACATTGCGCGGGGGCCGAGCCACTTGATAGATGGCCAGGCAAGTCCCGACCAGAAGTAGTGCCAACCCCACCGGCAGGAAGACCTTAAGGGGATTGAAATACATAGCCGTGCGCACCAAAAGCGAGAAGAAATTTAAGGTATCCCGCAAGGGGCGAATCTTGGATTTTCCCACCCGGCTTTGGTAATTTATGGGCTCATATTTTACCCGTCCGCCGGACGCGAGAACTGCAAGCGTGAGAGTGGCGGTGAAAGAGAAACCATCGGGCAGGATGTGCAAAAATTCCATCGCAGTGGATTTTTTGAAGACGCGCAGTCCGGAATTGAGGTCGGGTATCTTACGGCCTGCTATGTAATTGGCCAGTTTGGAAAATAGCCACTTGGCGGGTCGGCGAAAGATGCTCACCTTGACGAATTTGCCCAGCCTCGCCCCTACAATCATATCATATTCGGCCATAAAGTTGAGGAGCCGGGGGATGTCGGAAGGTGAATAGGTGCCGTCAGCGTCGATGATGACAATATTTTCAGAATTAGCCTGGGAAATACCGCTTTTTATGGCTCGGCCGTAGCCCAGGTTCTCCTCGTGCCCTACGAGCCTCACCCCCAGTTTCCGGGCCTTTTCGGCCGTCTCGTCTGTGGAGCCATCGTCCACCACGATTATCTCAAATGCATCTCCCCAGGCCTCCAGCGCTTTTTGAGTTCCTCTCACTACGCTCTGGATGCCTTCTTCTTCATTATAGGCCGGGATTATGACGCTCGCCTTCATAGCCCAAATCTCCCCAAAAAGCCTTTCCCCCCGAGACTTTCCTAATATCAATCTTTATCATTTTAATCGCAAATTGAGCGTCAGGTCAAGGATTTTTGGACTGTCCGCGGTCTAACCCATCAGGCAATGAGAGTAGAGGTGGCAAGCGCAGAAGTTAAGAAAGAAGAGAGAAAAAGTGGTCGGGGGCATAAATTTTCACCCATATTTTGAAAAACTTCCCAAATTTGCTTGACTTGTTTGGGAAAATCTGGTATTATTTTATCAAACGAAGGCACGGCTTTCGCCGCGTCAGGGGACGCGGCTTTCTTATTAGACTTAAGTCTAAGGAAGATTTGGATATGGCAATGAAAGAGGTTTTACCTGCGGATGTGAGTGAACGGCTGGAGGTCATGCTCGCCGGTGGAGAACGGGTGCGTCTTGCGGTCGTAAGCGATTTAGAGCCCGAGGGCAATTACGGCTTCTCCGCCCTCATCGCCACTAAGAAACGTATCGTCCTCGTTTATGGCTCAGAGGAACATAAAAGACAATATGAAGAGATTCCTTTCGCAGAGGTGGCCTCCATTCGCCTCAGAACCTATATGGGAAATGGCGAAATTCAAATTATCAGCCTTTCCAAGGGGATGTTCAGTGTTCGCTATTCCCGCAGTCTCGATGATAAATTCAGCGAGGCGCAAGCCACCCTTACCGAACTCTGGGAATCGAGCAAAAAGCGCCTGGACCAGAAAGTCGTTGAAGAAGCCGCCGACCCCTGGGCAGAGGAAGAGGGTTTTCCTCAGGCCACCGGGCAAAAAGCCCGGCGCTGCCCGGATTGCGGCGCGGTCCTCTCGGGCCGCGGCACTTACTGCCGCAAATGTCTCTCCAAGAAAAAAATCTTAAGAAGGCTGCTGGCCTATGTCTGGCCGCACAAGGGCCTGGCCCTTATGGGCCTAATTCTCACCTTTGGCGTGGCTATCTTAGAACTCCTTCCCACTTATCTTAATAAATATCTGATTGATGATGTGTTGGTGGGCAAGGAATTTGGTATGTTAAAGTTCATCGCCCTGGCCTTTGTAGGCTGTTATGTCTATGGGGCCATTTTGTCGGGCTGTCGGCAGTACTTGATGAACTGGCTGGGTCAGGAGGTAATGTATGACCTGAGGAATTCGGCCTATACCTACTTACACGCTACCCAGCAACTCCTGGTTGATATACTGACTATGTTTCTTATCGGTATTATCCTTTTCACTATGAACTGGAAACTGGCGCTTATGGTCTTTATCCCTGTTCCCGCCATCGCCTTCGGTACCATGCTTTTCAGTCATATGGTTCACCGGATATACCATCGCCTCTGGCGTGTATGGGCCACGCTCAATGCGGTTCTTACCGATAGCATCAGTGGAATAAGATTGGTGAAGGCCTTTGGCCAGGAAAAGAGGGGGGTAGACACTTTTGTCAGAAAAAGCGCCGAATATTTCCGGGGAGAAGTTGAAGGGGCCAAGGTGCGGGCCAAATTCTTCCCGGCCATTCATCTGGCCACCTCTCTGGGCACGGTAATTATATTATGGTATGGGGGACTTTTGGTAATGCGCAGTGACCCCAGTAATCCGGCCTTAACCCTTGGAGGACTGGTAGTCTTCTTGCGTTTCATATTTCGGTTTTATTCCCCGGTGCAGCGCCTGAGCCTTATCAGCCACGATTTTCAGCACGCGGTAACCAGCGCCCAGCGGGTCTTTGAGATATTGGACACTGAGCCTGAAGTGAAAGATGCTCCAGGGGCCTTAACTTTGCCGGCGATCAAGGGGCGAATTGCATTTGAAAATGTTTATTTCGGCTATGATCACGGCCCTATGGTTCTGAAGGACATAAGTTTTACCGTGGAGCCCGGGCAGATGGTCGGTCTGGTGGGGCCCTCGGGTGTGGGTAAGACGACTATGGCCAACCTCATCTGCCGTTTCTACGATGTGAATAAAGGCCGCGTCACCCTGGATGGCATCGACATAAGGCAAATCAAATTAGATAGTCTAATGCAGGATTTAGGTATCGTGCTTCAAGACCCTTTCCTCTTCCACGGCACCATAGTGGAGAATATAAGATACGCCAATCCGCGGGCTTCGCTGGAGGAAGTTATAGCCGCTGCCCAGGCCGCTCACGCCCACGAATTCATTGTTCAGTTCCCTGATGGTTATGATACGGAGGTGGGCGAGCGCGGGGTAAGACTTTCTATCGGCCAGAAGCAGCGCATCTGCATCGCCCGGGCCATCATCAAAAATCCGCGCATCCTCATCCTGGACGAGGCCACTTCCTCCGTGGATACCGAAACCGAAAGCCTCATCCAGAAGGCTATGGAAAATTTGGTCAAAGACCGCACTACCATAGCCATCGCCCATCGCCTCTCTACCTTGCGCCGGGCAGACAAAATCATTGTGCTTTTGGAGGGTCGCGTAATTGAAAGCGGCACTCACGACGAACTTATGGCTTATGACGGCTTTTATGCCAGTCTCTGCGGGAAGCAGGCACTTCTCTCGTCTGTCGAGGCCTTTAAGGAGGAAGTCAAAGAGGAAGTCCAGGATGAAGGGTACGGAAGAGGAGGGGAAAGGGGAAGAGGAAGGCTATGAGTAAAACACTGAGCACCCAAGATGTGAAGTTTCTCTCGCCCAAAGAGGTGCACATCGGGCGCGACCGGTGGGGTAGAATGGTGGCCGACATCGGCGGCAAGGAATACACAGAAATTGGTATTACGCTGGCTTTCCCCTTCACCGCAGCCGATAATTTCCTCATCCTGCGCGATGCGGAAGAAGGTGAACTGGGCATTATAAAGGATTATAAAAGGCTGGACAAAGACTCCCTTAAAATCCTGAACGAGGAACTTCCCAAAGTCTATTTTATCCCCAAAATCACGCGTATCAATAGCCTCAAAGGAGAAAGGGGCGGGCTTCTTTCATTTGATGTGATAACGGAAAAAGGCCCGCGCACCTTTGAAGTTCGCTCCCGCGAACATCTGCAAGTTCTGCCCGGAAGAAGGGTCATCCTCCAGGATGTGGATGCCAATAGATATGAAATTGAAGACTTGAACAAACTGGATAGACACAGCCAATCCCTGGCCTACGAATACATCTAACAAGCCTGAAAAACCATCTCTTAAGCAAATCCTCTCTTCTTTTCCCTTGACACTCTATATATTGTATGGTAAAATTTAAATAAACAAAATAAGGGAGAAGTGCTATGGTGGGGAAGAGAAAAAAGGAAAAGACCTCCCAGGGCAAAAGCGCCCTTCATCTTTCTCCCAACGCCCTCAAGGTCTTAAGAAGGCGTTATCTGAAAAAGGATGAGCAGGGAAACCCCACCGAGGCCCCGGAGGATATGTTTCGCCGGGTGGCCAAAAATGTGGCCTCGGCAGACCTAATCTATAATCCTGACGCCGAAGTGGGCGTCCTTGAAGAAAAATTCTATCAGGTGATGACCCGGCTGGAGTTTTTGCCGAATTCCCCCACGCTTATGAACGCCGGCCGGGAACTTCAGCAACTGGCGGCCTGTTTCGTCCTGCCCGTGGACGATTCCATCGATTCCATTTTTGATGCCGTAAAACATACCGCGCTCATCCACAAATCCGGCGGGGGCACGGGTTTTTCCTTCTCCCGGCTGCGGCCCGTGGGCGACCTGGTTTCCACCTCTCGCGGCGTGGCCTCCGGGCCAGTCTCTTTTATGCGCGTCTTCAACGAGGCCACCGAGGCCATCAATCAGGGCGGCTTTCGCCGCGGGGCCAATATGGGCATCCTGCGCATTGACCATCCAGACATTCTTGAATTCATCACTGCCAAAAAGGAACCTGGGAGGTTCGTCAATTTCAATATCTCCGTCGCCGTTACCGACGCCTTTATGGAGACCCTGAAAAAAGACCGGGAATATGACCTGGTTAACCCTCGCACTCACGAGGTAACCAAAAGGCTTCGGGCGCGGGAGGTCTGGGATTTAATCATCCAGACCGCCTGGGCCACCGGCGACCCCGGCGTGGTATTTATCGACCGTATAAATCGCGCTAACCCCACTCCTCACTTGGGCCAAATTGAAAGCACCAATCCCTGCGGAGAGCAGCCGCTTCTCCCTTATGAGGCCTGTAACCTGGGCTCCATCAATCTCTCCAGGATGACTACCGACGGCCAGATAAATTGGCAGAAACTGCGCAGGACCATCCGCACTGCCGTCCAGTTCCTGGATAATGTTATTGATGTCACCCACTATCCTTTACCCGAAATAGACCAAATCGCCAAAGCCAATAGAAAAATCGGCCTCGGCGTGATGGGTTTTGCCGATACGCTCACTAAACTCGGTATCCCCTACAACTCTGATGAGGCCGTGCAGACCGCCGAAAAGATAATGGCCTTCATAGAGGAAGAGTCTAAAAAAGTCTCTGAACAAAGGGCCAAAGAGCGCGGAGCCTTCCCCAATTTTAAGGGAAGTATCTACGATGTGCCCGGCTTGCCCGAGGGCTCGCCCAAGGGGGCCGAGCCTCTACGAAATGCCACCACCACCACCATAGCTCCCACCGGCACCTTGAGCATCATCGCCAATTGCTCCAGCGGCATCGAGCCCATTTACGCCCTCATCACTCGCCGGCGAGTAATAGATGCTGAAGGCCTTATTGAAGTTAATCCTTTATTTGAAGAGGTGGCGAAGAAAAAAGGCTTTTATAGTGAGGACTTGATGCAGCGCCTGGCCGAGGCCGGTTCGGTTCAAGCCCTGCAAGAGGTGCCGGAAGATATAAGGCGGCTTTTCGTAACCGCCTATGATATTGCGCCCGAGTGGCATATAAAAATCCAGGCGGCCTTTCAGCGTCATACGGATAATGCCGTATCCAAGACAGTGAATCTGCGCCGGGAGGCCACGGTGCAGGATGTGCGCCGGGTCTACGAACTCGCCTGGGAGACAGGCTGCAAAGGAGTGACTATTTACCGCGACCAAAGTCGCGAAAAGCAGGTTCTGGAAAAACCCCGGGAAAGGGGGCCTGAATCTGAGGTCACCTGGAGTGAAAAAGAAGGGCCAACATTTCCTGCCCAGCAGTCCCTGGAAGCCCCGAAGGCCTCCCCAGAGCAAGAGGAACTTGAGAAGCCTACCTCTTCAGCGTCCAGGCAAAAATGTCCTGATTGCGGAGGCCCACTTCACCACCAGGAAGGCTGCCTCATCTGCACCGCCTGCGGCTATACCAAATGCTAATCAGCGATGTAGCCGGACAGCCAGGCCGCCAGGCTGAATAGCTGACAGGCTGTCTTGCTGAAAAGGCTGATATGCAAGTGCGAGAGGGGGGATTTGAACCCCCAATCCGCCGAAACGGAACTGGGTCCTAAGCCCAGCGCGTCTGCCAATTCCGCCACTCTCGCATAAATAAGGTTTGCCGCCTAATGTTGGCGGTCCGCCGTAATAATTTCTTTAAGACTTGCTCGCCTTCTCTTGTTTTTTGCTTTCTTTGGCCTTTTCTTTCTTCTCCGCCACCAGACCAAATCTTTTTATATTGGCATCGGCGATGGTCTGAATCTTGGCGATTTCAGCCTTTCCGGCTTCATCGCGGAAGAGATGGCTAAAGCGGCCCTGAAGTTTGAGATATTCCTCCACGGGTTTAGGTTTAATCTGGCGCACCCGGGTGAGTTCGCCATCTTCAAATTCCACCAGCGGGAATAGCCCGGTCTCCACCACCAACCGCGCTACCTCATAGGTGAGCCTGGCCTCGTGTCGCCAGCCCAAAGGGCAGGGCACGAAAAGTTGAATGTATTTTGGTCCCTCTATGGACAGGGCTTTCTTCACCTTGCGTTCCACATCTCTGGGAAAACCCACTGAGGCCGTGGCCACATAAGGAGCGCCGTGGGCAGCGACAATCTGCGGCAAGGGCTTTTTGGGCCGCCAGTTACCGAAAGAGGCCTTGCCCGGCGGGCTGGTGGTAGTATTGGAATCGAACGGGGTGAGGCCGCTACGCTGAATTCCCGTATTCATATAGGCCTCATTATCATAGCAGACATAGAGCACATCGTGCCCGCGTTCCACCATCCCGGAAAGGGCGCCGAAACCGATGTCCGAGGTGCTGCCGTCTCCACCCTGAGCGATGACCTTTATCTTATCCAATTTGCCCTGGTATCTGAGGGCAGCCTCCACCCCTGAAGCCACGGCCGCGGCATTCTCAAATAGGCTATGTATCCAGGGCACTTGCCAGGCGCTCTGCGGAAAGCCAGTGCTAAATACCTCCAGACACCCGGTATTGTTGGTGATGATGCAGTTGCGTCCAGCGGCATCTACCACAAGACGCGCCCCCAGGGCCTGACCACAGCCGGCACAGGCCGTATGTCCACGAGAAAATAAGTGTTCTGTCATTTGCTTCTCCTCTTTATGCGGTTACCAGTTCGGTCTTGACATCCATAAACTTTGCTGGAGTCTGCGGACCGCGGAGTTCCTCAAAGACCCGGCGGATGGAATCCTTGCTTACATCCCGGCCCCCCAGGCCGATGACAAATCCGCTTATCTTGGGCGCTGCCTCCTTGCCCTGAAAGGAGGCCTTAAGGTCTGTATAGACAGGGCCAAAGGCACCCATAGAAATAGCTTTCTCCAAAACAGCAATCTCTGGCACATTCTCCAAGGCCTCGTAGAGGGCATCAGCAGGGAAGGGGCGGTAAGTTATAAGTTTGAGAAGGCCCACCTTCTGACCCTCCTGGCGCATCTCGTCAACGACCTCTTTTATCGTCCCGGCCACGGAGCCCATAGCCACAATTGCCCGCTCGGCATCTTCAAGTTTATAGGCTTCATAAAATGGAGGCAGTGCTCGGCCGAAGATGCGTTCAAATTCCTGGGAGGCGCTGGTGATTACCTCCAGGGCCTCGAGCATAGTCTCCTGCAGTGCGTAGCGGGTTTCCATATAGATTTCCGGCGTTCCCAGATAGCCCATAGTCTCAGGATTTTCCGGGTCAAGTTTCACCACCGGCTGAAATTCGGGCAAAAACTTATCCACCTGCTTCTGCTCCGGAATGTCCACTACCTCGTGCCCGTGCGTGAGGATATAGCCATCCATACACACCAGCGCCGGAAGGGAAATCTTGGGGTCTTCACCCACCCTGTAGGCTAAAAGCACTAAATCCGCAACTTCCTGATTGTTCTCGGCGTAGAATTGCAGTATGCCAGCGTCGCGCACCGTGACGGAATCCTGATGGTCGTTCCAGATGTTTATGGGAGCCGAGACCGCGCGATTAGCGTTTACGATGACCAAAGGCAGCCGCATCCCGGCGATATTGAATATCACCTCGGCCATCAGGAGCAGCCCCTGGGAACTGGTGGCACTGAAGGCTCTGACGCCAGCAGCCACCGCCCCCAGCACTACAGACGCCGCCGAATGCTCGCTTTCCACATTGATAAACTGGGAGTCCAGTTCGCCGTCGGCCACCATCTGGGCCAGATCCTCCACGATGTGCGTCTGTGGAGTGATGGGATATGCGGCAATAACCCCGGGTCGGCAAAGCCTCACCGTTCTGGCCACCGTCCTCGAACCTTCCAGGAATTCTTTCATTTCGTCTCTCCTTCCGGCACCATCTCTATATCATCTTTGGGACAGACCCCGGCGCAAAGCCCGCAGCCCTTGCAGTAGTTATAATCAGATATAAAGGTGTTCTTCTCTTTGCCCGAAATGCAGCCTTCCGGGCAGATTAGATAGCAAAGTCGACAGGCGATGCAATCTTTCTGCAAGAACTTGGGTCGCAAATTGGTCCGCCAGGAACCGGTCTTTCTCTCAAGACTGCTCCCTGGTTTGGTAATAAGTGGTGCATACATTATGGTCTCCTTTTGGCGATTGAGCCAGCGCGTCGGAGGCCGCGCTGGCCGGCTATCGACGGCCAGCATTTATAATGCCTGCCCCGTTAGAGGCTCTGCCTCTAACGGGGCCTGGCTGCACAGGCCTAATCCTTTGCGTAATTTTCCTTTATGTAATCAAAACCTCTTTTTGCGGCCTCGATATTGCCTTCGGCCACTTTACCTGCGAAGCGCTCGCTTATGGCCTTATTCAAGGCCTCCAATTCTATCTCACCCGTAGCCGCAGCAAAGGCCCCCAGAAGTACGGTATTGCCCAGAGGCCTTCCCAGCACTTCCTGAGCGATTTTATTGGCCGGAACCGAATAAATGTTAGCCCCGTCCCGGGCCTCCGGATTAGGCACATCTTCACGCTCGTTTATGATAACCGCGCCTCCGGGCTTGAGGCCGGACAACACATCAAATCCGCGCATCAAGGTAGCGTCCACCACCAGCACATAATCCGGCTCATAGACCTGAGAGCGGAGGCGTATTTCCTTATCATCTATGCGTACGAAGGAATTCATCGGCGCACCCATCCGCGCCGCCCCGAAATGGGGAAAAGCGTAAGCGTATCTTTCCTGAGCAAAAGCAGCCATCCCTAAAAGTTGTGCCGTGGTAATCGCCCCCTGGCCAGCCCGGGCGTGGATGCGAATTTCCTTCATCATTCCTCCTTCCGGTTGCAAGATAAGCAAAGACTTAAAACCCTTCTATTATAACGAAAAGGGCTCGGAGAATCAAGGGTTTTCCCAGGAAGATTCCGTCATCCATCATTCATTGTTGGTCCGTGCGGGCGAGTTTTATTCTGCCGTCCAAAGGAAAGGCTTATGGGGGCCGCAAAGGACCGTAAAGGCTTCCGGATTCCCGGCTACTTCGTAGGCCTGAGTTGCCAGGGCATACTCGGCCCGAGCGGCCGAGGCGCTCATCCTTTTTCCCTTGCCGTCCCGCGGATTTATGATGAGAAGAGGCAGAGGCGCCAGTGCCGCCATAAGGTGCGGAATATCAAAAATCTTTAGGATGCCGGGGATGACGATGTTGGCCCGTAGAGCATGCATCTCTTCATCCACCAGGGCCTTATAAGAAACCGGGGCCTCCTCTACGAGAACACCGGCGATTTTGGGACCAAGCAGCGCCGCAAAAAGTGCCAGAAGCCCTCCTGCCCCACGGCCATAAACATAAAGTCTCTTTCCACTTCCCCGCCTGTGCTTCTTAAGAAATTCCACGCCCCGCACCACATCGAGGGTCCGCTGGCCGAAAAGAAGTCGGCCCAGCATCTGGGAGAGAAAGGAGAGGTAATATTCGCTTGTGTCATAATTGAAGCGGGGGCGGCGACGGACGCCGGAAGCATCCTCTGGCGGAATGCGTGCGGCGGTTTCTCCTGTGCCCCGCACATCTATGGCCAGAACAGAATAGCCCCATTTCGCCAATTGCTCAATCCTTCCGCCTGGTCTGGCATCTCTCGTTTTGCCGCGCTCGTGCACATATAAAACCTGGCCCAGAGACGGACGCTTAGTGGTCTTAAAGAATAGCCCGGGGATGATAATGCCCGGCTCGCTTTCATAAGAGACCTTTTCCATTATGGTGCCGAACTTTTTGGCCTTACTATATTCTTTTATCCTGAGACCGCTGGCGGCCCCATACGGGCGGCCTGTATGGTCCGAAGGAGAGAAGTCAATGAGTTCAGCCGCCTTTTTCTTGAGGCGCTGGCGAAGGCGGCGAATTTGAGATTTGGTTTTTATGGACGCAAGTCTCGGCAGGATTTCTTCGGCCATCTTTCTGTTAAGGCTATGCACCGTTTCGCTTCCCAGTTCACGCATCTGGCCGCCGGGAGTGCAAAAAAGTCTTTCTTTGGGAAAGATGCGTGCAGGCCGTTCGAGATAACCCTCATTTTCTTTCCCCAACCAGCGGTTGAACCACTGGTACATCATCTGGCGCTGGGGGAGATTGAAGCCGTGAGGTGTATCTCCGGCGCCTATACCTAAGCGGTCTTCGGCACCGAAGGCGGCATAAATTCTCCTGACATCGTCGTAGGTCTCTTTGGCCCCCTGGATAGGGAAGTAATCGTGCCAGGCCCCCAGTATCTTGAGGGGTCTGGGGGCAATGAGGGCGAGGAGGTCCGCCTGCTCAAAGCCGAACTGGATGAGCCGGGGCGGCATTTGCTCGGCATCGGCGTTATGAGCAGTATCCACCATCCTTCGCCAGGTGGTAATGTAACAGGAAGGCACGGCGACCTTAACCCGCTCATCCAGCGCGGAGACGAAGGTGGTAAGCGTCCCACCGCCGGAATTCCCCGTGCAGCCAATTCTTCTTTTGTCCACCTCAGGCCGGGAAAGGAGATAGTCCAACGCCCGCACCCCATCCCATATGCGCCAGTTCGCCAGACTCACTCCCGTAAGAAGCGTCTGGACGCCAGCGAAGCTATGCTCAGCAGTAGGGCCTTTGAAAGGTTTTCCATTCTGGTCAAAATACTGCTTTC
>Ga0111219_1052_pt1 | contig 20669 bp, 16 predicted proteins | sample DeeMarSWOR152_54_FD_80368 | JGI IMG/M metagenome (GOLD analysis project Ga0111219, IMG submission 80368) | Planctomycetes bacterium DG_23
TCAGGTTCAGGCCAGAAGGCCGAGGCCGGGATGCGCCTGAGCACTTCAATTTCAGAATGCACCTGAGCCATTAGAGAAAGAAGCCCGTAGTCCTTACTTCCCCGCCTGCCCGTACGGGCCGGCCCGCTGGCCAGACGATGTGCCACTTCCTCCTGCACGGTGAAGAGCATAAGTTTTACAGGAAGAGGTGAACTTAAAAGGGCCAATATGGTGGCCGAGGCGATATTAAAAGGCAGATTCCCTATCACCTTAAGGTCTCGGGCGCGCTTCGCATCCTGCCCTTCGTCCCGAGACTCAGGGTCGAGGGAAGGATGCTCACCATCCGAAGGGCGCTTCCGCCTCTTTCTCAGTTCGCCGATAACCTCTGAATTCAATTCGCCGCCTTTCAGTATATCTTCCTCCAGAATGTCTATATTATCGTAATCCTGCAAGTACTCTCGGGCAATCTGGCAAAGCAAAGGGTCTATTTCCACGGCCAAAATTTCTGCTTCCCTTTCAGCCAAAACTGCGGTGAGCGCTCCGGTGCCCGCGCCAATCTCCAGAAGTAAGTCAGATTTTCTTATCTCCGCCAGTCCAGCGATATAGTCAAGAAAGCGATAATTAGTGAGGAAATGCTGGCCCAGGGATTTTTTGGGCTGGAAATTTTCTCTCCGGAAGATTTCCTTGAGCCAGCGGCGACTCTGCCTGCCTCGCCGATAGGCGGATGGGTGAGGCCGTGCCTGCCGGCCGTGCCTGCCGGCAGACGGGCAGGCGGGTTTCATTTTGGGGCTGGGCGAGGGCATCGGCGGGCAATCTCCACGGCAAGTTTTATGGCCTCTTTCATAGAACCGGGATTAGCCACTCCCCGACCAGCAATATCAAAGGCCGTCCCGTGGGCCGGGGAGGTGCGTATGATAGGAAGGCCCAGGGTAATATTTACCGCAGATTCAAAGGCCAGAAGTTTAACCGGGATAAGGGCCTGGTCGTGATAAAGGGCTACGGCAGCGTGGAACTCGTTATTACGGAGGCGGTGAAAAAGGGTGTCTGCGGGGAGGGGACCGGCGCAGTCAATGCCTGCTGCTATAGCCCGGGCCACTGCCGGGGCGAGGATTTTCTCTTCCTCCCGGCCGAATCTCCCGGCCTCAGAGGCGTGGGGATTTAGGGCGGCCAGAGCGAGTTTCGGAGATTCCAGGCCGAAATAGCGGGTTAGGTCACGGGCTGTAATCTGGATAGTGGCGAAGACATCCTCTTGGGTTAAGACCTGCGGCACCTGAGAAAACGGGATATGGACGGTGACCAATGCAACCTTCAAGGGGCCCGCCACGAACATCATCACCGCCCGCTTCGCCCCGGTCATTGTGGCCAGAATCTCTGTGTGCCCGGGCCAGGTGAGACCAGCAAGTTCCAGGGCCTTTTTGCTTATGGGGGCGGTTACCAAAGCGGAAATCTCGCTTTCCACAGCCAGCCGAATAGCGCTTTCAATATAGGTAAAAGAGGCCTTGCCGGAGGCAGAAGACTCTGCACCCCATTTGAAGTCTGTGCCGGTCTGGGCATCGAAATCCAGAAGTAAGATATGCTCCTTGCGCTTTACAATCTCTTCCCGGGATATGGAAGCCCAGGAGATATTAGTTGGGGAAATCAGTTTAAGTGAGCGCTCCAGCACCCTTCGGGAACCCAGGATGAGGTAGCGCACATCACCTTCCGGGGGGATTTCGGCCAGGGCCTTGAGGATGACCTCAGCACCAATTCCTGCCGGGTCTCCCATAGTTATGCCGATAAGCATCTTTGACTCCGTCATTCGTCATCCGCCCGTACGGGCGAGTGACGAGTTCCCAATGACTTATTTTTTTCGGGCGAAGCCCAATTCCTTTAGCCTTTCCACATCTATTCCGCTCTGAGCAGGACTTCCCACGCCGTCGCCAGAGCGGCTCTGGGTCGCCGAAGGCGACCAGGCGCCTTGCCCGTCTCTGGCGGGCGTGGGCGACAGGAGTTTTTCAATCCATTTGCCCAGGACATCCACTTCAATATTGACCTTATCGCCTGCGCCTTTGATGCCCAGAGTAGTATGGGCCAGGGTGTAAGGAATTAAGGCCACGGAGAATCTATTGTCTGAGGCAGACACCACGGTAAGACTAACACCGTCAGCAGCAACTGAACCTTTGGGAATGATATAGCGGGAAATTTCCTCCGAGCAAGAAATAGTCATCAGGGTCTGGCCGGCCTGGGGCTCCTTGGCGATAATCCTGCCCACGCCGTCAATGTGGCCCAGGACGATATGGCCGCCGAGACGGTCGCTTAGTTTGAGCGCGCGTTCCAGGTTTACCTTATCCCCCGCCTTAAGGGAAGCGAGCGTAGTGCGCTGAGCGGTTTCTGGAGCGACCTCAAAAAGAGCCAGGTTACGCGAGCACTGCACGGCGGTAAGACAGGCGCCGTCAATATTAATACTTTCACCCGGCGAGACACTTAGGCCCAGGCGGCCCAGGTCCACCTCAACACGCAAAAGCCCACGCCTCCGGCTCACACTTTTCACCTCGCCCAGTGCTTCTATAAGGCCGGTAAACATAATTACCTCAGTCTCTTGGCAGTTCACCGTTCGCTGTTCATCTTTGACCGTGAACGGACAACGGAGAACACTATTTCAGGGCCAGAACATCTTCTAAAAAATTAAGGGCTTTGTCAATTTTTTTCTTGACTCTCCCGAGAACTGTAAGGGTCATCCCTGCCCACCGGCAGGCAGGCGGCATAGGTCATTCGTCATTCGTCATTCGAATGACGAGTGACGAATTTCGAGTGACGAGTTCGCCGAAGTCGCTTCGCTCCCGAAAAATTTTTCTTGACTATTCGTATAAAGAATTATAATATTTTGGGACACTTGCCGACAGGCAAGTTTTGGGGAGGAAGGGAGAATGCCTACCCGGGAAAGCAAGCGTTTAGGCGAGACCCTGGTGCACGAGAAATTGCTAACCAGAGAAGAACTGCAAGACTCCCTGCGGCAACAGGAAACATCTGGAGAGCGTCTGGAGAATATTTTAGTGCGCCGTGGCTTCGTGGAAGAGGAAGTCCTGGCGGAGGTCATTGCCAAGGAGTTCTCCCTCCCTTTTGTTTCGCCAAATCAATATTTCATCTCTTCGGACCTTTTTGACCTTTTTCCTACAAAGATGCTGGAGAAATATGAATTTGTGCCTCTGGATAGATTGGGCAGGGTGCTCACCGTTGCGGCAACCAGCGTGCTTGATAAGAAGGCCATGGGGGAAATTCAGGAGATAAGCGGATGCACGGTACGCATTTTTGTCGCTCCTATTTCTCAGGTGCATTCAGCCATCGAAAAGATAGAAACTTACGAGAAGGAGAAGGAGGTTCCCGTAGCCCCCGAGCCTGAACCATCCGAGAGGAAGACCGATATCGAGATACTCAGGGAACTTGCCGAGGAACTGAAAAGGAAAAGCACTCCCCCTGCCACAGAAGAGTAGCCCGGAGGGGCCGGGAAAAAATAACCCACCGCTTAAAGATAACCCCCGGCCCGTCGAAAGCCCGTACGGGCCCTACGACGGGCGGTCCGCGTTGAACCTGCGACACCTGCGTGAACATTTCAGACCAAGGCCAAATCTAAAGAACAAAGCCGACACCGCTCACTATTAGTCATTGGTCATCCGTCATTCGCGTGACCAGTGACCTTTCGGATGCTGAGTATCCTTCCCTCGACCCTGAGTCTCGGGACGAAGGGCAGGATGCGAAGCACGATTTTCACGCATTTGTGCTAAAGTCTCTCAGGAGGGGTGACGATAATTATTAATGCCATTTGCACTGGGAAGGAGTTAAGAAATGTTTATCATCCACCAGACAAGAGCAAGGGAAATTCTGGACTCCCGGGGAAATCCCACGGTGGAGGTGGACATTATCCTTGATAGCGGGGCCCGGGGGCGGGCAGCCGTGCCTTCCGGGGCATCAACCGGTCGCTATGAGGCCCTGGAACTTCGCGACGGCGATGAGCGCCGATACCTGGGAAAAGGTGTGACCAAAGCGGTCCAGAATGTAAATGAAATAATCGCTCCCAGGGTAAAGGGCGAGGAGGTGCGAAATCAGCAGGCCATAGACCGTTTGCTGATTGAACTTGACGGGACCCAGAACAAGGCCAAATTAGGGGCCAACGCCATCCTGGGGGTCTCCTTAGCCGCGGCCAAGGCCCGGGCCGCGGAAGAGAAGATGCCGCTTTACCGCTCCATAGGCGGACCCAAGGCCCATCTTTTGCCTATGCCCTTGATGAATATCCTGAACGGAGGCGTGCACGCAGATAATAACCTGGACATCCAGGAATTTATGATTGCCCCGGCCGGGGCCGAGAATTTCAAAGAGGCCCTGGAAATGGGCGCTACCTGCTTCCATAAACTAAAAGCACTGCTTAAAGATAAAAACCTCTCAACCAGCGTGGGGGATGAGGGCGGCTTCGCCCCTGACTTATCGGCCAACGAAGATGCCTTGAAACTTATCCTGGATGCCCTGGACACCGCCGGCTATGAGCCTGGCCAGGATATTCTGCTCGCCCTGGACCCGGCTGCCAGCGAATTCTACACCCAGGGCAAATACATCCTCAAAAGCGAGAAGGCAAAGCGCGAAAAGACCTCGGAAGAGATGATAGATTTCTACAGCGACTGGGTGGAAAAATACCCCATTTTTTCCATAGAGGACGGCCTGGCGGAAGACGACTGGGAAGGCTGGGTAAAACTTACCCAAAGGCTGGGGGAGAAAATTCAACTGGTGGGCGACGACCTCTATGTAACCAATGTGGAAAGACTGAAAGCGGGGATAGAGAAAGGCGCCTCCAATGCAATCCTCATCAAAGTGAACCAAATCGGCACGCTTTCCGAAACCCTGGATGCCGTGGAAATGGCCCGGAAGGCGGGCTTCGGGGCCGTCATCTCTCACCGCTCGGGAGAAACCGAGGATACCACCATCGCCGACATCGCCGTGGCTACCGGTGTGGGACAAATAAAGACCGGCTCGGTGTCTCGAAGCGAGCGAGTGGCCAAATATAACCAACTCCTGCGCATTGAGGAAGAGTTGGGAGATAACGCGCGCTACGCTGGCCGAAGATGGATGGGCAAATAAAGGTGAAGGATTCGTCCAACATTAATTACTGGCTTCTGGTCTTTTTGGGTTTTACCTTTATCAGCCTTTTTCTATTTCCTCCGCTTACCAGAAGGCGCCTTAAAGTTGAGCAGGAGGTGGCAAGACTCACGCAGGAGGTGGAGGCCTTAAAGGCGAAACGAAACCTGCTCACAAAAGAAGAAAGGGCTTTGAAGAGCGACCCTTTTTATAACGAAGTCCTGGCCCGGCGAGAACTGAGGATGCTCAAGCCCGGCGAAAGGGTAGTACCCGTGCAGCGCCCCAGGGTTTACTCTGGAAAAAATCCCCTCCGCCGGCAAGAAAAGGCCGCCTCCAACCCACTTGCTTCATTTCTGGATAGTATGCCCTTTCGGCTTGGCCTCCTGGCCATAGGTCTCGGGCTAATCATCACTGCGCTTCTGGTGGGTCTGGAAGAAAAATCTCCAACTACCGCCACCACATTAGACCGATAGAATTAGACCATTCTTTTTCCACACCAGGTTCTTGCTCTCAAAAAATTCCAGAATTTGCTGGAAAGGCAGAAGTTTTATGCTATAATCTGCCTGTTTAGCAAAAAATGATAGTGGAAGCAGACTAAATAAGGAGGAGATTCGTGGGTAAGATAAAATTTTCTGCGGGGCTTTGGTGCTTCGGGGGGTGTGCAGATAGATTTAATGTGGCAGGCTATAGTGAATTTAAGGCAGTGGAAGAGCAGATAAGGCTCGCAGGCCAGGTGCGCGGTATAGAAGGGGTGGAGTTTCACTGGCCCACGGATTTTGAAAAAATGGATTTCGCCCAGGCCAAGGCTCTCCTTGAAGAGCATAATCTGGTGCCTTCCAATATGAATGTCAATACCTTTGCCTTTGCAAAATGGAAACACGGGGCCTTCACCCATAGGGACGAGAGGCTTCGCCGGGAGGCCATAGATTTGGCCAAGGGGGCGGTTGATGCGGCAAACGAGATGGGTGCGAAGTCCGTGGGACTGTGGCTGGGGGCCGATGGCTACGACTACCCATTCCAGGTGGATTATCGGCTTCAGTGGCAATATTTGGCGGAAGGTATAAGGGAAGTGGCAGAGGTTGACCCGAATATGCTCATAGGCATTGAATATAAACTTAAAGAGCCGCGCACCCATATACAGATTGGCACGGTGGGTAAAACCCTTTATATCTGCAACGAAATTGGCCTGGATAATGTAGGGGTGGCGCTCGATTTTGGCCATGCCCTGATGAGCCGCGAGAACCCGGCCGACAGTGTCGCTCTTCTGGCCAGAAGCGGTAAACTCTTCAATATCCATTTCAACGATGCCTATGGCGAATGGGATGACGATATGATACCGGGCACCGTGCATCTCTGGGAGACGGTGGAATATCTTTACTATCTCAAACTCACTAATTATGATAGATGGCTGGGCCTGGATATGTTTCCCTATCGGGAAGATTCAGTTAAGGCGTGTGATATGGCGCTACGCAATATTGAGGGGATGATGGCCCTGGCGGAGAAAATTGACGATGGTGCCCTGGCCAAGGCCTGGGAGACTATGGATGCCGTGGCCACCCAGGAGATAGTGCGCAAGATAGTTTTTCAGTAAGTTATGTAGTGGCTCTTCACTCATAAGGCAGATACGCAAAAGTTGAGGAAAAGTTCAAGTGCGAAGGGAACGGAGAATAGTCCTGGCTATGCTGGCCGTCTCTATAGCGGCGGGCATACTGGCCAATTACTATACAAAGACCGATGTGGAACTCATCGACCATTGCCTCAAAAAGGCTGAAAGGGCCCTGGAATCTGGCGATTTGCAAAAATGTATGCTGCTTATTCATCCAAGATATCGCTATGAAGAGGTCAACGCCGGGGAATTAAGGGATATGTGCGTGGAACTTTTGGCTCAAGCCCCGGCCCGGGATGTAAGGATTATCAAAAAAAGCATCAGGGTTGCCGGCAACCGGGCCACCGTCTATCTTTCCCTCATCTATGCGCCAAAACAAGAGTCAAGGTTGGCCTACGGGGTCAGGTCCAGTTGGAGAATCCATTTATTAAAGGTGGAGAAATTCCGCTCTGAGGACAAGCCTTGCTGGCTGGCCACAGGGATACACCCCATAAAGATAGGCCAGGAGCCGGTGAGAAACCTGCGCGACCTGAAATATCGTGTGGTGCTGCGTTAGGATTTCTTCACATACAAAGCCTTTCCTTTGGATGTATTCTTTCCTTAATGAAAAAAAGCCGATGCGAAAAGGTCTCTTCGCATCGGCTCCAGGTTTTTGCCTGCATTAAGTTTCAGGCGCTTTCAAAATCTTATATCAGCCTTATTTCTCCTTCGCAGACGCCTCCTCTCCTTTGAGTATCTTTCTCATATCCTCGCTCATAGCAATACCGTCGCCATTGAGCATACTTGCCATCATATCCGCGGCTATTTCCAGACCGGCGGCTCGCTTCTCCTCCGCCTGCTTCTCAGTGGTGATATCGTGGGCGATACCCATAACCAATACCACCTGTCCCTCATCGTTGTGAATAGGGCTAAGTGTAGTGGAGAAATAGCGATATTCGTCATAGGCCGGAATAATTTGCTCCACCTGAACTACTCTGTTTTCGCGAAAGACGTGCAAAATATCTTCCAGCAAAACCTTGGCTTTTTCCTGGGGAAAAAGTTCCGTAAGTTTCTTCCCCATAAGGTCGGCGCGTCTTCGGCCCAGGGCTTTGGGGCCGGCGCGATTCATATAGAGATAGCGACCCTCGCGGTCATAAGCAAAAATGACATCGGGGCTCGCTACCTGGGACGCCGGCTGTTTCACCTCGGGTTTCTGTAAGGCACCTTCTGCCTGCTTGATTTGGGTGATATCATAAGAGATAACCTGCACCGCGAATATATCGCCGCCTGCATCTTTCATAGGCAACACATTATATCTAAACGACCTTTTGCCTGAAGGCAGTTCAAACTCGCCCTCAAATTCGAGCCCCTTACCAGACTCCACGACTTGACGAATCTTCCCCATCTCCACATCCGCAACGGCTTCAGGATGAATCTCGTATATGGATTTGCCCACGAACTCATCCGGTCTGCCATCAAGGTGTCTTGCCGCAGCCGTATTCATCAATAACAGCACCCCCTTGGTGCTGTAAAGCGCCATAGGATTAGAGGCGCTATTGATAAGGCTGAGCAAGACCCGGCATTTCTCCTGGCTTTCCTCCAGGTCGCTCTGCAGTTGCTTGAGTTGCTTTTCTGCATCGTTCAATTGTGTAGCACGCTCGCGCAACTCCTTGACTTCATCCGCAAGTTGTTCCTTTGACTTACCGATCATCTTCCGCTCCTCCCAAAAAAGTTGTGGCACTTATGGGCTTACACCACGCGGCTACCATAAGCCAGTGTTGGTGACTACTCCCTTGGCTCCTCTTTCAGTGAGACTTTCCACTATTAAAAAACCCCGCTCCTGTCGGAAGCGGGGCTTGCCTTTGCTTCATCTATCCCTTCGGCAGCCGGGCTACCCTTTTTTCGGGCCCCATAGCTTTGCGCCCCTGCCTCCCGGCAGGTCTGCCCTTTTCGGGGATTCCACCTTAATTTCACAAAAGTATAACACAGAATCTCCGTTTGTCAAGTAAAAAATAAAAGAAATTGACCAGCCCAAATGAGCCCTTACTGCTCTTTTGAGGCCTACCAACCAATACCTTCGCAATATGGATGCCAGATTAAGCAGGTGAAATTGACTTGCTCTAACAAAGCGACATTATCCGCACCCACCCATGAAATGAAGTGCCAATTATGGCAGAAAAGCCATAATTTTCTTTATAAATTGTGGCTCAAAGGCCATATTTTTTGAGCTTTCTATAAAGGGTCTTGTAATCCACTCTTAGTATGCGGGAGGCCTTCATCTTATTGCCATCGGTGGAACTGAGAACCCGGGATATTATGCGCTTTTCCAACTCTTCCGTGGCGATGCGCACGGTCTCGCTCAAGGAGAGTTCTTCCCCGCTTTGGTCGAGTTGAGAGAGGCTCTGCGCAGTGGCAGTGGCTCTGGAAAAGGAGAAGAGATGCCAGGGCTCAATTATGTCCTCGGCCAAAAGCACCGCTCTTCTTACCCAGTTCCTGAGTTCCCGTATGTTCCCCGGCCAACTATACACCATCAGTTCGGCAATAGCCTCGGTGCCGAGGCCCTGAACCTTTTTACCTAACTCGGCATTTGTCTGCTCAATAAAAATTTCCGCCAGATGGACAATATCTTCCCGTCTTTGCCGCAGTGGGGGAAGTTTAATAACGAACTCATTCAAGCGGTGATATAGGTCGCGGCGAAAGCCGCCGGCTTTGACTATCTGGCCCAACGGCTCAACCGTAGCCACGATGAGACGGGAGTTTACATTGTTGGCCTTGGATGCACCTAAGCGAAGCACTTTGTGGCTTTCAATGGCCCGCAGTAATTTGGCCTGCACACCCAGGGAGAGATTGTTGACCTCGTCCAGGAAAAGGGTGCCTTTATGGGCCAGTTCAAACTGACCCGGCTTGGAATGGTCGGCGCCGGTGAAGGCGCCCCTTTCATAACCAAATAGTTCGCTTTCCGTGAGGGCCTCGGGGATGGCCCCGCAGTCGAGCGCTACAAAGGATTCTTTATGCCTTTTACTCAGACGGTGAATGGCCTGGGCCATTACTTCCTTGCCGGTGCCCGTCTCGCCCTCCAGGATGACCGTGAAGTCAGTGCTCGCTACCCTTTTCACCTGGCCGAGCACCGCCTCGATGGCCCGACTCTTGCCGAAAAAGGACGAAAAAAACTCATCCTCTAATGTCTCCGCATCACCTGGCACCACAGCGTCCGCCTTACTCTATTAAAAGTTCGCCAAAATTTGGCCTTTTACCCCAAGAGGCGCGCGCTGAACGAGTGCAAACAAAGCATAAATGTTACTGGCCGCCTGAGCAACGAAATGGGCACATCCCACCACGGCTATGGCAACTGTGCCCTTTTTTATGGCTTACTGCCAGGGAACTTTGTTCCTCGTTATTGCAAACCTTATGCCAGATTGGGCTGAATTATTTTGCCAAATGCCCAAACGAGTAGCTCTATCACGGTTCAGGGCCTATACATACTCTGTCGCCTCCGATGTATTCGTTTGAAATAAAATTACAAAATGCTACGCTCATCCAACCATACAAGTAAAACAAAATTCAAAATTTTTTCAATCGGGACGAGGCCCTTTTTTCTTATCGTGGTAACTCCCCTGCTGTATAGGTGAATTCCCCAACACAACCATCTCCTGAAGGTGAACAAAATGAAGGAAAATATGCCCTGGTGGGCCAGAAAAGAAGCGCTGAACCGACAAACTCTCTTGTTTAGGCCTTAAAGGCCCTTGAGGTTGGGGCCTGAGGAATGAAAGGGAATTACGGAGCAGTCTCGGCGAGAGCGGCCCGGCTCGCTTAATCTTCTATGATGGCGCTTCAAATGAACCGGTGCCCTGGCTTTGCACCCACTGAATGGCGTGCTGGACCAGTTCGGCGGCGTCCTTGAGTTTGAGTTTTTCCTTGATGTGCTCGCGGTAAGTCTCGACGGTTTTTACGCTTAGATGCAACTTTTCGGCTACCCGGCGGGTGCCCAGACCGCAGCCTATTAACTGAAACACTTCCAGTTCACGGTCACTGAGGCGCTCTATGGGTGAGCCGCCCACTTCAGGTTTTCCTTCAACGAATTTGTGCAGAATTCTTTGGGCCATCTTGCTGCTCAGATAAATCTCGCCGCTAAGCACCTTTCGGATGGCTTCTACCACCTTTTCGGCGGCTTCCTGCTTCATAATATAGCCTTTGGCGCCGACGCGCAGAGTGCGCTCGGCATATTCCGGCTCAATGCCGATGCCATTGTCGCGTACCCAGAAAAGCCACTGGTCATCTTTACGCTCTACCCCGATATGCACTTCCAGCGGCTTGTCACTGCGGAACTTGATGGCGTTACCGATGAGATTCTGGAAAAGTTTAACCAGCTGCGGCGCGTCGGCGGTGATTTGGGGCATAGGGTCGTGAGTAATCACGGCACCGCTTTCCTCAACAGCCGTCTCCAGATTCCTTAGTGCCCGGTCAAGCACGGCCTGGCAGTCGGTCGGCTCCAAAGGTCTCTGGGGTCTACTCACGCGCGCATAGGCCAGGAGGTCATTAATCATCTTCTGCATGCGGCTGGCCCCATCCACGGCATATTCAATAAAATCGTCCGCATCGCTGTCAAACTTTCCCTTGTAGCGCTTTGCCAGCAGTTGCACATAACTTGATACCATACGCAAAGGCTCCTGCAAATCATGTGAGGCCGCATAGGCGAACTGCTCCAGTTCGGCATTGGAACGCTCCAGTTCGGCCAAAGTCTCTTTCAACTTCTCCTCGGCCTTCTTGCGCTGGGTGATGTCCTGCAGGGTGGAACGGATGCCGGTCACCTGTGCCACATACTTTCTCTCAATACCTTCCGGAGCCAAGGGGCGGCGTTTCTCAACCTTTTCCTGGACCCTCTTCCTGGACAATTCCCGCTGCTCCGGGGTAATGAATTCCCACACCGGTTTGCCCACCATTTCTTTGACAGTATAACCTAACAAATTTGCTTCGGTCTGATTAACGCGCACCATCTTTCCTTCGCGGTCAATTTCGTGATAGCCCACCGGGGCCTCCTGATAAAGCCTGCGATACCTTTCCCGCGACTGTCTGAGTTCTTCGTCTATGCGCCTGCGCTCAGCGTTTTCAATAGCCTCCCATTTGCCTCTACGCTTAATAAGAGCGAATTGGTGCGTGCTGAGTGCCTCCAAGACCTCGGACACTCCACACTTATCAAGAGAATAGGAACAAATGCCGATCATTCTTTGATTGTAGATGCCATCGTTTAGCAATGCTTCATACTGAATGAAATCATTCCAATCTTCTTTCCCGAGCCAGGAGATATTTCCTGCGATACGAAGTCCATCGAAGCCTCTTTCTTCGGCCTCTTTTTCTTTTTCCTGCCAGGCCTGCAGCACCTTTTCCGCTTCAAATTCCCCGGATGGGGTATACCACTCGCTGGCATCCAGTATTACTATTTGGCCCTTCTGGATATAACCATCTAAATTCTCTGCCGTCTTTTTCAATGCTGCGGTGGCCCTTTCCACCTTCAAGGGTCGGGAAGTAATCCAGATGCAGAATTCGTTATTTTCCAATCCTGTTTTGAAATAGGGAATTAAGATTTCGGTTAAGTCTTTTCTGGTTTGGTAGAATTGACAGAAGTGTGTGCCCCAGGGGACACTGCCGATGATATCAATTCCGGTATTTCGTAATTCCCTGGTTAGGGTGGTCCCTTCATCCTGCATTTGGCGCCCACCCTATGATAGGAGGAAATTTCACCTGCGCCCAATCACACCAAAGCCTCAGGGTCCGTAGCCGAGGAGAAGCGTTGGTAGTTGTCCCGGCCTTTTCTCTTGGCGCGGTACATAGCGGCGTCGGCATTCCTTATTATGGTCCCAGCGTCCTTACCGTCGTTGGGGTAAATGGCAATTCCAACGCTGGTAGTAATATTGATTTCGTGACTATCAAATGCAAAAGGCTTTCGAAAAGCCTCCAGGATTTTTTTAGCGACCGCGCCCGCATCTTCCACCCGGGCAATTACGGGCATTAAGAGCATAAATTCATCGCCCCCGAGACGAGCGACGGTATCGCTTTTACGCAGAAGGTTTCTCAGTCTACGGCCAACATGCCGCAGCAACTGGTCTCCGACCTGGTGGCCCAGGGTATCATTAACATCCTTAAAATAGTCAAGGTCGAGCGACATCACAGCCAGATTTTGCTGGTTGCGCTCCGCCTGAAGCAGCGCCACCGCCAGACGGTCATTAAAGACGAAGGGATTGGGCAGACCCGTAAGGAGGTCGTGATAAGCCAGGTACCTCATAGTTTCCTCTGTCTGCTTGCGTTCGCTGATGTCCGAAAACAGGCCGTCAGCATACATTACGCCATCTTTTTCGTAGGTAGTAATTGACTTGGCGTGCACCCAAATCCAATTTCCGTCTTTTCTCCTAATTCTGTAATCAATATCAAGCCGTATGCCCTTTTCAAATAATGCGTCAAATGCCTGTTTCGCTTTTTCAAGCTCATCAGGATGGATTCTTCCAAACCACAGACGCTCGCCTTCCTTATAAATTTCTTCTGCATTGTACCCATAAACTTTTTCTACATTTGGACTAATGAAGGTGGTGTTGCCTTTGCAATCAGCCGTCCAGGTGACATCTGGAATGTTGGTAACCAGCGTACGATATTTTTCCTCACTCTCCCGCAGCGACTCCTCCATCCGCTTGCGCTGGGTAATGTCTCTGGCAATGCCCACAAGTCCTATGATATTTCCTTTATTATCAAACTGCGGAACCTTTATGGCCTCGAACCAATATTCTTTTCCATTTTTCCCCGTCATACGCTTGGTGATTTCCCTGGGTTTTCCACTCTTGAACACAAGTTGGTCATCTTCAATATTTTTCTTAGCCTCTTCTTTATGGGGCATTATTTCATAATCGTTCTTTCCCACAACTTGCTCACGAGGCAATCCAAAGGCTTCTAAAGTCTTATCGTTGACAATAATATATCGGTTCTCTAAGTCCTTAAAAAATATGGCGTCATGAGCAGACTCCACCATATATTGATATCTTTTGAGGTTCTCCTTTGTCCATTCGCCTTCGGTTTCTAAGGCTGCCAATTGAGCAATTCGTTGGCGCAATTCCACCAGTTCATTTATAAGTTGTTTTTTTGTCTTTCTTTCATCTTTCATCTTAGATGCCTCCGAACCTTGCCCTCCCTTCGGACGCTGAGCATCCTTCCCTCGACCCTGAGTCTCGGGACGAAGGGCAGGATGCGAAGCGCGACCATTTCGCCTGTGGATAAAAAAGAAATGCCAGAAGAGTATGTAATTGAGCCACTCCCCCACGCTTGCCTAACACACGGCCCAAGGTGCAAGTGGCAAAAAAATCTCCCCGTGGGGGAGACGGTACGAATTCCACATTGAGATTTCATTTTACCGACCATCGGCCACACCGTTTATAACTATACTCATAAGGTTATGATTTGTCAACCTTAATTATTCACAAAATATTCATAATTACATACACTCTTTACGGTTAGCATTTTTCGCAAAATAACTGAATGAATAAGAGTAAGCCTTTACAGGAGGTGAGTTAAAGACTTTTCTTAAACGGGTGGAATTTTCTGGCCCTTCAGGGCGAACATTCCCGGGCCCGGTACGGGCCCCTTAGGGGTCCGGGCAGGCAGGATGAACCCAGGACCATTTCTTTAGCCGCTCAAGGAACGACCTTCGAGTGAGGTCAAAGGTAAGGGGGGTAATGGTAACATAGCCCTGAGAGAGTAGCACCAGTTCGCAAGAATCGGAAAGAGGAACGGCCTTATCTTCCCCGACGAGCGTAATTTCCTCTCTACCATCCGGGAGAGTAGAGCAGCTGAAGGTCTCTTTGAAAAATTCCGTGCTCTGAGGAGAGACGCGTACTCCTTTTATATTCTTTAGCGGACACGCCGGAATATTGATGGAAAAGGCACTTCTCGCAGGAAGTTTTTTCTTAAGCAACCTTTCCAGTATAAGACGGGTAGTCTCGGCAGCAGCGCCGAAATCGGCCTGGGGCCCTCTTTCCAATGATGCCGCCACGCCCAGAATTCCGGTCCATGCCCCCTCTAACGCCGCAGCCACTGTGCCCGAATAAAGCAAGTTCATCCCCGCATTAGCCCCCCAGTTAATCCCGGAAACCACTGCATCAAAAGGCTCTTGAGAGCCTCCCCGCCTGGCAGGAAGAAGGCCGGCCAGGGCAATCTTAACGCAGTCGGCTGGCGTGCCGTCGGCAGCATAACAGAGGCCCCCTTCCTTGTCCTTTACCTTTCGCAAGGTTATGGGGGAATGTATGGTTATGGAGTGCGATATGCCGCTACACGGTTCCTGCGGAGCAACTACTGTGACCTCGCCCAGAGACACCAGTTCCTCCCTTAAGGCCGCAAGCCCGGGAGCGCCAATCCCATCGTCATTGGTTAGGAGTATACGCATCATTCAGTCTCTGCTTGGATGCCTGTGGTCAATATAGAACCTCTCGGCCCTAATGTCAAGATGCGAAAAGGAAGATGCCCTTGCAACCCGGGCGAGCAAAGTTTATATTTCTATCTAAAACGGGAGGAAAAGATGCAGGCACTTTTTACCACGGCGGCAAGGATAATTACGGGAGCCGGTTCACTCTCGAGTGTGGGCGAGGAAGCGAAGTCGTTGGGCAAACGAGCGCTTGTTCTTACTGGCCGCAGGGCAATGAAAGAGGCCGGGATAGAGAAACGTTTGCTTGATATTTTGAGCGCTTTGGGAGTGGAAAGCCATCTTTTCGACCGAGTGCCGCCGGAACCCGACCTCACCGTGGTGGATGAAGCAAGATGCCTTATCCGCAAGCACACTTGCGATTTGGTCATAGGTCTTGGCGGGGGAAGCGTGATAGATGTAGCCAAGGCCGCCGGAGGACTGGCCAACGAAGAGGCGCCTGCGGCTGCCTTTCATCAAGGAAAAAAGGTAGAAAAGGGAGGCCTTCCCATCATCGCCATCCCCACCACCAGCGGCACCGGCACCGAAGTGACCAGAAATAGTGTCATAATAGATAAGAAAAGGCGCGTCAAAAAATCCATTCGCGATGATGCGCTTATGCCCCGGGTGGCCATCATTGACCCGGAACTTACGCTCACACTTCCGCCGGAGGTCACTGCCTATACCGGTATGGACGCGCTGACCCAGGCCATCGAATCCTTCACCTCCATCCATTCTACCCCGCTCACCGATGCGCTGGCGTTTAAGGCCTTTGGCCTCCTGAGCCAGAGCCTGCTCCAGGCGGTAAAAGATGGAAAGGATTTGGAGGCGAGAACGGATATGTCTTATGGCTCGCTACTTGCTGGAATGGCGCTGGCCAATGCGAGACTGGGCGCGGTGCACGGCCTTGCCCACCCTCTGGGGGTCCGCTATGATATTGCCCACGGGATGGTCTGCGGTATTCTCCTTCCATTCGTGATGCATATGAATCTGGCCTTTGCCAAAGAGAAATATAGAGCGCTGGGAGAAGCGGTCAACCAGGATGTAATCGCCTGGGTGGAAAAGACATCAGACGAAGCGGGCCTGCCAAAGGATTTGAGCAATTACAATTTAAGAAAAGAGGATTTTCCGGAAATAATGGAAGAGGCGCTTCAGTCAGGCTCTACCGCGGCCAATCCCAAGAAGGTAACCCAGGAAGACCTCCTCAAAATCCTGCGCGACCTTAGGGGCACAGAGGCAAAAACATCCGATGTGTGATGTCTGACTTACGGCTTCTTTCTAAGGATAAAGGCCGCGCAGTCGGCAGGCCTCGGCCACCCGGGAGACGGCCAGCATATTCGCCGCCTGGCGCATACTCACCTTCTCTTTCTGAGAGAGCCGATAGACATCCTCAAAGGCCCGTTCCATCACCTCTCTCAGGCGCAGGTTCACCTCCCGCTCGCTCCAGAAATAGGCCTGTATCCCCTGCACCCATTCAAAATAAGATACAGTCACCCCGCCGGCATTGGCCAGTATATCGGGTATGACGAATATGCCCTTGTCATCCAGGATTTCATCGGCCTCAGACGTGGTGGGGCCGTTGGCCCCTTCGGCAATCATCCTGGCTTTTAGGCGAGGGGCATTTTTTTCAGTTATCTGATGTTCCACGGCGGCGGGGACTAAAATATCGCATTCCAGTTCTAAAAGTTCCGCATTAGTTATGCTATCAGCGTCAGTGAAGCCAAAGACAGTCCCCGCCTCGTCCACATATCGGCTTAGTCGGGTTATGTCAATGCCTTTGGGATTGTAAAGCCCTCCATTAATGTCACTAACGCCAATAATACGGCAGCCCTGGCCAGTGGAAAGTTCGGCCATATTTCGGCCCACATTACCGTAGCCCTGCACTGCCATAGTCCGCTCTTCCAGGGTGAAGTCTAATTTCTTAGCCGCATCCATCACTGTATAAAGGCAGCCGCGGGCAGTGGCCTTATCGCGGCCCAGTGAGCCGCCCACTTCTATGGGCTTACCTGTAACCACAGCGGGGACACTATAGCCCTGATTTATGCTATAGGTGTCCATTATCCAGGCCATCACTTGAGCGTTGGTGCCCATATCTGGTGCGGGGATGTCTTTTTCCGGGCCGATAATGGGAAGGATGGCTGAAGTATATCTGCGGGTGAGCCGTTCCAGTTCGCTTGGAGAGAGTTTCTTGGGATTGCAGGCTACGGCGCCCTTGGCCCCGCCGTAAGGGATATTGACCACGGCGCATTTCCAGGTCATCCACATAGCCAGGGCCTTAACCAAATCCAAGGTTACATCGGGATGATAGCGGATGCCTCCTTTGGCCGGGCCACGGGTAAAATTATGCTGCACCCGGTAACCGGTGAAAACCTCAATCTGGCCATCATCGCGGCGAATGGGCACGGATACTACGAGGCACCGCCGCGGAACTTTAAGTATCTCCAGCGCCCCGGGCTCAATATTTATACGCCGGGCGGTATCCTCCAGTTGCTTTAGCGCCTTATCCCAAACGCTTTCCTTTATCTTCTCCTTACAGTTGCCACGAGTTACCTCCCCGGGTTTGCCCTGATTCAAAGAGTAGGCCGGCAGCCTAAAGGTTAACGGATGGCGCGAATGCCCACTTCGTCAGTGCGAATACGCAGGGCATCCTCTACCGGAAGGACAAAGATTTTGCCATCGCCGATGCGTCCGGTGCGGGCAAGCTTTTTGATGATGGTAATGATACCGTCCACCTCGGCTTCATCGGCGACTATTTCTATCTTCACCTTGGGGCGGAATTTGGTCTGGGCCGTCGGGGTCTCTTCCTCGGTATATCCGCGGGATCGCCCAAAACCCCGGCATTCGTAGACGGTCATCCCTCGTACGCCACCTTTGGCCAGCGCCTCTTTGATTTCCTCCAATTTGATGGGTTGAAGATAGCATTCTATTTTCTTGAGCATTCTGTCTCCTTTCGAGCGTCGTAATTGGCTATTTGAGCCAGCGTCTCATACCTTTTTGCTTTTTCTGGCTTTAGAATCGGTGAGCGCTTGCTTGAGGGCCTCGCTCACCGTTTCTATCAATTGGAATTTGAGACCTTCTTTTAGTTCTTCGGGTATTTCCTTTAAATCTTTTTCGTTGCGCTTGGGTAGGATGACCTTCTTAATACCGGCGCTTCTTGCCGCAAGCACTTTCTCCTTTATCCCTCCCACGGGGAGGACGAGACCCGATAAGGTAATCTCCCCGGTCATTGCCACATCGCTTCTCACCGGCCGCTGGGCTACCGCTGAAGCGATGGCCACGGTCATAGCCACGCCGGCTGAAGGGCCATCTTTGGGAATGGCCCCGGCCGGCACATGCAGATGCAAATCGCTTTTGGCGAAAAAGGCCGGATCTATGTGCAAATCCTTAGCATTGGTCCTGACCAGGCTCATAGCGGCCTTGGCGGATTCCTGCATCACCTCGCCCAGATGGCCGGTGGTGGTGAGACTGCCCTTTCCCGGCATCCTCACTGCTTCAACGAAGATTATCTCGCCGCCAGCCTGCGTCCAGGCCAGACCCGTGGCCACGCCGGGACGAGCAGTGCGCCGCGCAGCCTCCGGGAAAAATCTCTCCACCCCAGAGAATTCCCCCAGCTTTTCCGCCGTGACCTTAACCTTTTTCTTGTCCTCCATAGCCACTTCGCGGGCCACCTTGCGGCAGACCTTGGCCAGTTCCCGCTCAAGTTGACGCACTCCGGTCTCGCGGGTATAGGAATTTATCAGTTTATGCAAGGCCTCGGTCGTGAACTCAAGATTCTCCTTGCTGATGCCGTGTTCTTTGAAAACCTTGGGGATAAGATAGCCTTGAGCAATCCGCACCTTTTCCTCTTCGGTATAGCCACTTAAATTTATGATTTCCATTCGGTCCTGCAGCGCGGGCTGGATAGTGTGGGTGAAGTTGCCCGTGGTTATGAACATAACCCGGGAGAGGTCAAAGTCCAGGTCCAGGTAATGGTCGCGGAAGGAGAAATTTTGTTCCGAGTCGAGAACTTCAAGGAGCGCTGAAGAAGGGTCGCCGCGGAAATCGGCGCCGACTTTGTCAATTTCATCAAGCATAAATACGGGATTATTGCTTTCGGCCCGACAAAGGGCCTGGATGATGCGGCCAGGCAATGCTCCCACATAGGTGCGGCGATGACCCCGTATTTCGGCTTCGTCACGCATCCCGCCCAAAGACATCCGGATAAATTTCCTGCCCAGGGCGCGGGCTATGGATTGACCCAGTGAAGTTTTGCCCACCCCCGGCGGTCCAATGAAGCAAAGGATAGGGCCTTTCATATCCTGTTTAAGTTTGCGCACCGCCAGATAGTCAAGTATGCGCTCTTTGACCTCATTCAGGTCGTAATGGTCTTCGTCCAGGATACGCTGGGCACGCTTGAGATCGAGATGATCCTTGGTGGACTTCTGCCAGGGCACTTGAATGAGCCAGTCCAGATAAGTACGGATGACATGATATTCGGCCACGCCGGGAGGGATTTTTTCCAGGCGGGAAAGCTGGGCATTGGCCTCTTTGAGCACATATTCGGGAAGGTTGGCGGCGGTAATCTGCTTCCTGAGTTCATTTACCTCCTGCTGGCGCTCATCCACCTCGCCCAGTTCTTCCTGGATGGCCTTGAGTTGCTGGCGGAGATAATACTCCCGCTGGGCCTTGGTCATCTCGCTCTGGGCTTCGGTCTGAATCTTCTTGCCCAGTTCCAGCACTTCCAGTTCCCGGGTGAGCACCCCCAGGACCAGAGAAAGTTTTTCCTCGGCGCTATCGGTCTCCAGTATTTTTTGTTTTTCCGCGGCAGGCATCTTAATCACCGTCGCCGCCAGATACGCCAGTTGAATGGGGTCTTCAATATTTGAGGCCACGATATGGAGTTCCTCGCCCAGATAAGGCACCAAGGAAACCATGCGGTGAAGTTCGGAAAGAATACTTCTTTGCAAGGCCTCCAGGCGCATAGCATCGCCTTCGGCCGCCTCCTCTATCACCTCCACTGCGGCGCGCAGGCCCGGTTCCTGGGTGAGGAAATCTTTGAGGCGTATTTTGGCAATCCCCTGAATGATAAGGTTCATGCCATGCTCGGGGATTTTGAGCATCTTGACGATGACCCCGGCGGTGCCCACAGACCTCGGCTTCTTCATCCTTAAGGGCTACCAAACCCAGCATCTTATCCGAGCGAGCGGCCTCTTCAATGGCCTGGATGGCCTTGGGCTCGTCCGTGCTTACAGGAAAAATGGTGTAAGGAAAGAGCACCGAGCCCTTGAGCGGAAGTATGGGCAGGGTGGAAGGTATCTCAGGCTCTTCACCGGGAGGAGTTATCAAGTCTTCCGGAGGTTTTTTCCCTTTTGGTGTCAAAATACTCATCTTCTTATTTCTCCTTAATTTCAATATTTAAGGAGCGGGGCTCGGTGGCTCTGACCTTTTTATTCACCGACAGGGTGAGAATGCCGTCTTTAAGCCGCGCACCTACATCTTCAGCGGAGATGCTTTCAGGTAGATAAATGACCTTCTCAAAAGGGCCGTAGGAGATTTCCATCTGATGATAGCGCTGGGCCTTGGCCC
>Ga0111219_1018_pt1 | contig 20369 bp, 21 predicted proteins | sample DeeMarSWOR152_54_FD_80368 | JGI IMG/M metagenome (GOLD analysis project Ga0111219, IMG submission 80368) | Planctomycetes bacterium DG_23
CGCCGCCTTTTTCAAACTCGCTTCTCACCAAATGCCCCGGGCCTTTGGGCGCCACCATAATCACATCCAGATTTTCGGCCGGTTTAATCTGGCCGTAATGGATATTGAAGCCGTGGGAAAAACCCAGGACATTTCCGGCCACCAGATTGGGCGCAATCTCCTCCTTATAAACCCAGGCCTGAACTTCGTCGGGCACCAGCATTTGAACCAGGTCGGCGCGCTTGGAGGCCTCGGCTGCGGAAAGGGGGGTGAAGCCGTGTTTCTGGGCCAACTTGTAATTTTCCGTGCCCTCAATTTCGGCCACGGAGACCTCCAGGCCGCTATCCCTTAAGTTTTGCGCCTGGGCGTGGCCCTGGCTGCCATAGCCGATGATGGCAATTGTCTTGCCCTTGAGTATCTCAATGTCGCACTTATCCTCGTAATAAATCTTGGCCATAAATTCCCTCCCCCTACGGATTAGTCACTGGTCACTCGAAACTCGTAAGGCAAGTCTAAAGTCGGCCGTCTGCCGAAAAACTGCAGACCGCCGACCACAGACCGCAGACGGTTTTGATGACTAATGACGAGTGACGAATCTATTTCACCCCTCTCACCATTGCGATTCTGCCCGTGCGCGCTACTTCCTTTATCCCGTAAGGTTGCATCAGCGCAATCATCGCCTCTATCTTGGCCTCGGGCCCGGAAAGTTCAATCATCAGATGCCGCTGGCCCACATCCACTATCTTGCCCCGAAAGACCTCCACGATTTGCAGAATCTCGCCCCGTTTGGCCGCCGGCGCATTCACCTTGAGAAGCGCCAGGTCCCTTTCCACGAAGTCCAGCCCGGAGAAATCCTGCACCTTGACCACATCGATGATTTTGCCCAGTTGCTTGCGGATTTGCTCCAGGGTGGCCTCATCGCCCTTGACCACGATGGTCATTCGGGAAAGCGTGGGCTCCTCGGTTTCTCCCACGGCCAGGCTATCGATATTGAAGCCGCGGCTGGAGAAAAGCCCGGAGATGCGCGCCAGCACGCCGGGTTTATTCTCCACGGTGATGGAGATGATATGTTTTGCATCTACTGTTTTAGCCATTTTCGCTCCGCTATTGGTCGTTTCGAATACCGTAGGCGGGCTCGTCCCTGAGCCCGCCAAAGCCCTATCGCAAAGACCGGCTCGGGGACGACCCGGCCTACGGCGCTCTCTATTTGGTCATCCGTCATTCGGGTGACTCTTTGGATGCTGAGCACCCTTCCCTCGATCCTGAGTCTCGGGACGAAGGGCAGGATGCGAAGCACGAGTTTCAAGTGACCGATGACCAGTGACGGATTTCCACTAAGCCAGGCCGTCAATCATCTTATCCAGCGCCTCACCGGCCGGCACCATAGGGAAGACATTTTCCTCAGGGTCGATGTGAAAGTCAAGGACAAAGGTCCTGGGTGAGGCCACGGCTTCCTCAAGGGCCGGCCGCACATCTTCCTTTTTCTCTATGAGCCGGCCTTCGGCGCCATAGGCCTGGGCCACTTTGGAGAAATCCGGCGAACCGGTTAGAGTAGTATGCGAATATCTCTTCTTGAAGAAAAGTTCCTGCCATTGGCGCACCATACCCAGATAGCCGTTATTCAGAATGGCCACATTAACGGGAAGTTGGTTGTTGACGGCGGTGGCCAGTTCCTGGATATTCATCTGAATAGAGCCGTCGCCGGCGATGTCAAAGACTATTTTATCCGGGCAACCCACCTGAGCGCCGATGCATGCGGGAAAGCCGTAACCCATAGTCCCCAGACCGCCGGAGGTGATGATGGAACGGGGCCTGGTGAAGGTGAAAAACTGTGCCGCCCACATCTGGTTTTGCCCCACTTCGGTGGCGATAATGGCCTCGCCTTTGGTGGCCTCACAGATTTGCTCCACTATGTACTGAGGTTTAAGGCCGGTATCGGAGTAGGTGAGAGGACGGTCTTTTTTCCACTTAGCTATAGTCTTGAGCCACTCTTTGTGCTCGGCCGGCTCCACCAGGGGGATGAGGTTTTCCAGAATATTCTTGGCATCGCCCACCACCGGCACATCCACCCGGATATTCTTGCTTATGGAAGCCGGGTCGATGTCAATGTGAAGTATCTTGGCATGGGGAGCGAAGGCATCCACCTTGCCCGTGATGCGGTCGTCAAAACGAGCGCCGATAGCGATGATGAGGTCGGACTCCATAACCGCATGATTGGCGTAGGCCGTGCCGTGCATCCCCAGCATCCCCAGGGAAAGGGGATGGTCCTCGGGAAAAGCGCCCAGGGCCATAAGCGTGGTGGTCGCCGGGATGTGCGCCTTTTTGGCCAGGGCGCGAAGTTGCTCCGAGGCTCCGGAGATAATCACCCCGCCGCCAGCATAAATTACCGGCCTGGAGGCGTCATTTATAACTTTTGCCGCCAGGCGTATCTGTTTGATATTTCCTTCGTAAACAGGCTTATAGCCGCGCAAGGATATTTCGCTGGAAGGATTTCCCTCACAAACGGCCCTGGAGACATCGCGCGGCAGGTCCACCAACACGGGCCCCGGCCTTCCGGTAGAGGCGATGTAGAAGGCCTCTTTTATCACCCGGGCCAGTTCTTTAACATCCTTGACCAAAAAGGAATGCTTGGTGATGGGGCGGCAGATACCGGTGATATCGGCCTCCTGGAAGGCATCGTTACCTATTAAGTTAGTGGGCACCTGGCCGGTAATGGCGACGATAGGCACGGAATCGAAATTGGCGGTGGCGATGCCGGTGACCAGATTAGTGGCCCCGGGACCGGAAGTGGCCATACACACGCCGACGCGCCCGGTAGCGCGGGCATAGCCATCGGCGGCATGAGCGGCGCCCTGTTCGTGTCGGGTGAGAATGAAGCGAAGCGGCGCATCGTAGAGCGCATCAAAGACATCTATCAAGGCCCCGCCCGGTATGCCGAAGATGACCTGGGCGCCCTCGGCAATGAGTGCATCCACCAGTATCTGGCTTCCGGTTTTGGGCTCTCGGCCCCGCTCAACTGGTTTACTCGTTTTGGATTTTTTGGACAACTTTCCCTCCCCAGAATATTTTTTCGGTGGATAATTCTAAACTTCCAGCGGGATAAAAGCAAGGAAAAAATGTGGATAGGCAACAAGATTTAATAGCATCTATTGCCTGAAATGTGCTTAGGAAAAGATTCCCTGACCAAAGGAGTTATCTTTTTTTTCTTCTTCCTCGGTTTCGAGGTCTTCGGGTCCCTCGGTTTCATATTCTGGGGGCCGGTAGCCAGGCTCCCTGGAGCGCCCTGATTCTTCTTTGTAGGCCTGCAGCACCACCCGCTGCAATTCCTCCCGACAGCGTGAGTTAATGGGATGGGCGATGTCGGCGTGCAGTTTGGCCCGGCCCTGTTCATCGCGCTCGGCGCGATTATCGGCTAACCTCGCCCCGCAGTCGTTACAGTATTTGGCCCGCAGGTGATTCTTCCCCCCGCAGGAAGGACACCGGTCAACAAGTTTCCTTGAAGGCATAGCGACGAATGTCCCTTTTGCGCCTTCGATAATCTTCAAATCGCGCACCACGAATTCTCCATCTATGGTGACGGTGCAGAAGGCGCGCAGGCGTTCGTTTCTCTTATCTTCGATGCGTTTTACCTTGACCTCGGTTATATTCACGGTTGGCTCCTTTCCCCGTCAGCCGTACCCAGATGGGTCTTCACGGAAAAGATGGTTCCCAGATTCTGCCCTTCCAATTCTTTTGCCAGTTGCCGGGCCCGAAGTTCATTCTGACAAAGCCCGAAAAAACAAGAACCACTGCCCGTCATACCTGAATAGAGAAATGGCACCTCCTTGAGTTTGTTCTTAATTTCACCCAGTTGGGGATAAAGATTAAGTGCCGTATTCTCCAGACGATTATAGCAATGTCTTACGACTTTTTCTAATTCGCCCAGACGCAATCCTTCAATCAATATTTTACTTTCTCGTTTAGTTTCTGTCAAGATAATTCTTAAATTCTTGTAAATCTTTTTGGTGGGGATGCCAAACTCCGGCCAGACCAGGACATAATGGAGCACCTTCTTTGAAGCCAGAGGCTCCACCACCTCTCCCCGACCCCGACACAAACAGGTCCCGCCGTAGAGGAAAAAAGGCACATCCGCACCCAAATCACCGGCCATACTTGCCAAATTCTCTCGCGAAAGACCCAGCCTCCAGAGGCGGTTCAAACCCTGAAGCACCGCCGCGGCATCGCTACTTCCTCCGCCCAGGCCCCTTCCTACCGGGATACTTTTCTCCAGTTCTATCCTCGCCCCGCCGCGAAAACCGCTCTTTTTTTTCAGGATTTCTGCGGCGCTCAAGACGATATTTTCTTTTTCCGGAATTTCCTCGCCCTTTGCCACAACTTCTAAGTCATTTGCTTCCTCCAGGATGAGTGTATCATAGAGCCTCACGGGCTGCATCACCGTCTCAATCTCCCAGTAGCCGTCGGGCCGCTTTCCCTTAACCTCCAGAAACAAATTCACCTTGGCCGGGGCTTTTAAGGTAATTTTCTTTGGGTAAGATGGCGCCACTTCATTTTCCTCGCGGTCCTGGGTTACTGGAGATTGGCGTGGCGCTGCCGCATCTGGGTTTCGCTCACGCCCAATTCTTCTTTAAGTCGAAGCACTATAGAGTCAAGGAGGATGAGAAGCGACTGTTCAAAAAGACTGGCCAGCGGCTGCAAAGATGGGGCCTTCTGGCGGGAGGCCTTTTGGAGGCCCTTCTTATCCTGCCCGGATTCATTGGTTCTGAGGCTGGGTGCGGGAATGAGTAAAACTTCGTCGCTTAAGGCGGCCAGGGGGGATTCGGGCGAAGCGGTTATAAGTGCCACTTTGGCCTTTTTTTCCCGGGCCTTCTGGACAAGGGGGAGGAGGCTGGGGGTTTGGCCGGAGCCTGAGGCCACCAGCAAAAGGTCGCCTTTTCTCATTGCCGGGGTTACGGCCTCGCCGACCACGAAGGCCTCAAGACCGAGATGCATAAGCCGCATAGCAAAGGCCTTAAGCATAAGTTCCGAGCGCCCCCGACCGGCCACAAAGACCCTTGGTGCCGCCTTGAGGGCCTGAGAAAAGATTGCAAAATCCTCTTGGCTAATTTGCTCCAAGGAATTCCTGATTTCCTGCAGAATTTTTTGTGACACGCTCACGAGGTCCATTTTATCCTCGCCGCATCAAACACCGGGCCGTCTTTGCAGACCAGTTCGTAGTGAAATCCTGTATTGCTTTCGTCGAGCACGGCCTGAGCGCATCCCTGGCAGGCTCCGATACCGCAGGCCATCATCGCTTCAAGCGAGACCTCGCAAGAGAGCCCTCGGGATTTGCAAATCGCTGCCAGGCGAGCCAGCATAGGATGAGGCCCGCAGCCATAAACGCGGAACTCTTTTTCGGCCAACCCAGTTAATTTTTGCCCAAACATTTCCGTGACGAACCCCTTATGGCCGCAACTACCGTCTTCTGTGGCCGGATGAACTTCCACGCCCAATTCTTCAAATTCGCCGAGGCCTACGAGATGTTCCTTTGCGCAGGCACCGAAGAAAAGATACAAAGTGTCAACGCCCTGGCGTCTGAGAGTTTTGGCCAGGAAGAGAAAGGGGGCAATGCCTATGCCTCCGGCCACAAGCGCTGCTTTTTTCACGCCGCCGGTGGTAAAGGCGTGCCCCAGCGGCCCCCAGACGGAAAGCCTCTGGCCGGGTTTGATGGTCTCAAGCAGACGAGTCATCCTTCCCACCACTTTATAGAGGATTTCAATGGCCGCCGGTTCGTTTTTTGAGCCTGAGTTTGATATATTGTGAATGCTATAGGCACGGGGCAGAAAGGGCTCAAATTCATCGGGTTTGCGCAGCATAACGAACTGCCCCGGTAGCACCTTCCCCGCAATCTCCGGGGCAAGAAGCCTTATGCGGAAGTGGTCTTCGGCAAAAAGATTATTGCTCAGAACTTCAGCCAGAAGCTGGCTCATTTGTTTGAATCCTCGCGCCTGTATGAACAAGTACGGATGAATCCGCTCAGTCTGAGAGGCTTATGCCGTAGGCGGGCTCGTCCCCGAGCCCGCTCCTAATTACCGTTGTGGCTGGGTCAGGGACGACCCAGCCCTACGAGGTTATAATAACGCTCAAAGCCGCCGCTGTCAAGGGAAAGGTTTGGCTTGAAAAAGGCTGAAGGTGCAGTAGAATCGATCTATACAGAAATTGCAGGCTGAGACAAGAAGGAGAGCAAAATGGCAGGTCTTTTCGATGTGGTGGTTGTGGGCGGTGGGTTTGGCGGAGTGTGCGCTGGGGTGGCTGCGGCTCGAAACGGGGCAAGGACGCTACTTGTGGAACGCTATGGATTTCTGGGCGGGATGGGCACGGCGGGCCTGGTCAATCCCTTTATGACCTATTTCGCCGGAGAGGAGCAAATAATTGAAGGCATTTTTTCGGAAATCCTTGAAGGCCTCAGGCAAAGCGGCGGCCTGGGTGAAAGAGGCCGCATATTTGATGAGGAACTTTTGAAATTAGTAATGGATGAACTGGTGGTAGGGTCAGGGGCGGAAACCAGATTCCACTCTTATCTTTCAGGCGTCAAGAAGGACAAAAACCTTATCAAATCGGCGGAATTTCTGGGGAAATCCGGCCCGGAAGAATTTGAGGCGCAAATCTTCGTGGATGCCACAGGCGATGGCGACCTGGCCGCTCTTGCCGGATGTCCTTATGAGAAGGGGAGGAAGGAAGACGGCCTTTCCCAGGCGATGACCCTTTGTTTTCGCTTGGCTGGTGTAGATATGGACAAAGTCCCCGGAGAGGATTGGAAAGGGAAACGGGAATTTATCAGCGGGAAGTTTCTTGAGGCCAAGAAAAGAGGCGAAATCACCAATCCCAGACATAATGTGCTTTTTTTCCGCACTTTGCGCAAGGATGTAATTCATTTCAACACCACGCGCATCGTGCGCCGCGATGCTACTTCTACCGGCGACCTCACTCAGGCCGAGATTGAAGGAAGGCGGCAGGTGCAGGAGATGATGCAATTCCTTAAGAAGGAGATACCCGGCTTTGAAAACGCAATTTTAGAGAAGATGGCGGCGCAGATTGGGGTGCGGGAGTCCCGCAGGATTATGGGGGAATATGTGATGACCGAGGAGGATATTACCCAGGCGCGCAAATTCGAAGATGCAGTCGCCCGCGGTTCTTATCCCATAGATATTCACAGCCCCACCGGCGAAGGCACGGTAATAAAACACCTCCCGCCGGGCGAGTCTTATGACATTCCTTACCGGTCACTGGTGCCCAAAGAGGTGGATAATCTCTTAATCGCCTCCCGATGCATCTCGGCAACACACGAGGCTCACGGTGCCATCCGCGTTATGCCCATCGTGGCCGCTATCGGCCAGGCCGCCGGCACCGCCGCAGCACTCTCTATCCAGGAAAAGACCATCCCGCGGAAACTGGATGTAACCAAATTGCGTAAGAAACTTATTGAAGATGGAGCAAATTTAGGCTAATAGTCAAAATTCCAACTTTGGAGAATGAAAGGGACTTTATAATGAGTGAAGTCCTTGCGTTGACCGTGGGTGGTTGGTTATCGCGTGGTTGGAGGACATTCAAAGACAATCCCAAGCCAGTAATTGGCGCGGCGGTGATTATGAGCGCTTATAGCCTTGTTCTGACACTGATAGGTTTACTGGTTCGAAAATCTTTCGTTCTATTACCAATTCAGTTCATAATTACTCCGGTCTTAACAGTTGGATGGTGTTTCTTGTGCCTCAGGGTGGTAAGAGGTGATAATGCCAGGGTTTCAGATTTATTTGCTGCCTTTTCCCGTTTTGGAAGAGCCTGGCTGACCTTTTTTCTCTTTTTTCTTATCGTATTGGGCGGGTTCTTTTTGCTTGTCGTTCCAGGTGTAATCTGGGGTTTGAAGTATAGCCTGAGTGTATATGCTGTTATGGATAGAGACTTGTCGGCCAGAGAATGTATCCGATTCAGCGGCAAGATAACGAAAGGATACAAAGGTAGGCTTTTTGGCGCATCCCTTATAGCATTGTTGTTGGGCCTTATGGCGATGCCTTTCTCTTTTGGGCTGCAACGTTTAGGAGAAGACCTGGGCCTCACTCTCATAGTAATTGGCATCGTTCCTTACCTTGTGCATCTTTTGGTAATTGTCCCCTGGATGGGTGCTACATATGCAGCCGCTTACGACAATCTTGCTTATGGGCAAGAGACCGGAGGGTCCACGAAGACATCCGCGGGTCCTGGTTAATTGAAAGGACTGACGGCATCGAATGACCTTCGGCGGTCAGCTAAAATTAGCGCCAGAAGGGCTCTTTTTGGGTGAGTTTGAAGACGCAGTACTCGCCGCACATTGAGCAGACATCTTCGCTCTGAGGCCTAAGTTCTTGGCGGATTTCCCCGGCCTTTTTGGGGTCCAAAGCCTCGGCGATTTGCCTCTTCCAGTTTCTGTCTCTCCTCAGGCGGCTGAACTCATCATCTCGCTCTTTCGCCCCGGGTGTACCTTTGGCAATATCTCCAGCGTGGGCGGCAATGCGGGCGGCGATAACGCCCTCTCGCACCTCTTCTCGCCCAGGAAGGCCGAGGTGTTCGGTGGCGGTGACATAGCAGAGGAAATCGGCTCCAGCGGCAGCGGCGATAGCCCCGCCGATGGCTGCGGTGATGTGGTCATAACCGGGCGCTATATCGGTAACAATAGGGCCAAGGACATAAAAGGGGGCGCCCATACAAACGGATTTTTCCATTTCCACCTGGCCGCGCACCTGGTCTATGGGCACATGGCCCGGGCCTTCAATCATCACCTGGATGCCGGCCTCTTTGGCACGCTGGGCCAAATCGGCCAGGACAAGAAGTTCGTGCACCTGGGGGCCATCCATTGAATCGGCAATGGCCCCGGGCCGAAGCCCGTCACCCAGACTCAGGGTCACATCATACTCTCGCGCTATCTCCAGCAAGCGGTCGAAATGCTCATAAAGGGGATTTTCTCTGCCGCTATGAATCATCCATTCGGCGAGAAAAGTGCCGCCCCGGCTGACTATGCCGCAGATGCGTTTTCGCTCCCTGAGACCTTCCAATACCGCCCAGGTTACGCCGCAGTGAACGGTGATGAAATCAATGCCGTCTCTGGTGTGATTTTCTATTGCCGACCACATGTCTTCTTCGGCCATTTCCGGGATGGCCTTGGAGGCAGCGGTGGTCTTTGCTGCGGCCTCGTAAATGGGGACGCTGCCCAGGGGGACTTTAGCCTCCTGGAGGAGTTTGCGCCGGATGCCAGTGATGTCGCCGCCCGTGGATAAGTCCATAACCGTGTCTGCACCGGCCTCCTCGGCGGCGCGCAGTTTCGCCATTTCTTTGTCCAAATCCGCATAGTCAGGCGAAGTGCCGATATTGGCATTAACCTTAGTGCGAAGTCCGACGCCGATGGCGCAGGTTTTCTTTGGCGGGCGATTTTTATTGGCCAGGATGACTATGCGACCGACGGCCACATTCTCACGGATGAATTCAGCGTCCACCCCTTCCGCAGTGGCGCCCTCTTTCATCTCCGGGGTTATTTCGCCCCTTCTTGCTCTTTCCAATTGGGTCATAAATTACTCCTACAGCCTTCGTCACTCGTCATCCGTCATTGGTCATTCGAGTGACGAATGACGAGTTGCGAATGACTAATCAGGGTAAAAACTGAATCAAATGTTTGTAGCCGAGTGCCAGGCCTTCATTGAAACGCTCGCCGTGAAATACCGGGTCCTCGTGCTCAATCACGATATTCCCTGCATAGCCCACATCCAAAAGGGCCGCGATGAATTTCTGCCAGTCTATTTCCCCCCAGCCCGGGATGCGATACCTCCACCAGCCCTTGGCATAGATACTTAAGTAGTCCAGTTGCTCCTGGAGGATTTCCGTATCCTTGGCGTGGATATGGTAGATGCGTTCGCCGTAGTCGTAGATGGCCTTAATGTGGTCTATGCCCAGCCAATAGAGATGGCTGGGGTCAAGTTCCAGGCCCAGGGCGTCTGAGGGCACGACTTCAAACATCAAATCCCAGGCCTGGGGCGAGTAGGCCATATTGGTGCCGCGCACCGGGTCCCCGCGCATCATCGGACAGTTTTCAAAGGCAATCTGGATACTTTTCTTTTCAGCCAACTCGGCAATGGGAGAAAAGACCTCTTTGAATAGCGGGGCATTTTCCTCAATAGATTGCTCCGGCTCTCGGCCGGCGAAGGTGGTGACTACGCCTACACCCATTTCGGATGCGGCCTCAATTACTTTCTTAAGATGCTCGATGCGCTGAGTAGCCTCCTCTTTATCCGGGTCGAGGAAATTGGCATAGAAGCCCAGGGCGGAGATTTCAAGACCGGCCTTTTTCATCGTTTCTACGACCTCTTTTCTTCCGCCAGCGGTAAGGATTTTATCGCCGCAGACACTCTTAGGCCGGGCCTGAAGAGCGAGGCAACTGAACCCTATTTCCTTGGCCGCTTTCAAATTCGCCTCGGTCATATTTCCTAAAAATCCCAGTTTCATCTCTCGCTCCTTTCAAGCGGAATTTTCTATCCTCGGACTGATGGCCACATTATCTTACAGGAAGTTCCATCTTCCTTTCCGTTGCCGCAGGCATTTCGGCTTCCACGCTTTGACTGTCCAGGTGTAACAAAGCCCCGTAAATCACTTCGAAGACGCGCTCTATAGCCTCCGCCTGGACAAGGGCGGAGTTGTCCTTTGGAGTATCTATGATTTTGAGCACCTGGGGCGCTTCCTCAGAAGGCTCGCCCTTCATCATTTGTGTAAGTAGAATAGCGTCCTTCTTTGAGACGATGGCTATGGAGACATTAGGGATGCCCGCGGCCTGGAAACTTCTATCGTCGCCCGGAGGGAAGGGGGTGGATTCGGCGTGGCTGATATTTTTTTCCTTGACCACTCGACGCACTGCTCGAAGTGCAGGATTGGACTGGCCTCCGTATCCGGGACCGAAAAAGATAGTGTCGCCTGCGCCACATACATCCAGGTTAAAATATGCGATAATCTTATCGCCTTTGTGGCTGTTGATATAGGCGCGGGAGCCTACTCCACCCTGTTCTTCCGCATCGAAGAATATGACTTTAATCGTAGAATTCATTTTTGCATCTTTCAATTTTTCAACAAGGCCCAGGGCCACACTCACGCCGGAGCCATTATCGTTGGCGCCAGGGCTCCAGGGGAGGACATCATAATGAGCGCCGACTAATATTTGCCCTTCGCCCTGCCCGAAGGTAGTTACGATATTGTATCCCGAGCCGGAAGGGGCCTGAAATAGTTCCTTGCTATATTCAAGATTGAGGTTCCTCAAGATATTCAGGATGGCCTGTCGTCTGGCCGCGGTAGTCTTTCCTTCCAAGGCCTTAACCCGTGCCAAAAACGGCTCGTCTTGCTTAGCACCCGCCTGGAAGGCGAATATCGCTATCAGGAAAGACCCATATAGAATCCTTGACGCTTTCATCGAAGCATCGCCCCGCAGAAGAGAATTATCCTCCTTAATCATTTAATACAACTTTGCCTTTTTTGTCAATAAGAAATGGCGACCTGGTCTTCCTTGACTTTTGAGTGACAAGAGGATATAATACCAAAGGTTATGGAGGTGTGTATGTCCGGAATGACTACCAGGACGGAACCTGTGGTGGAAAGGATAAACGAACTGCGCACAAAGCGCCAGGCGGTGATACTGGTGCATAATTACCAGCGCGGCGAGATTCAGGATATAGGTGACTTGGTGGGCGATTCCCTGGAACTTTCCCGTAAGGCCGCCCGCACCGACGCCAAGGTAATCCTTTTCTGCGGCGTCCATTTTATGGCCGAAACTGCCAAAATCCTTTCCCCGGAAAAAATGGTCCTTATGCCTGACCCGAACGCCGGCTGCCCTATGGCCAATATGCTCACCCTGCGGGAACTGAAGAACAAAAAGGCCGAGCATCCGGAAGCACTGGTCGTATGCTATGTGAATTCCGCCGCCGAGATTAAGGCCGAGAGCGATATATGCTGCACCTCGGCCAATGCGGACAAAATCGTCGCCTCCATCCCTGAGCATAAGGAAATTATCTTTATCCCGGACAAAAGCCTGGGGGATTATGTGGCCAGGAAAGTGGGTCGGGAACTCATCCTCTGGCCTGGCTTTTGTCCCACCCATCATCGCATACTGCGAGAGCATATACTTCAGCAAAAAAAGGCGCATCCTGCGGCCAAGGTCATCGTGCATCCGGAATGCACCCGGGATGTGATTGGACTTGCCGATGCGGTGGGCAGCACATCCCAGATATTGCGCTTCGCCCGCGAAACTGCCGCAAATGAGGTCATCGTGGGCACGGAAAATGGGATGCTTTATCGGTTGGCCAAAGAAAATCCCGACAAGAAATTCTATCCGGCCTCACCGGTTGCGGATTGCCCCAATATGCGGCTTAACACCCTGGAGAAGGTGTTTTGGTCGCTGGAGGATATGGTATATGAGATTACGGTGCCTGAAGATGTGGCGGCCAGGGCAAGAGGGGCTATAGAAAGGATGCTGGAATTATCTTAGAGAATTTAAGGGAGATGTAGGTCTATATTCTTAGAAGGTATTGCCGGCTTGCCCGAGGGCTCGCCCAAGGGAGCGTCAGGAAAATGGGCGGGGAGGAAACCCCGCCTTTACATTTTGACTGAGGGGGCGAAGCAAAACGAGGAGAAAGATATGCCGGAGAAGGTAGTGAGGATAGGGGTGATAGGTGTGGGGACTCAGGGGACAAGGCATATTGAATGCTTTCGCCAGATACCCAGAGCGGAGGTGGTGGCCGCAGCGGATATAGACCAAGCGCGGCTTAAGGAGGTTTGTGCGCGCTATGAGATAAAAGCGGCCTTCACCGATTATCACCAAATGGTAAAAGAAGCCGAAATGGACGCCGTTTCAATCGTCCTTCCAGATGATATGCATCTCGAGCCTGCGCTTGCCGCCATCGATGCCGGCCTGGACCTTCTGGTGGAAAAGCCTTTGGCCACCAAGGTGGAAGAGGCCGAGGCTATTGTGAAGGCGGCAAGAGAAAAAGGCGTTCGTCTTATGACTAATTTCTCCAACCGCTGGCAACAGCCAGTGGCTTTGGTCAAAGAAGCCTATGTGGCCGGGGACCTGGGCAAACCGGTTTATGTATATGCTCGTCTTTCCAATACTTTAATGGTGCCCACCGAGATGATTCGTCCCTGGGTAAAGCGCACCTCACTTCCCTTCTGGCTGATGAGCCATACGGTGGATAGAGTGAGGTGGATTTACGGCGCCGAGGCAAAAAAAGTTTATGGCATCTCCCGTTCAGGTGTGCTCAAGAGTATGGGCATTGATGTGGAGGACATATACCTGGCCACAGTGGAGTGGGATAACGGGGCCTTTTCCACCTTTGAATCCTCCTGGATTTTGCCCACCAGCCTTCCGGCAAATATTGACAGTAAAATGATGTTCATATTTACCGAAGGCGCGGCTTATTTCGATGCCCAGGCCGCGATGATGGAGATGGCCAGCAAAGAGCGCTACCGCATCCCACCTATGCTTAGTACCTCCACTCGCGGCCGGATACAGGGCTTTGTGATTGAGGCACTCAGACATTTTGTGGACTCGGTGGCAGAGCGTAAAGAGCTGGGACCTTCCGGTGAAGATGGGCTGGCCGTATGCCGCATCACCTCGGCAATTGTGGAATCCGCTCAAAAAGGTAAGGCCATTGAATTGTAGCGCATTTGCTCCTGGGGTAACAAACCGGCGTCTCCGTAAAACTTAAGCCCTTATTCTTGACCTTGAGCCTGTTTGAGGAAGGTATTTACCTTGGCTGCCAGGCGGGATTTCTTACGGCTGGCGGTATTGGGGTGAAGCACTCCTTTGGATACGGCCTTGTCCAGGCGGCTCTCAGCCAGAACAAATTCTTTTTTCACTCTTTCCACATCACCGGAGGCGAGAGCGCTCATAACCTTTTTCACCTGAGTTCTGGTGGCAGAACGCATAGCCCGATTGCGAATGCGCCGCTTTTCATTTTGCCTCATTCTTTTTTTTGCTGAATGCGTCTTGGGCATCTTTCACTCCTGGCTTTGTTTTTTCTCCCCTGTTCTGGGATAGACTACCTCCATTCGCTCGGCTATATCCCGGAAATTTATGTCGGCTTCGTAAATCCTGGAATACTGCTCCTTGGCCTTCTCAAAATCGCCCATCTCCTCATAGACCTTACCCAGGTTATAAACCAGGCCCTTGGCCTCGTCATCCAGCACGGCTATGCCCTCAAGGGCCGTGTTGAACTGCTTGACGGACAGGTCGTAAAGGCCTCTTTTGGCAAAGCATTGACCGAGCATATTCAATGAGCGGCGGCGAAATTTGGGGTCGCGCACGGTCTGCTGGAATTGACTGGTGGCCTCGTTGGTCCTTTCCAGGTCAAATAGAAGCATCCCCAGGCGGAAACGCTGGTCGGTATCCGTGGGATAGACCTCCACGCGTTTGCTAATTTCTTCCAGAGACACTCTTTTCCGCTCTTCCTCGGCTTGTTTGAGCTTCTCGGCAAGCAGGGGATCCTCAGGGGATTCCTTCAATTCATCCCGCAGCGTGTCGATTTCGTCTTCGGCGCGGGCGATGCGCAAATCACCCAGGCGCGACTTGTAAGTGAAACTCTCCGGCTCCAGTTCCATACCTTTTGTATAAGAGGCCTCGGCCTGCACATAATCCTTCATCTGCTTATAATAATCGCCCAGACGTAGCCAGAGTATGGCGCGGCCCGGCTCGGCCTCCAGTTCTTCTTTAGTCCGCTCTATGGCTCGCTCTAAATCCTCACGGGTGCGGATGAAGCGCTGCGCCTCCTCCAGCCGCTCCGCCCTTTCTATGTCGCGTATTTTGTCCCGGTAAGATGTGGTGTCCTCCCAGCCTACCGAGTCCACAATTTCCAAAGCAGCCAGGTCGCGCATAGACCGTTCGGCTTCTATATCCTGTGGGCGAAGGTTCAGAAGTTCCTGATACCTGGATATAGCCGTGGGTATATCCTTTGCTTCTTTATAAAGTCGCCCCAGGTAGCGCAGCGCAGTAATATGGTCCGGCTTGGCAGAGCGCACATCCTCCATCGCGAGGATACCACTTCGCCAATATCCGGCATCGTAGGAGGCTTTACCCAATAAGGTCAGAAGAAAGATGCTCTTGGGATACTTTCTAAGCAATTTCTCGCAGCCCCGCATAGCTGCCTCTGGGCGAGCCACCAGCCTGGCGAAAAAGATGAAGACAATGAAAGGCAGACTGGTGAGATAACCAAAGAGTTTGGCCACGGCTCCGGGCGGGTTTTCTTCGTAGCGGGCAAGTTCAGCCTGACGCAAAGCCGTTCGGGCCTCGACATTATCCGGTGCCAGGTTCACTACCTGGGTGAAAAGGTCTACGGCATAATCAAAACTGCCGGCCTGTAGTGCCTCGTTCGCTTTCTGCAAAATAAGCCTTATATCCATAACTTTCCCCTCGAAAAAATGGCTTTGTTTCCCCATACAATTTTACTCAAGAGGGAACTTTGTGTCAACAAAAAAGTGCAGAAAGGGCTTGCATTTTTAGGGACTAATGGGTATAATTAGGTATAGCGGTGGTCTTTGGGCGAGGGGGGCGTGCCTGCTCGCCCACTCTGTTAAAAGGGCTAAGAATGCGTATTCTATACTACCCACATCCAGTCCTCAGAGAGCGCACAAACGAAGTAAAACGCATGCAGCCCGCTCTAAAGGCTGAGGTGCAGGAGATGTTGCATCTGATGTATGAAGCCAAAGGAGTGGGGCTGGCAGCAAGTCAAGTCGGACTTGGCCAGCGCTTTTTTGTTTATGATACCGGCGCCGGTGAAGAAGGCGAAGAGTCTGAAGAGAAACGGGAGCCAGGGCACGGCCAGGTGCTCATAAATCCGGTCATACTGGAAGCGGTGGGCGAAGTGGAGGAAGAGGAAGGCTGTCTAAGTTTGCCCCAAATAACGGCAAATATAAAGCGCTCGCACAAGGTGAAGGTAGCCGGGCTTGACCTGGAGGGCAAAGAAATAGTCCTGGAGGCGGAAGGTTGGCTTGCCCGTGTCTTCCAGCATGAGATTGACCATTTAGACGGCGTTCTCATCATAGACCGTATGTCCCTTGCCGGTCGTTTGGCAAATGCCAGGAGGCTAAAGGCGCTGGAGAAGACCTTTCTTGAGGATATAGCGTGCGCATAATTTTTTTGGGCAGTTCTCACTTTGCTTTGCCTGCGCTAAGGGCCACCCTTGACTGCGCATATGATATACCGGCGGTGATCACGCAACCTGACCGACGCAAAGGCCGGGGGCTTAAGATTTCGGCATCGCCGGTAAAGAACGAAGGCCTCAAAAAGGGACTATTTATCTATCAACCCGAGGATATAAATAACCGGGATTTTGTAGAGCAATTGGCCAGGCTTGAGCCAGAAATTCTCCTGAGCGCTGGCTACGGGCAAAAGATTTCCTCCGAGCTTCTTACGCTTGCCCCGCAGGGCGTGTGGAATATCCATCCCTCGCTACTGCCTAAGTACCGGGGAGCAGCGCCAGTGGTTTGGGCCATCTTAAACGGGGAGAAGAAGACCGGCGTCAGCATATTCCGTATGGTGGAAAGGATGGATGCCGGGGATATTATCGCACAGGAAGAAACGGAGATAAATGAAAAGGAGACTGCTGGCGAATTGGAGATCCGCCTGTCCGAGATAGGCGCGCGTCTTCTGGTAAAGGCTTTGAGAAAACTGGAGGCCGAGCAAATTTCCTTTACCCCTCAGGATGACAGCAAGGCTACTTTTGCACCAAGGCTTAAAAAGGCTGACGGTCTCATAGACTGGAACAAAAGCGCTTTGGAAGTGGTAAATCAGGTGCGGGCTATGAATCCCTGGCCCGGCGCCTATACTTATTTGGAGACCTCGGAAGTGAGAGGCCGGGCTTCGAGCGAGCGCTTGGGCATCTGGCGGGCGGCGCTCGGTGAAAAGATACCTACCGGCCAGGAGAAAGAGCTTCGGGGCGGGCAGGCGGGGGCCGTCCTGGCGGCCGAAGAGGCCGGAATTACGGTTAGTTGTGGTTCGGGCGCAGTGGTTCTCAAGGAAATTCAACCTTCCAGTGCAAGGAGAATGACTACTGCGGATTACATTCACGGCCACAAGATCCGCCCGGGTGATAGATTTGGCCGTAGGTGATTAAGGCCGTAACTTACTCATTAAAGTAGGAGCGGAGAATGCCCAAGATAAGCCACATTTTTGGAGAGTTCTTGCAGTGGCTTCCTAACTGGCAGGTCGGCATAGTCCTGGCTTTGCTTTTTGCTCTGGCAATTATGCGAAAGATACGAATTATGCTATTCGTGGGGTTTATTATAGCCTTCCTTTGGGGAATTACCTTTTTCAGATTAAACGAGGATATGTTGGTGCTTCTGGGCGGGGTTTATTTTGCTGTTTTCGTTGCCTCTGGCGTCTTCATCCTCCTGGGGATGGCATATCTTTTCTTCTTCAGACCGCGCTAAGGGAACTGTTAGAAGGTTGGATTTAACCACTAATTGCACGAAAAATACCAACTGCACGAACGAAAAAACCGAAATTTTTCCTCCTTAATTTTTTTCGTGTTTGGGGTCTTTTTCGGGAAATTCGTGTTTAAGACATAAAACAAGGAAAGCGAGAACAGCTGATGGAATTAGTGGAACTGGGAAAAAGCGGCATTAAAGTTACCAAATTGGGTTTGGGCTCTCTTCCGATGGGCCCGCTTCAGGCAAACCTTTCACCACAAGAAGCGGCAAAGATTATTCGCCGCGCTTTAGATTGGGGAATAAATTTTTTTGACACTGCTCAAGGCTATCGTACCTACGAGCACCTACTGGCTGGACTGGGGCCCGGCTCGGAGGTGGTAATCGCCACCAAAACCTCGGCGGCTGATGCTAAAGGGGTAGACGAGGCGGTGGTGGAGGCCCTGGAGAAACTGAAAAGAGACTATATTGATATTTTTCATCTCCATGCGGCACGGGAAGGGGAACCTTTTGTCAAGCGCGCTGCGGCCTTGGAACGGCTGGTGCACTATAAAGAGAAGGGGACCATTGGAGCTATCGGCATCTCTACCCATTTCGTTAAGGTCACCCGCCAGGCCGCCCAGGTCCCGGAGATGGATGTCGTCTTCCCCATAATAAATAAGACCGGTATGGGCATCATAGACGGCTCGGCCGAGGAAATGGCCCAGGCTATTGAGCAGGCACATCGAGCGGGCAAGGGTGTGTATATTATGAAGGTATTTGCCGGGGGAAATCTCCTGGATGACCGCATCGGCGCCCTGAACTACGCTATCTCTCTTGCCGGGGTCGACGCCTTTATGATAGGGGCGCTTCGGCCAGAAGAGGTGGATTATAATGCGCGCTATTTTCTGGGAGAGGAGATTCCCTCTGAACTTGCCGAGGCCACGGCCGGGGTGACCAAGAGATTGGTGCGCATCAGGAACTGTAAAGGATGTGGCGCCTGCGTGGAGGTTTGCCCGACAGGTGCGTTGAAGATAAATGAAGAGGAAGGTATGGTGACCATTGACCACAGCAAGTGCATCCTCTGCGGTTATTGTGCCCCGGTATGTCCCCAATTCGCCCTGCGTATGGTCTGAGCCTGCGAAGTTGCACATCCAAAGTATATTCTGGGGCGAGATGAGCTCAATGATGGGACGGATGGCCAATGGCGAATCACCCCTGGTATGAAAATGGTTTAAAGTTCAGTTGCACCCGTTGTGGGAGGTGCTGCCGCGGGGCGCCGGGGATAGTTTGGGTTACCAGGGAGGAAGTTGCAGATATAGCGAGGTTTTTGAACCTGGAAGAAGCTGAGGTCTGGGTGAAGTTCCTGCGGCGAGTGGCTTTTTCCGGCGAGCGTAGGAGGCTGGCCCTTAAAGAACTTGCAAACGGCGATTGCGTGTTTTTTGAGCAGGGCTGCGAAATCTATCCTGTGAGACCCCGGCAGTGCAGGACTTATCCCTTTTGGCGCATAAACCTACACAAAAAAGCGGCCTGGTTAAGGCTTGTGGAAGAGTGCCCTGGAGCAGGTATGGGTCGCCTTCATACCGCAGCGGAAATCGAGAAAATCCTGGAGGAGTCTCCGCTCTAATGGTCACTCGCCCGCCATCGGCGGACGGCAGACATCCGACCATTTTTATTTTTTTTCTCCTTGACAGCCTCTGTGTGGGATGATTAAATGGCTGTGGTTTCTGGTAGACCCGCAGCGGTGAATAGGGAGGAGCGAGAGCGGTGACCAAGAAAGATATCGTCAAGTCCATTGCCGAAGAACTTAACCTTCCGCAAGTAGAGGTTAAGAAGGTTGTGCAAATGACCTTTGACGCCATCGTCGAAACCCTGGCGAAAAAGGGCAGAATTGAACTCAGAAATTTCGGCGTTTTCGAAGTCAAGGCAAGAAAGCCTCGTAAGGCCAGAAACCCACGCTCTGGCGAAGTAGTTTTTGTCCCGGCCAAAAATGCTGTCACCTTCAAGCCGGGAAAGGAAATGGAAAAGAAAATTTCGTAACTCGTCACTCGAAACTCGCTCCTCACAGCCCCGCCCCTACGGGCGCAGTCCTGAATGGGTCACGCGCATGACGGATGACCAGTGACGAAACTTTTCCCACACCTAATACCACTTCGGCTGCCGGTTAGTAAGACCTCCGGAGAGCCAGGCAGTCAAGCCATTGGAGCTCTTTTTTGGTAAGCGTAAGGCTGGAAAATGTGACCAAAAGATACGGCGAACTTGTAGCCGTAGAGGGGCTTTCCCTTGAGGTGAAAGCAGGCGAACTTTTCTTTTTCCTGGGTCCCTCGGGTTGTGGTAAGACCACCATACTTCGTCTCATCGCCGGTTTTCTCCAACCCGACCAGGGTGAGATATATTTTGATGGCCGGGCTATGACCCCTGTTCCCGCACATCGGCGCAATGCCGGTATGGTGTTTCAAAATTATGCCTTGTGGCCTCATCTGACGGTGGAAGATAATGTGGCTTATGGGCTTGAAGTGAGAAAGACAAAAGGGCAGGAGCGAAAAAGGCGAGTGAAAGAGGCGTTGGAGATGGTGAGGATGGACGAGTTTGGCCAACGCCTGCCCAGTGAACTTTCGGGTGGACAGCAGCAGCGAGTGGCGCTGGCCCGGGCGCTGGTGGTCGAGCCCGATGTTATCCTTTTGGATGAACCGCTCAGCAATCTGGATGCGAAACTTCGCCTGGAGATGCGCCGGGAGATAAAAAGGGTGCACCAGGAAACGGGCATCACCACCCTTTATGTTACTCACGACCAGAAAGAGGCCCTCTCAATGGCCCAGCGCGTAGCGGTGATGAGTATGGGCAGGGTGGAGCAGGTAGGTGGGCCTTATGAGATTTATCGGCACCCCCGGAACGAATTTGTGGCCGATTTTCTGGGCGAGGCCAATTTCTTTCCCGGCCGCATCGCAGAG